>Ga0224557_1001157_pt1 | contig 26304 bp, 26 predicted proteins | sample 714S31014metaG_FD_180677 | JGI IMG/M metagenome (GOLD analysis project Ga0224557, IMG submission 180677) | Peat soil microbial communities from Stordalen Mire, Sweden - 717 S3 10-14 | ecosystem: Environmental > Terrestrial > Soil > Wetlands > Peat | place: Sweden: Norrbotten County, Stordalen... | reverse complement strand
CCGCGGAAATATCGAGCTGTTCGCGCCAGAGGTTGGGGTCGGCGTCGACTTGGATCAACGCGAACGACAGGGGCCGCTCGATCTCGGCGCCCAGGCGTCGCATCCACTCCAGTTCCTTCTTCGGCGCGACGATGTCCTCGCCTGCTGCGCCCTGCGGGGCCAGCTCGAAAACGGCCTGGCCGCCGGCTGCCATCGCCCGGCCGAGGCCGAACACCTCGTCTTCGGCGGCAAAGGTGCCCGGCACCGGCTCGCCGTCCATGGCCCGGTGGGCGATCGTTCGTGAGGTGGAAAAGCCAAGCGCCCCGGCCTCGATCGCCTCGCGAACCAGGCGGCTCATCGCGGCGATATCGTCGGGTGTCGCGGGCTCGTTGCGGGCGCCGCGCTCTCCCATCGCGTAGGCGCGGACCGCGCCGTGGGCCACCTGGCTGCCCACGTCGACGGCGAACTGATGTTTCTCGACAACATCGAGGTACTCCGGGTACGTCTCCCAGCCCCACGTCATGCCTTCGGTCAGCGCGGTACCCGGGATGTCTTCGACACCCTCCATCAGTTTGATCAGCCACTCCTCGCTGCCCGGGCGTACCGGGGCGAAGCCGACACCGCAGTTGCCGGCGACGATCGTCGTGACACCGTGACCGCTGGACGGCTCCAGCAGATTGTCCCAAGTGGCTTGACCGTCGTAGTGGGTGTGAATGTCCACGAAACCGGGGGCGACGATGCGATCCGTCGCGTCGATCGTCTCGGCGGCCTCCCCGGCAAGCTGGTCGTCGCCGTTGGTCCGTCGGCGTACTTCGACGATCTTGCCGTCCTTGATCCCGATATCGGCCCGATACCGATCCGCGCCGGTGCCGTCGACTACCGTGCCGCCAACAATCTTCATGTCATACATGCGATCTCCAGGGTTCGTGTGCAGCCGACACTACCGAAATCGCTGTTATTTTAATATCCCCACGCCGGAACTTTGGCGCACGGTCCACGCAAGGAGGCGGGTTATCGCATGAGCATTCCGGACCGTCAGCAGGCGATGGTGATGGACGGCCCCGGCGCAGCCGTGCAGGCTGTGGAAAGGCCGGTCGACCAGCCCGGCCCCGGTCAGGTGCTGGTCAAGGTGAAGGCCTCGAGCCTCAACTTTCACGACAACGTCAACCTGATGGGCCTCATCCCCGGACCGCTGCCGAGGGTGCCGATGAGCGATGGCGCCGGCGAAGTGGTGGCACTCGGACCGGGGTCCGATGAACTCCGAGGCGGGCACGAAGTCGGACTCCAAGTCGGGCAACGCGTCATGGGGGCGTTCCATCCGGGGTGGCTCGACGGGCCGCCGACGCCTCAAGCCAAACGGGAGCTGCCCGGCGACAGCGGCGACGGGTGGCTGCAGCAGTACCGCGTCGCTGACGCCGCGGGCCTGGTCCGCTCGCCCGATCACCTCAGCGATATCGAAGCCGCGACAATTCCTTGCGCCGCCGTGACGGCATGGAGCGCGCTGGTGGAGGGCGGTATCGGTAGAGGCGACATCGTGGTCGCCCAGGGAACCGGCGGGGTGTCGCTGTTCGCCGTGCAACTCGCCCGGGCGCTGGGCGCGATGGTGGTCTTGACGTCTTCGTCCGACGACAAGCTCAAGGTCGGATCGGAGTTGGGCGCAAAGCATCTGATCAACTACCGAACAACTCCGGACTGGGCGGCCGAGGTAAAGCGGCTGACCGATGGGCGAGGCGCCGACCTGGTCGTCGAGGTCGGCGGGCCCGCCACGCTGGCGCAGTCGCTGCGCTCGGCCCGGATGGGCGGTACGGTCGCGGTCATCGGCGTGCTCAGCGGGTTCGAGATGGCGCCGACACCGATCCCCGAGTTGATGCTGAACAATCTGCGCGTCATCGGCATCACCGTCGGCAGCGTGCGGGCTCATCGTGAGGCATGCGAGTTGATTTCCGCTGCCGGCATCACGCCGCACATCAGCCACGTCTTCGATTGGGAAAAGTTGGACGAGGCGCTGCAAGTAATGCGGGCCGGCGAGCACGTCGGCAAGATCGCACTCACCATTCCGTGATGTTCGGACCTAGGAGGCCGCGATGGCCAAGCCGTTGATCCCGGCCGATGACATCCTTGGCCACGCCTTGGAACTCTTGGACGCCGAAGGCGTAGAGGGCCTGAACGTGCGTCGCATCTCGGCGGACCTGAAGATCTCGCCGCGGACGCTGTATCAGCAGGTTGGGAATCGAGAAGCGCTGATCAGGGCGTTGGTCGCCCGCCACTTCACCCGGTTGCGGCTCGATTTCAAAGAGTACGAGACGTGGGAGTCCACGGCACTGCAGTGGTGTCTGGCCCTGCACGACGCGCTTCGGGCCCATCCTTTTCTGACCGAGCTGATGACCATTGACGACCGCAGTGCCATCAGCGATTACGTCGAAGCGTTGCTCGAAGCGGCTCTGCGGGAGGGTATTCCGCAGCCGCTGGCATCCGAGTGCTGTCGTGGGCTGACGCATATGACTATCAACCATTCCATTGTCGAGGTGCGCTCACTGCGGGAACCGAAGCACTCGGTCGAGACCGCGGCCGAAGCGGCCAAAATCGAGATGAATTTCCCCAGGCTCATCGAATGGGTGATTGCGGGCGTACGTACCGAAGCGGCGGCTCGTATTCCCGGGACGTCGCAGCGCAATGCCGTGGTCAGACGGTGACAACCTCAAGCAGGTCGTCGAGGCCGTCGAAGTCGTCGGCGTTGCGAGTGTAAAGGCGGGCCGAATGCGCGTGGGCGGTGGCCGCGATCAGGAGGTCCATCGATCGCGCTCGCGGCTGACGTCCCGCGTCGACGACGGCTGCCGCCACCTGACCGTAGCTCGCTGCCACGGCTTCATCCAGGGGCAGCGCGTCGAAGGTGCGCTGAAGCACCAGGAGGCGTCGCAGTCGCTCGGCCCGGGCGTTTCGTTGCTTCGCGACGAGAACTCCGAAGTGCATTTCCGCCAATGTGATTGCGCTTATTGCCAGCTCGCCTTCAAGGGGTGCGATGTCTGTCGCGATGACGACGCTGGTGTCGAGAATCGCTCTCACTTGGTCGCCCACGGGTCGCGGACTTCGTGGGCGATCGCATCACGGTCCACGTCCCACGCTGGATCTGCGGGCCCGCCAAACAGTTCGGTAACGTCAGCCCATTGTCTCCAGGTTCGAGGGGCCGCAGGCACCAGTCGGGCGCTCGGGCGGCCGGCCACCGTGATGGTGATTTCTTCGCCCTGCTCGACGCGCCGGACGAGATCGGAGGCGTTCTGGCGTAGCTGGCGCAATCCGATAACTTCCATACAACGGATGGTAGCACAAGTGCTACTCCGATACTCGGACGGGCTGGCAGCACCAACCGCACGCATCACGCTGTGCCGCGGCAATAACACAGGTCGAGTCTCTCGGCGTTGCTGTACAGTCGTTCAGCACTAGCTGGGCGATCGTAAAGCACTGTCGTAGCGGGAGGCCATCATTGATGATGGGCAGGCGAACTTGACGTGACCGCTGAGTCCGTCGAGGAATTTCGCAGCCGGGCCCGGTCCTGGTTGGCCGCAAATATGCCGCGGTTTGATCGCGAAAAGGCGGCGCTCCTAGAGCGGGACGAATTGCCGTCTTGGCTGCGCGCCCGCGAGCTGCAAAAAACCTTGTACGACGGGGGTTTCGCCGGAATTTGCTTTCCCCGGGAGTATGGCGGGCTCGGACTCGGCTACGACTACAAAAAGGCGTTCGACGCCGAGGCCGCCGACTATGAGACGCCGCTGCTCCTCAACGTCCCGTCCTTCGCGATTTGCTGCGCAACGATCCTCGACATGGGAAGTGAGGACCAGAAGCGCGCTCATATTAGGGCGGCGCTGAGCGGCGAGGAAGTGCTCGTCCAGCTGCTGTCAGAGCCCAGCGGAGGCTCAGACCTCGCGGGAGTTATCACCCGCGCCGATCGCCGGGATGGACGATGGATTCTCAACGGCGCCAAGACGTGGAGCACCTGGGCATTCGCCGCCGACTATGGCTTGTGCCTGGCCCGAACCGACTGGAACGCACCAAAGCACAATGGGCTCACGATGTTCCTGGTACCTCTTCACCACCCCGGAATCACGATCAACCGGATCACCCAGGTCAATGGCTCGACGGAGTTTTGCGAAGAGTTTTTCGACGACGTCGAGCTAGGTGACGACGCCGTGGTGGGAGAACCGGGCAAGGGGTGGGACGTTGCGTCGCGACAGCTCTACCACGAGCGCCGCACCATGGGTGACGGTTCGGAGTACACCAGTGGCCCCGGAATTGCTGAGGCTGAGGATGTTTCGGTCGATCTGCTGGCGCTGGTCGACAAGACGGATCAGGACGACAGCGAACGCGTCCGGGAGATGGTCGGCAGGGCACTGGTCCACCGCGCGGTGCACGGGCAGCTCAGCGAGCACGTCTTCCATGCGGTGGCCAGCGGATCCCTGCCACCTGCGGGGGGATCGATTATCAGGTTGTCCATGGCCGAGACCCATGATGTCGATACCGACACCGCTAATGTTGTCGCGGGTTCGGCGGCGGTGGTGGAGGACGACGCGGGGTTGCTCGACATCGGCACGCGCTACTTGGGACGCCAGATCGCCAGCATCGGCGGTGGCACCACCGAGATGGCGCGCAATGTGATCGGCGAGCGTGTCTTGAACTTTCCGCGCGAGCACGCGGCCGACCGCGGCGTGCCGTTCAACCAAGTACGTCGGAACAACGCCCCGGAAGGCGGACTGGCCTTCGAAGGAGGACATCAATGAGCGACCAGCTGCGCGACATCCGGGAGTTGTCCAGTGACTCCGAGGCCTACCGCGACGAGCTGTTCCGCCGCTGGACTGGTCTGCTCAGTTACCGCTACATCGGTCGCAAGCACTCGTCGATGGACCTCGGCGAGACCGACGACACCGTCGTCATCCGCAGCGACATGCGCAATGAGGCCGGCGGAATCATGGTTGCGCCGCTGGCTATCTCGTCACCGGAGGGGTGTCAGACCGACATGGTCGCGGTGCCCAATCCCGTCATCGCTTCGGTGCAGATCGTCGACGCCGGCTACGACGTCACCAGGGTCGAGATCGTCGGGTCCGGGAATGTCCATCAGGGCCGGACCATGGGATACGGGCGCTGCAAGATCGTCGACGCAGACAACCCGGACCGGGTGATCGCCTTCAACGAGGGGCAAGGCGCGATCATCGGCATCCCACCCGAAGGCCTTGACAAGATGGATGTTTCGGGCACCGAGCTGGTGATCGAGGACTCCCCGGATCTGCCGCCGCTATGGGAGGCCTTCGGGGCGAGCAAGCGTGCGGACGGTCACTGGGTGCTACCTCAGCTCAGCCTCGAATTCGCATCACCGGACGCTGCCCTGCACATCGGGCCTCAACACGTCGTCCTCGAGACGGCGGCGATCGACCTTGCCGCCGGCGTCGCCGGGACCAGGAAGGTCCAGGTAATGAGCTGGCATGTGATGTTCATGTCACGTGGCAAGGTGGGTCCGTTCCGGGTCGAGGGCACCGCGTATGCCGGGGGAGCCGGACGCGTTGGCGTGCGGATGCTTCTGCACGACGAGGGAAACGCAGACAAGCCCATCACGTCGGCCGCCGCGATCTTCGACGTCCTGAGCTGACGTACACGACTCAAAGGAGGCAGACAGTGGCCAACGCCAAGGAAGCGCGCACATGGGCGCACTCCGCGCTGCGCGGAATCGGGGACTCGCTGTACACGCCGTTTTCCGGCGTCGACGGTGACGACATCGACTGGGACGCGTACCGCACACTCGTGCGCTACTGCGTCGGCGAACTCGGGCACTCTATGCTCTGGCTGACCAGCGGTCTGGCCGAGTTCTGGGCGCTCACAATGGATGAGCGAAAGCGCCTGCTGGAAGTCGCAATCGAGGAGGCCCGCGCGCTGAATCCCGATGTCGTGATCCAGTCATGCACAGCCGCAACGTCGGCGAAAGATTGTTTGGAGTTGACGCGGCACGCCCAGGAGTCGGGCGCCGACATCGTCTACATCCAAACCCCGATGATGGAGCTGCACGGCGGTGAAGGCGCCCTACGGTTCTTCCGCTATATCGCCGACCGGACCGACATCGCGCTGGGAATGTTCAATTCGCCCAGCTCCGGATACGTGCTCAGCGCCCAGGAGAGCGCCCGCATCGTCGAGGCAATCCCGGCGGTGTGTGCCACCAAGGAGGGCTCGTTCCGACCCGCGCAGAGCCGAATGCTGCACGAACTCGCGCCCGAGCTCGTCATCTGGGAATGCGACACCACCGTATACCGCGCGGGATGGCTCAAAGCGGGCATCGTCGGTCCCGCCCAGCTCGGGACCGCCGGGTATCTGTTCGAGACGCCAAAGAAACGGACCATCTCCGAATACTGGCAGCTCATCTGGAGCGGCAAATTGCTCGAAGCCATGGACTACGCCCAGGCGTCCGGACTCGATCAGCTCGAACTCGACATGCGCGGCTGGTACACGCGCTATCCCGGCCGGCCCGAGTATTTCACGCACTGGGGCGGTTCCTTCAAATATGCGGCATCCCTGCTCGGCCTGCCCATAGGGGACTACCCGCATTCGCGGCCGCCACAAGCCCTGCTGCCTGACGAAGCCCGAACCCAGATCCGTGCCGCCTTCCGGCGTTTCGGCCTCATCGACGAAACCGCGGATGCTTCCGCATTGATCGGCGCCTCTCGTTGACCGCACTGAAGGGAAGTCGCGGCTGACATGCACGGATTTAGCTTCAACACGCTGGCGCTGCTGGCCGCGGTAGGTTTCGCCGGTCCTCTGCTGGCTTCAGTTCCGCGCCTGCGGATTCCGGTAATCATCGGTGAGTTGGTGGCGGGGCTCGTCCTCGGCAGGACCGGCTTCGGCGTGGTCGATGTCGCCAACCCCACTTTTCAGTTGCTCGCGAATATCGGCTTCGCGCTGGTGATGTTTGTCGTGGGTACCCACGTTCCGATCCGGGACCGCGGGATGCGCTCCGCGGTGCCGCCGGCGTTGGTGCGGGTGGTTCTGGTCGGTGCGGTCGCGGCGGCGCTCGGCGTCGGGCTGTCAGCAGAGTTCGGTACTGATCATGCGGCGCTTTACGCGGTTCTGATTGCGTCTTCGTCGGCGGCGCTGGCCTTACCAGTCATCGATTCGCTGGGGCTGAAGGGGACACAGGTACTCTCGGTGACTGCGCAGATCGCTGCCGCGGATGCTGCGTCTATTGTGTTGCTGCCGTTAGTGATCGATATCCGGAGGGCGCCGGCCGCGGCATTGGGTGCGCTGGCGATCGCGGGCTGCGCGGCGGTGCTCTTCGTGCTGCTGCGCGCGGTCGACCGCCGCGGCTGGCGTAAGCGCCTGCACGCGTATTCCGAGAAGCACGAGTTTGCGCTGGAATTGCGGATCAGCCTGCTCGTGCTGTTCGGACTGGCGGCGCTCGCCGTCAGCACCCGCGTGTCGATCATGCTGGCGGGCTTCGCGCTGGGTTTGGTGATCGGTGCGGTCGGCGAACCGCGACGACTCGCACGTCAGCTCTTCGGAATCACCGAAGGGTTCTTCGCCCCGCTGTTTTTCGTGTGGCTGGGCGCCTCGCTGCAGGTACGGGAATTAGGTTCACACCCCAAACTCATTCTGCTGGGCGTAGCCCTGGGTTTGGCTGCTGTACTGGCGCATTGCGCGGGACGACTATTCGGCCAGCCGCTCACACTCGCTGCGCTATCGGCCGCGCAGCTAGGGGTGCCGGTGGCCGCGGCCACCATCGGTACCGAGGAGCACCTGCTGGTAACCGGGGAGGCATCGGCAATGATGCTCGGCGCGTTGCTGACGATCGCCGCCACTTCGATCGCGGGCACGTTGGCGGCCCGCGGCCAACCCGCGCCAAATGCCGATAAGCCCGCTAATCCCGACAAGTCCACGTAGCGGGGTGGGCAACCGACAGGCTCAGCGCGATCGGCCAGTTGGTCCCGCCGTTTGCTTGGGTTTCTTCTCTGGCGAGAAGTGCGTCATACATTGAAGCGTCGGTCAGCAGCCCGTGAGTGTAGAGCTCCTGGGACAGGTGGTAATGCCGCGCTATTCGACTTTTGTGTCGGTCCGAAAAATAAAGCGCGATGACTGCACCGATCTAGGGCCTTTGGACCTCGCGATCCCTGTGCCGAAGGGCCCTCAGGGCTGGGACTTCACTGAATTAACAACATCGGTCGTGGCAGAAAGTCCTTCAAGACAGGGGTCGTCGTACCCTCGCGCGGCCGGTTTAATTGCGCGATCGTCGACATAACAAGTACTACGGAAGGGGCCGACTGTCATGAACCCACGCTTTCCCGATGCGGGTACGCTCCGGACGGTCCTGAGTCTGGCATCTCGAGCCCCCTCGGTCCATAACACGCAACCGTGGCGGTGGCTGGTGGGAACGCAGAGCCTGCACCTCTACTCTGATGTGAGCCGGCAACTACCCAACATCGACCCCGATGGTCGCGATCTGATCTTGAGTTGCGGTGCGGCGCTCAATCACGGCGTCGTTGCCTTGGCAGCGGTTGGATGGCAAGCCAAGGTAACCCGTCTGCCCAATCCAGCTGACCCGAACCACCTTGCCACGATCGAATTGTCGCGCTCTACAGCTGACTCCCTCGATATAGCGCTCGCCGCGGCGATACCGCGTCGACGAACTGATCGGCGTCACTACAGTTCTTGGACGGTACCGGTGGGCGATATCGCGCTGATGGCTGCGCGGGCTGCCCGAAATGGGGTGACCCTGTGCCAAGTCGATGACATCAACAAGCTGCATATGATTGTCGCTGAATCTGTTTGGGATCACATGAGCCACGATTATCTTGCGGAACTCACCGAATGGAGCGGGCGCTACGCTTCGATCGCGGGCGTCCCGGCCCGCAATACGCCAAAGTCCGACCCTAGGGCGAAGATACCAAGTCGGTATTTCGCAGGTCCAGCCCTGGCCATGTCACCGGGCTCATCGCCAGCCGACGACAACGCCGTGGTACTTGCGCTCGGAACCCGGAGCGACGATCGGATGGCCCAGCTCCGCGCTGGTGAGGCAACCAGCTTGGTCCTGCTGACCGCGACAGCGATGGGCCTGGCCAGTTGCCCGGTCACCGAACCGCTGGAGAGCGCCGAAACGCGTGCGGCGGTGCGCTCCGACATCTTCGGTGATAGCAGCTATCCACAGATGCTGCTGCGGGTGGGGTGGGCGCCGATCAACGCGGACCCTCTGCCGTCGACACCGCGGCGCGAACTCGGCGATTTCGTCGAATGGATGGCCGATCGCGAGCCGGACGTTGGCTGCTAGGTCTTTCGCCTGAAAGCGCTGGAATCCTTGGGGTTCAAGGGAGTTGTGATGGATACGTTCACGTTTGATCCGCGCTTCTGGAGGATCGGCCGCATCTTCGGTGGCAACCCGTTGCTTCGCCGCACCGATCGCATCGAAGCCTTGGTCACGTTGATCGCTGTACTTGTGGCACTCATGGGGGTATCCGTCGCAGGTGTCGTGGGCACGGTGGTCTACGGCGCGCGTGACGGGCGATACGTCCAGGAGGCACATGAACGTCATGCGGTCATGGCAACAGTAGCCGGAATCGACAGCTTGGATGCGGCTGTCGTGCAGGCGAGATGGCCGGCCGCGGCCGGCGAGCGCACCGGTGTTGCTCTCCTCGCGACTGCGGCCAAGGTGGGCGATCGCGTTAAGATCTGGGTGGACCAGGACGGCAACCCAGCCGCTCCGCCGACCCCGACCTGGCATGCGGTTGCCGACGCGGTTGGCGTGGCAGAGGCGGTAGCGATTCTCGTGGTCGTAGGGATGACATTGCTCGTGAGCTGCGTTCGGTCACGGCTTGATCGAGCGCGTGATGCTCAATGGGAGTGTGAACTCCGATCTTTGGAGGATGACGGTGGTCGGACGAACCAGCTGTGACGCACCTATGCACAGCGCATATATGGGCGGATGGTGGGTCGACGTGCCGACACGGTCAAGGCTCTGATGCCGCGTTATAAGATATGGCTGAGCTGCACCGCCTTGTCGCTCTGCCGATCGAGCGAGGGTATCGCGTGGTCGGCCCGGTTACCCACGCCCGCTGCGGCGCGCTATCTCCCAGGCATCGTCGTCAGTTCCGGAGGTGGTTGGTGGCGCCGTCCGAAATCAAGGGCAACTGGGCCCCAGGGAGGCTATCGCAACGCCCAGTTTCGCGGTGACCTCATCGGCGATCGCCATGAGCGCTGGTTCTCCAGTTACCTGGACCAAGATAGCCGGATTCATTGCCTCAACGATCACCGTGTCCGGGTCGCCCGGGTCGGCGCGCACCACTACGTTGCAGGGGAGCAGCAGCCCGATCTCTCGATCTACGCTGATAGCCCGGTGCGCCAACGCCGGATTACACGCACCGAGGATCAGGTAGTCCTCCATGTCCACACCGAGCTTGGCCTTGAGTGTCGCCTTCACGTCGATTTCGGTAAGCACGCCGAACCCCTGTTGCGTCAGCGCTTCTCGAGTGCGTGCTACCACGTCTTCGAATCGGGTCGTCAAGTTCGTAGACAACGCAATGCTCATGCTGAATTCCTTTTGTGTGGCCCACTCCCGCCGATCAGACGGGCGAACATGCGAGTCGCGGCTTGAATTTGTCGTGAAGAGCTCACGGCGGCGGGTCTGCCGAGCGTCTCTTGGTCGAGATAGCGACCTGACAGTCACCGTTGAGGTTTTCACATCCCATGAGGCGTATCCGATCGCTTAAGCGCCGCCTGCGGTAGGGGCGGAAGTCCCGAAAAGTTCAGGACTTCCGTCAGCTCTGCGAATTTGCTGACGCGCACCAGAGCCTCGGGACCTTCTGAACGCGGAAGTCGGGACCAACGCACCCACAACGCGGTGCGTTCGGCCCTAGGGGCTCCGCCGCGAATGTGGTGTGGTTAGCGGGTCCGGCTGGATGAGGAGGACGATGGCGAAGTCAGGTCACCGAATCTATTGCGCCCCAAATATCGCGCAGCACACGGCCGCATTAACGGCGGTTGAGACATGGCCTGGCGAGAACCTGAAGGGTGTGCCGACGATGACAAAGAACGTTCTCTCCGATGCGCAGATCACCGCGCTGACAGCCGCCCAGCGGTGTGAGCTCATTCAGCGTCTCGAGCGGCCAATAGCGGATTTGAGGCCAAAAGGCTATGCAGCGAAGCTGACACAAGCACATCTGGGGTTGATGACTGGCGGCGCGGTGTTCATGATCCCGTGGATTGTCTATCTGGGCTTTACGTTGCCCCAGAACTACACCGTCCGCGACTGGCCGTTGACGTGGTTGGGCTTTGACAGCTTGTTGGTCGTGTTCATGGCCGCGACGGCGATCCTGACCTGGCTGCATCGCCAAGTGCTTGTGCTTCCCGCTTTCACCACGGGGATACTGCTGCTCTGTGATGCGTGGTTCGACGTCACGACCGCCAGCCCCGAGGAGCTTCGCGCGTCGGTGCTAACCGCGGTACTGGGCGGGGTCCCGCTGGCGTTCGTTCTCATCGCCGGGGCCTTGAGCCTTGTGCGCTTGAACGCCCGCCGGCTGTGGCTACTCGAGCCCGGCCAGTCTCTGTGGCGGTTGCCGCTGCTTTCCTAAAAGACGCGTCCACCTTGGACTGCCAACCGAGGCGGCGAGGGCCTTTGGACATCCAGTTTGGTGACATGATCCCCTCCCGCCGATTCGCTGCACGTGGGCACGATTGAACTACCGAAGGAAAGGGGAAGCGCATGAAGGCAAAGGTCGGTGACTGGCTGGTCGTCAAGGGCACCACAATCGATCAGTCAGACCAGCGGGGACTGATCACCGAGGTTCACTCACCAGATGGCGTACCACCGTATGTGGTGCGGTGGCTCGCCACCGACCACGAGTCGACCTTTTTTCCGGGCTCGGACGCTGTCGTCGTCACGGCTGCGGAGCAGGCGGACGCCGACAAGCGTGCGCGACAGCGGTTCGGAGCCGTGCAATCGGCCATCACCCACGATAAGAGCAAGTAGGCGCTGTGCTCGCGCAGGTCGGTGACCTTTGGCCCTGGCCGGCAACCAGTTCCGTGACGTAGCACGGTAAGTATGCGCCACAGAACAGAGTTGCCACAGACCATCGACGTTGACGTGACAACGCACGATGAGTTTCCGGGAGCGGCCGAATACGCACGCAGCAAGATTGGCGAGCTCGGGCGGTACACTAGCCGACCGGTGCTGCAGGCCCGCGTCAAACTGACCAGGCATCGCGATCCGGCGGTGCAGCGGCCCGTGGTCGCGCAGGCCAATCTCGACGTCGATGGGCGGCTTGTCCGCGCTCAGGTCCAGGCAGAGACCGCGCGAGAAGCGGTCGATCTTCTCGCGACACGGCTGCGCCGCCAGCTGGAACGCGCCGCCGAAAATTGGGAGGCGCGCCGCGGCGAGCTGCCCTCGGCCAGTTCCCATGAATGGCGGCACGATTCCGAGCCGACGCACCGGCCTAACTACTTTCCTCGTCCGGCGGATGATCGTCGTGTCATCCGTCGCAAGTCGTTCACGATGGCGCCCTGCACCCTCGACGAGGCCGCCGGTGAAATGGATCTTCTCGATTACGACTTTCACCTGTTCACTGAGCAAGGCACCGGCACAGCAGCTGTCCTGTACCGCATCGGCACGACGGGGCACCGCCTTGCGCTGGTAGCGCCCGCTTTAGCCGACGAGCTGAGCCCGTACGCGCTGCCCGTGGACATTAGCCGGCACCCGGTTCCGTGTCTGACCGAAGAGGATGCCGTCAACCGGCTGGGCCTCCTTGGCCAGCCGTTCCTGTTCTTTATCGACGCCGCGCAGGGCCGCGCCAGCGTGTTGTATCACCGCTATGACGGGCATTACGGCTTGATCACCCCGGCGGGCTAGGTGTCTTGTATGTCAGCGCACCCAATGACCTTTGTCCAGCGGCCAGGTGTCTTTGCGCCCTTACGTCCGAGGCCAGATTGCCGGAACGTTGAGCATGCCGAGATGGTTCGAGGTTGCCACCGGTTCACGGTGAAAAGGAGTAGTTGAGTTAATGAGCAATCGGAATTACGGCCTGGGGCCGGCGGCAGGCGAGTACAGCGCGGAGGACGACAACCAGCTTCAGCCAGAGGACACGCTGATTGACCGCGGCGTCGATGACGTACTTGACGAGGGATATTCGCCGCCCGAGCGACCCTACGCACGTGGGGTCTACGGACCCTCGGAAAGCATCGACCAGCAGCTTGCAGAGGAAGAGCAAGATCCGCTGTCGCGAATCGGTAACCCGCTCGACGCGGAGGAGCAGCAGCGGTCCGACGAAGCCGAGCGTGAAATCGAGTTCCCGCAGCGACGCGAGGTTGGGCGGGTGCGAGCGGGTCGACTTGTCGCGCCGGACAGGGGGTATGGCGAAGACACAGAGGCGGAGCTGGTGGCCGAGGACGTCGGTATCAGCGGGGGAGCAGCGTCTGCCGAAGAGGCCGCTGTTCACATCATCGACAATGGCGACTAGTTCTGCCCGCGCCCCGTTGAGACGTGAGTGATGACTTTCGGCCTCAATAGCAAGAAGGCCAACGGCGGACCCGTCAGCTTGAGGCGATGGTTGGCCCCGACGCAGAGAAGTCTCTGAGCCGCTTGAGGTAACCTCCGCTTCCGCGCAAATTGAGCATGACTACACCTTGATCGCGGAAATAGCCCATGCGCGGCGCCAATTGCCGTCCGGCGACGAATTTCCAGAAAACGGTACGACGCATTGTGATGATTGACCCCGAATCTAGGTTCGTTGGCTGGCGAGTCTGTCGGTTGCGGCGTATCGCAGCAACGCACCGATCCCTTCCGCGGGTGTGATCCGATTGTCCACCCAAACCAACGAGGCGCCAACCGCGATTGCAGTGAACGGCAACGCCTCATCGGCCCTTGCCACACGTTCCACCGGTTCGCCCAGCTCGGACAGCACGTCGGCATCGGGCGCTACCGTGATCAGCGCTTTGCCGGTGACTACGGTCGCGTCGCTCAGCTCACCGATCATCAGCGTGTCGACGTCTCCATCACGCAGCGCCGCGCATACAGCGGCGAGTCCTTCGGCCGCTAGCCCTGAGCCGCGTCCGATCTCCGCTTCAAACCGATCAGCGATGCCAGTAATTTCGATGTCGCGGCGACGTGCAAACTCGTCAGCCATCAAATGGCCGATCTCCTCGGAATCGATGCCGGTCCTGCGGGTGCCGGCGTGCAATGGCGACACTCGTTGGGCCACGCGCTCCGGCAATTCGGAAATCACATCTGACCGCGCCCGAACCTCGCCGCACAAGAACAGCACCTCGGGCTCCGCTTTGTCCACCATTCGTGTGAGCTGGTCGGCGATCGCACGGAAGTTCATGCGGATGGCTTCCTCGGTCGTGCGCTGGAAGTCGCCGTAGCCGTTCCAGCCGGCAGTGGCAGGCTTATGCACCGGGTACCCGGCACCTACGATGCTGCTGGAGCTGCTGGTGTCATTCTGGTACAGCGTGATGTCGGCGCCGGCGTGATCAACCACGGCAACCACATAGGTCGGTCGCTGCATCTCGAGTTCGATCAACGGCACGATGTATGGGTAATCCGATAGGCGGACTACGGTAGTCGACGGTGGACTGATCAGATGCTCGTTGACCAGCACCTGGCCGCTGGTCGCGATCACCGCGCGACCCCGCCGACCCACGGCCGGGTGATGATTCAGCACGGCTTCCTTGAGCGTGTCGACGAGTTCCGCATTCGCGCCGCGCGCCACGAGGTCTTTTTGGATATCGTGCCACCTCGTATCGAGTTCGTCGGCGGCATCTGCGGTGTCATGTGAGTCGTCGAAATACACAGAGGCGAAAGGGCCTTCCGCTCTTACCAGCCACCTGAGACGTTTTGATCGCATGCCGTCCATCTCCACTGCTTGGTCTTATTTTTGCTGTCGACCGACCGTATGAAGGTTGAACATGCCTCCTCGAGAGTCGTTAGCCCTCAGATGCGGGCCTTAGGTCCCGGTCAGGAGTAGCCGAGCTTTCACCAAGCAGATCATCCGTTGCAGGTCTGCTTGCTCTTCATTTTCCGTAGAGACCCGAGAGGCGATCGGTGAACTTCTCGATGACGATCTTGCGGCGCAACTTCATACTCGGCGTGAGATCGCCGGCCTCGATGGAGAGCTCGCGGTCGATGATGGTGAACCTTTTGATCTGCTCCCAGCGATTGAGTTCCAGGTTCAGCTCGTCGATGTATCCGGCGATCAGTTCCTGTGTTTTCTCATCGCTGGCTATCTCGGCGAAGGAATTGCCCGCCAGACCGTGCTTGCCGGCCCAGTCGGTGATCGCTTCGTTGTCGAGGCTTACCAGCGCCACGCAGTAGGGCTTAGCCTCACCGTAGACGAGAAGTTCGCTCGCATACGGGCAGAGGCCCTTGAATTTCGCATCGATCGGCGACGGCGCCACGTACTTGCCTTGCGAGGTCTTGAACATGTCCTTCTTGCGGTCGGTGATCCGCAGATAGCCGTCGGCGTCGATCTCACCGACGTCGCCGGTGTGGAGCCAGCCGTCCTGGTCGATTGCCTCGGCGGTGGCATCCGGAAGATCGTGGTAGCCGGTCATCACACCAGGCCCCCTGAGCAAGATCTCGCCGTCGTCGGCGATCTTCGCCTCGGTGGCTTGGAACGGCCAGCCGACCGTTCCAAGCCGATAAGCGGTGGGGCGGTTGATAAATGACGCTGCCGCAGTCTCGGTCAGCCCGTAGCCTTCTAGCACGATGATGCCGACGGCGTCGAACCATTGCGCGATATCACGGTCCAGCGCGGCGGCCGCGGAGACGAAGAACCGCACCCGGCCGCCGAACCGCTCCCGGATAGTGGAGAACACCAGCCGGTCGGCCACCTTGCAGGCCAGCGATAACGCCAACGAAGGCTTCTTACCGGCTTGCCGGGCTTTCGACACCCGCATGCCGATCCCAATTGCCAAGTCGAACATCGTTTTCGTGAGCCTGCCCTGCTCGGCGACCATCCCCTCGATGCGGGCATGTGCCTTCTCGAAGATGCGCGGTGCTGCACCCATGATGGTGGGATGCAGGGCCGCGAGGTTATCGACAATCCTCTCGACGCGGCCGTCGATCGCGGTGGGGAAGCCGATCTGCAGCGGCAGTGCCAGCATCACCTTGCCGAATGCGTGTGCCAGTGGCAGCCACAGGAAGTTCAGGTCGTCTGGGCCGAGGATGTTGAGCGCGTCAATGGCCGCGGCGGTGTACGTCCATGCCCCGTGGGTCAATCGCACGCCCTTCGGCCGCCCGGTGGTGCCGGAAGTGTAGATCAGGCTGGCGAGTTGGTCCGGGCCGACGGTTGCGACCCGCTCCTCGATGACATTGGGCGAGTCGGCGAGCAGTTGCTTACCCAATTGCTCCAGGTCGTCAAGGGTGATCACCCAGTTGCCGTTGCCGTTGCCGTTGCTGTTGCCGTCGATGATCACGACCTTGTTCACATCGGGCAGTTCGCCACGGTGCTCGAGCAGCTTGTCGACCTGGGTCTGATCCTCGGCGACGACCACCCGGCTTCCGGAATTGGCCACTATGTACGCGACGTCGCTGGCCATGGTCGTCGGATAGACGGTGGTGGTCGCGGCGCCGGCGCACATCACGGCGAAATCGGCAAGCACCCATTCGTAGCGCGTCGATGACGCGAGCGCGACCCGATCCTCCGGGGCGATTCCCAGTGCGATCAGCCCGGCGGCGATCTGGTGCACGCGATCTCCGACCTGCTGCCAGGTCACGCTCTCCCAGCTGTGATCCTGTGGATAACGAAAAGCTTCCGTATGCGGGGTCGCGGCGACACGGTCGAGAAACATCCGTGCCACCGACAGCGCGCGATTCTCGATCTTGGTGATGTCGGGCCTCTCCAGTGAGGCGAGTGGTGTTTTCATGTTCCTGACCCGATGGTGCCGAACCGAACACCGTTGGAGTGGTTATGTCGCCTTCAATCCTGCTGCGGTCCGGTAGGTTGGGGTAGTGACAAAAGTCACGCGGAGATCGGCAAACGTCCCTTCGGGATGCGTACCCGGGTGGCAACGGCTGTCAACCGGCGACGGCGACATCAACGGATAAGCATTCGCCGAGGGCATATGCTGCCGGCCAATCACCGTCGCGCACCGCGCGGGCAAGGTCGTCAACCAATGGGCTGTGGGCGCCCACATCCGCCAACCATGCGGACACGGTGGCCGTGGTCTCGTGAACGGGTACGCGGGCGATATGTCCGTTGTGCATACGGTCGGTCAACTGATAGATCGTCGTTGGCTTGTGCTGTAGCCAATGATCCCGCCGTATCGCTGAAGTCATGGTCGTCTCCCTTAGCCTTAAAAGTCCATCTGACCACTGCCGTCGGCCAAGACGTAGGGGCCAAGAGCACGACTATCGGATTGCTTTGGTCTCGGGTCGGATCTGCCGAAGTCCCGGCCCGACAGGGTCCTTTGTCACTGCGCTTACCCGCAGAATGCCCGAGCGCTGGCCGCGCCGGCCGCGTACCGTACATCAGGTGATGGCGCATGCGCGCTTGCGTAGGGAGCGCCATGCGGGCTGCTGTGAGCGCCGTTAACACCGCGGATCTGGCGGCGCTGCATGTGTTCGCCGATATCCCGGTTGAGGATCTGGAGGCATTGGCTGCCAACCTGGAGCCCCTGCATGCGGCCGCCGGCGAGGTGTTGATGCGGCAGGGTGAGCGAGCGGTCTCGTTTGCGATCATTGCGTCCGGTCGACTCGACATCAGACATGTCGGCACGGATGGGCAGATCGCGGTGACCGAGCTGTCGCCAGGGACGATTGTCGGTGAAATCGCGTTGCTGCGAAACGCATCCAGAATGGCGACGGTGATCGCGAAAGATGACGTGTGCGGCTATGTCGGATACGACGTCGCGTTCGAGTGCATGCTAGCCATGCCGGTCGTCGCCGAGCGGATGGTCCGCACCGCGCGGCAGCGGCTGGCCGCATACATCGCTCCGATCCCGGTATCGGCCAAAGACGGTGCCGGGCTACTGCTGCGCCCGGTCCTGCCTGGTGATGCCGAGCGGTTCAAGAGCAATGGTTCATTCTCGCGGCGGACTCTATACCGGCGGTACCAGGGTGGCGTTCCGACCGAGGGGAGGCTGGCCTACCTGTTCGAGGTCGATTACGTTGACCATTTCGTCTGGGTCGTAACCGACGGCGTCGACGGGCCGGTCATCGCCGACGCACGCTTCATCAGGGATGAAAACGACCTCGCCTCGGCGGAGGTTGCGCTCACCGTCGGTGACGCCTACCAGGGCCGCGGGATCGGGACACTGCTCCTCGGTGCGCTGGCGGTCGCCGCGCGCGTCGACGGTATCGAGCGGTTTCACGGCCGGGTGCTTTCCGACAACCCGCCCGCGCGTGCGTTGGGCGATAAGGTCAACGCCCGGTGGGAGCAGGAGGAACCCGGGGTGATCGCGACGATGGGGGAGATCCCGGCCCCCGATGATCTACCCCTCGATTACGGCATGCGCCGCCAGATCGAGCACGTGGCCCGCCAGGTGATCCGGGCGTTCGACTAATCCGATAAAAGGTGACCAACGCCCCGGGTCTTCGTGCCTTAACGCCCTTACCGGATGGCGAGGTGCTCACGCAGCATGGACCCGTCAGGGCCATAATCCGGAAGGGATTTAGGCAATGAAGTCGCTCATCATCTGCTCTTCGAAATCGCACGGCAACACCCGCCGCATAGCCGATCGGATGGCTGAGGTGCTTGATGCCGAAGTCGTCACACCCGAGTCGGTCGACCCTACGACGCTCCGCGGGTATGACCTCGTCGGCTTCGGGTCCGGTATTTATTACATGACGGTGGACGCGAGGCTGCGGGACCTCATACGTTATCTGCCCGCCGTTGACAACGTCCGAGCGTTCACTTTCTTCACCAGCGGCGCGCGGAAGGTTCCGCTGATGGACTACAACAAACCGGTTCGGAAACAACTCGAATCGAAGGGCTTTGAGGTAATCGGTTCGTTTTCGTGCCGCGGGTTCGACACCGTTGGGCCGTTCGGATTCATCGGCGGGATAAACAGGGGACGTCCTAACGACCATGACCTGGATCGGGCCGCGGCGTTCACGGCAGGTCTCCGCAAAAAGGTCGCGGGCTGCCAGGCCGCTTCATGAACCTTGCGAAGAGCCGCACGTCGAACGACAAATGACCGATGGCTGGACGGTACCCTGCGGGCAACCGTCCGGCCATCGGCCTTGGATCATCGAACCGTTGCGACTATTTGCCTACCGTATGGCCGGCGCTTCGCACCACACTGCGGAAGAACTCGATCCGCCCGGTGACCAGCTCTTCAGTTAAGTCCAGGGCGGCGTCGATGACGTTCTTGCGCCCCGACTCATCGGGGAGGTCTCCACTCACCTGGTCGACAAACTTGCGGATGGCGTCGATAGCCTGCTTACGGCTTGCCTCGACCGATTCGAGCACGTCGTCAGACAGCTCGGCCCAGCGTGACTCGGTCTTTTCCGGTGCCTGTGTCATTGTCAATCTCCTCAAACTTTGCATGGTGTGACGCTGCAGACCCTCTGTCGCAGCGAACGGCAACTTATGCCAAACCAAACGCTATGGCTTCTATGCCGCTGGCACGAGTGTCTAAAGTCCTTTTCTCAAAACATCTTTCGCCCCAAATCAGGGTGTCGGGTACCCATGCGGTTGGCGTATTGGGGACTATCGGGCCAGGGTGACTGTCGCTGGTACGCAAGTACCACCAAACGCCCTATTTATCGTTTTTCGACAGCGACTAGATGCCTCATTTCCTGAGCGGGCTGCAGGTAGCTGGCGGCATAGTTTGCAGGGCCTATTGGCTGGCGACCGAGGACCATTGACCCTCGCGAACGGCACATCCGCCAGCGCAGAATGGCGCCATGGCCAACGTGAGTAAAAGGATCACTGAGACTTCGGTGGCGCTCGCGGCGCTCTACGCTGCGCGAAAGTACTACCGCGATTGGGGTACAACCAAGGCCGAGTGCCAGATGCGGCTGCCCGGTGACGCGTTGGTCGCTGATCCGGCGATCCAGACGACCGAGGCGTTATACATCGACGCGCAGTCTGCTGCGGTGTGGCCCTGGCTCTTGCAGATGGGTCAGGACAAAGCGGGTTTCTACGGCTGGGATGGACTGAAAAGCCTGGCTGGCCTTCACCATTATGACGACGATCGAGTTCACCCCGAATGGCAACAGCTTGCGGTAGGAGACCTCGTCCGTGTGGCTCCGAAAGGCCGGATGGGACTGCCAGCCGGGTTGACGTTGAGTGTCGCCGCGATCGTGCCCGAGAAGTACATCGTGTTGAATACCACGGGAGAAGACTCGCGCTGGAATGTCGTGTGGTCATTCCACCTCCAGCCGCACTGGGAGGACCGTGTCCGACTTCTTACTCGCGCCCGAATCGCCTTGCGCCACCCAGGCGAAGTGTTTGCAATGGAACTGGCCAGGCCGATAATGGTTTTCAGCACGCGAGGATTGTTGCTTGGAATCAAGCACCGGGTCGAGCGGCTGCCGCCCGCGCCGTCACAGCCGGATTTGAAATTGGTTGACACGCTGTGTCTTTGACGTGCGACGCTTGCGGGCGGCCAGATTTCAGGCTTGTGAGCGTGGAACTAGGACGCCGGGAGCCCGGTCCCGGGGGCCGCGGAAGCGATGTGCGGGTGCAGGTCCACTGGCTGTCGGCAAAGGTCTAACGACCCTAGTGTGCGCTCCGGCGTCGCTTTACTTTCGGCAATAGGCGGGAGATGGCGAAGGCTCTGTTACCCCTATTTTGGAGGTTTTGAGGTGCACGATGAGATCCCACTGGGACGGATAGCCGGGTTTCCGGTGAAGGTCCACTGGAGCGTGCTGGTCATCCTGTGGTTGTTTACGTGGAGCCTGGCGAGCACGCTGCCCGGCACGGTCAAAGGGTATTCGCCGGTGGTCTACTGGCTGGCCGGAACGTGTGGCGCGCTGGTTCTCCTGACGTCGCTGGTGGCGCATGAAGTCGCCCACGCGGTCGTGGCCCGTCGTATGGGAGTCAGCGTGGGGAGCGTGACGCTATGGCTGTTCGGCGGTGTGACGACCCTCGGCGAGGCCAAGACACCCAAAGCGGCGTTCCGGATCGCATTTGCGGGTCCGGCCACCAGCCTTGTCCTGTCCGCGGCATTCGCCGGACTGGCAATGGGTCTCGAAAGCGTGCGGACCGCCCCCATCGTGCTCAGCGTTGCCTGGTGGCTGGCCGCCGTCAACTTGTTGCTGGGCCTGTTCAACCTGTTGCCGGGCGCCCCTTTGGATGGTGGCCGCCTGGTGCGCGCCTATCTATGGCGCCGCCACGGCGATAGCGTCCGTGCCTCGGTCGGCGCGGCGCACGCCGGACGAGTGGTCGCGATCATCTTGATCACGTTGGGGTTGGCTGAGTTTCTGTTGGGTGGCCTTATCGGTGGTGTGTGGTTGGCGTTCATCGGCTGGTTCATCTTCGTTGCCGCTCGCGACGAGGAAACACAGGTAACGACGCGCCAGGCCCTGGCGGGGCTGCGTGTCGCCGATGCTATGACCGCTCAGCCGCACGCCGCTCCCGGCTGGCTTACCGTGGCAGACTTCATCGAGCAATATCTGCTCGGTGACCGTCACTCGGCATACCCGGTTGCCGACCGGGATGGATCGATCGTAGGACTTGTCACGCTGAAGCAACTGCGCGACGTCACGGCCGGCCGACGAGCTACGACCAGCGTGGGCGAGATCGCGCTTCCGCTGCACAGCGTGCCCACTGCGGCCCCACACGAGCCACTTGGCGCGTTGATTGATCGGTTGGCAGCAGCCGGTCACGGTAGCCGTGCCCTGATCATCGACGGGGGCAAGGTGGTCGGCATCGTCACGCCAAGCGATCTTGCCCGGCTGATCGATGTCTACCGCCTCGCTCACCCGGGACTGGGCCTGACCGCGCATCGTCAAGATGGCGACAACTATTCCGGCGCGGGTGATCCGGCATCGGATCGGGACCGCCCGTTGGCCCGGCAAACGCTTGGAGAGGAGCACGGACGATGAAACCGATCATCGTGGGAATCGATGGTTCACAGGCGGCAATCGCGGCCGTGCTGTGGGCTGTCGATGAGGCCATTAGCCGCGCCGTGCCACTGCGCCTGATCTCGGTTATCAAGCAGACACATCCATCCCCGGAAGACTACGCTCGCGACCTGGCGCATGCCGAGAAGTCGCTTCGCGAAGCAGAATTCGCGGTTGAGGCCAGCGGGAAGCTCGTCAAGCTCGAGACCGAGATCCCACGCGGTCCGGCCGGGCCGGTGCTCGTAGAGGCATCGCGCGACGCCGAGATGGTCTGCATCGGCTCCGTCGGGATCGGGCGCTATGCCCGCGCGATCTTGGGTTCGAGCGCAACTGAACTCGCTGAAAAGGCACACTGTTCAGTTGCCGTCATACGTACCAATCGGAACCAGCCGGTGCCGGACATCAATTGGATCGTGGTCCGTATGGTCGACGCACCCGGCAACGACGCCATCGTCAAATACGCGGCATGGGAAGCGAAGTTGCGCAGGGCGCCCTTGCTCGTCCTGGGGGGCCGACCAGAGGAACTCACCGAGCATGCCGACGGCGAGTTCGAACGTCGCGTTGAGGATTGGCGGCACCGTCATCCCGAGCTGCGTGTCCACCCGATCACGACCGAGTTCGCGATCGCCAGCTTTCTGAGTATCCACGACGAGCGAATCCAGCTCGCAGTGATCAGTGGCGACGAGGCCGATCAGCTGGCTCAGCTCGTCGGGCCTTCAGGACACCCGCTCTTCCGCCATCCCGAATGCTCGGTGCTAGTCGTCCGTGAGGTAGGCGCCAACGTCTGAGCCTAGGCCACCGACTCGCGCGCCACGATGACCGGGACCTGAGCCATCTGGGCAACCGCTTCGCCGACTGAACCCAACAGCATTTCGGCGAATCCGCCGCGGCCTCGGCTTCCGACCACCACCAGCTGGGCATCCGCCGACCGCTCGACGAGCTGGCGTGCCGGCTTATCGCACACAACGGCGCGGCTCACCGGTACATCGGGATATTTTTCCTGCCAACCCGCCAGGCGCTCGGCTAACACCTCTTCGGCCATCGACTGTGCAGCCGGCGAATCGATTCCGGGCCACTCAGACACGTCGGCATCGCTCCACGCATGCAGAGCAACCAACCCGACATTGCGGCGCGAAGCCTCATCGAATGCGATTGCGGTCGCCAACTCCGATGCCGACGAGCCATCAATGCCGACTAAAACCGGTGCCTCACTGGGATGCGACGGGTCCTCGTCGTGGACGATCGCCACCGGACAATGCGCATAACGGACTAGGCCCGAACTCACCGAACCAAGTAGCTGGCCCGGCCATCGCGCACTTCCGCGACACCCAGTGACCACCAACTCTGCTTCTTTGGACAACTCGACCAACGTGGGGACGGCTGCCGAAGCCAAGACTTCACTATGGACCTCAGCGGGACCTCCATGCTGAGAAGCCTCTTCAACGAGTTTGAATGCCTCGTCGACGAGTCGGCGCCCGCGATCGCGCTGCCAACGCGCCAAGCCTGCGGGCAACCGCACATTCGGCCACGTCGCGACCTCGGGTGAGATCGCGTGCACAAGAGTTACTGGGATTTTGCGCAGCTCGGCGTCGCGTGCTGCCCACTGCACCGCTACCTTGGCGGCCGGTGATTCGTCGATGCCGACGACTATTCCCAATCGCGTGTTACGTGATGACATGGCTTATCCCTTGCTCGTTGGCGCAATCGTTCGCTGTGCCGAAGTGGCTTCCCTCGTGGTTTGCCGGTTGGGGGCCTTCCACGTACGTACGTCACGCGGCGCGTGGGAGATCCGTGATTGATGTGTTCGCCTGCGCCACAGGTTGACTCGGCGCCGGGCTCCAGCCGACGTAGGTCAGATACAGCCCGACCAGTCCGATGAACGTGTCGACGCCGACCCACAAGGCAGTCATGCCGATCGCGGCGTTGGCTGCCGACAGGAAGGCATGCGGAAACGCCATCAGGAATATCGCGCGTAGCGCGAGAACCCAGCCCGCCACAGACACGGTGATCGCCGCAGCTCCCTGCCAGTACTGGTGAAGCCCGATGATGACAAGGGAGGTCAGCAGCAGAAAGGCACCCGTGACCCAGGGCCACGCGCTGCTGGCCTCGAAGTCCGAAAGCAGTGTTCGCATGTCTGATGCACGGGCCACCGTCGTAGCGGCGACGATGATAAAGAACGGTCCGAGCACGCGCGCGAACATACGCGTCCGGAACTGCTGTAGTTGTTGGGTGCTCATTTGTCGTACCTCCGCTGATGTCTGGCATCCGTGATGGATGACAGTCCGGTCGCTATATGGGATGCCCGCATCCCATATAGCCATCTGAGCATTTGACCGACGCCCGATGGGAGTGTCAGAAGTCCCGAGTATTGAGGACGTTTGGGGTGAATCACGCCGCGCAAGCCGACTGTGCTCGGAATCAACCACGTATGGCTCGCCGGGCTTGCCAGGACCAACGGCGGGCCATTTGAGGACCAATGGCTCTGAGAAGCTCGGGCGGGAACCAATAGCGTTGCAGGGGTGTCGATCAACGGCACCCAACCGAAGCCGATCCGGAGACGCGCGATGAGCGAAGTACCTACACCCCCGTCGATCGTCGTCGGCATTGACGGCTCGAAGGCGGCGATACGGGCCGCACTCTGGGCCATCGATGAAGCAGTCAGTCGCGACATCCCGCTGCGTCTGCTCTATGCGATCGAACCCGATGATGTTCAAACCCCGCCGGACAGGGCCGCCCGAAAGCTCGCCATCGCGGAGAACGCAATTCGTTACGCGTTCACAGCGGTCGAGGCTGCGGACAAGCCGGTCAAGATCGAAGTGGAGATCACCCAGGAGCGGGCGATCACCTCATTGATCCGAGCTTCGGCGTCGGCGGACATGGTGTGTGTCGGCGCCGTGGGCGTGCACCACTTCCGGCCGGCGCGGGTGGGCTCGACCGCCGCGGCCCTCGTCGGATCGGGACTGTGCCCCGTGGCCATCATTCGAGACCAAGGTCACCGAGACGGACCGGGCTGGATCGTTGTCGACACCGGCGCGTCTGCTGAAAACAACGCGTTGCCCGGGATAGCGATCGAGGAAGCACGGCTGCGCAACGCACCGCTGAAGGTAATCACCTTTCGGCAAACTGGCGACAGCGAAATCGTCGATGAGAGCGCGGCCGGAGACGACGACCGCTGGATACGTGCCAACTCAGACCGCCAGCCAGCTCGGTGGACGTGGTGCGATCCGGAACTGCAAGTGGAGTCGGTGGAAATACGCGGCAGCCTGCTGGATTACCTGGCTGAGAACAGCCGATCGGTGCAGTTGGTCGTCGTTGGCGCACGCGACAATGCGGATGTGGAGGAACTTGTGGGACCGCCTGGCAATGCGGTGCTACATAAGTCCGACTGCTCGGTACTGATCGTGGATTCGCAGCATTTATAAATGCAGCTATGACGATGTGGGGTGCTGACGCACCCGGCGGCATTTCAGACCCACGCGCCCCGAATACCTAATATCCTGATCGCACCGATATTTGCGCGCCGCCAGCTGTTTTCCGCCCTCTGAAAAATCTGACGGGAAAAGATTTCCTGATGCGAAGCTGCAGGCGTCGCTATCGGGTCAGTCACTGCAGTTTGGTACCCGCGTCGCACGTTGGCCCCTGGCGAATTGGTTTACGCTGATGCGCGTGGACGGCCACGCCGACACAGATGAAGAAATCGGCTGCTGATGGCACCGGGACGGCTCCGCGTGTACCTGGGTGCTGCTCCTGGGGTTGGCAAGACCTACGAGATGCTTCTCGAAGGTCATCGCCAGCGCAGGCAGGGCGTCGATTGCGTGATCGGCTTTGTCGAGCCGCATGGCCGACGGGCGACGCAGGAGCTGATCGACGGGCTAGAGCTGGTGCCCCGGCGGTATGTCCGATATCGAGGTGGGGTGCTGCCGGAAATGGATGTTGCTGCGACGCTTGCTCGCCGCCCGCAACTAGCGTTGGTCGACGAACTGGCGCACACCAACGCTCCCGGTTCCCGCAATCCGAAACGCTGGCAGGACGTTCAGGAGTTACTCGACGCCGGTATCGATGTGCTCACCACGCTCAACATTCAGCATCTGGAGTCACTGGGCGATGTGCTGACGGAGATAACCGGTGTCGAGCAGCGCGAAACACTGCCCGACGCCGTGGTGCGCCAGGCCGACGAACTGGAACTTGTGGACTTGTCGCCGGAAGCGTTGCGCCGGCGCATGGTAGCCGGCGACGTCTATCCGCCCGATCGCATCGACGCGGCGCTATCGCACTATTTTCGGCCGGGTAATCTCACCGGGCTG
>Ga0224557_1001156_pt1 | contig 26335 bp, 24 predicted proteins | sample 714S31014metaG_FD_180677 | JGI IMG/M metagenome (GOLD analysis project Ga0224557, IMG submission 180677) | Peat soil microbial communities from Stordalen Mire, Sweden - 717 S3 10-14 | ecosystem: Environmental > Terrestrial > Soil > Wetlands > Peat | place: Sweden: Norrbotten County, Stordalen... | reverse complement strand
CAGGAGCTTGTGACGCCATTTTAGCAGGCGTGCCAACGTGTGCCGGGTAATGCCGTTTCGTCCGTGTTATTCGCGTGTTGGACCCCTCCCGGAGCCGGACGTGTGTTACTGCTGTGTTGGTCACCGCAGCCGGTCAGCCACCGCGCCTGCGCCTCGGACCAGGCGTGGCTGCCCGCGGCCCGAAGACCGGCCGCCGCCGGTGACCGACTTGGTCAGCCGCCCGTCCAGCTACCCCTGCGGCCAGGCCCAGAATGACGCACCGTGACGAACGACTCGTACCCTGATGAACAAATCCCCCCTGCCGATTCCGTGCGTAAAACGATCAACTGGTCGAAGCGCATAGCCGTTCACAGATCACCTGGTTCGGAATGATGAGGTTCTCAGAGGAACGCTTTAGATGACGCGATCCTTCGCGTTTCGGGCGCCTGGCTCTAGTTACTGCGCTTGCTGGCCCGGAGGGGTGCAAGCGGCAGACGCGGCCATGACCGGAAACTGAGTTTCCCAGTGCGAGCTGACCTCATCCTGGATCCGTACCTCGAGTACGCCTCAGGTCCGGAACTTCTCCAGCGCCTCGGCCTTTTTATGCAGGTCGGGCACGTGCTTGTGCTTGAGCCCGTTGCTGAGTTGGGTGAGAGTCCTTATGGTTTGCCGGAATTCCTGTTCGAACCGCTCGCGTTCGCTGCCTCGCCAGCCGGTGGCGTCTAGGCTCCGCTGGAGCTGTCGGGCGAGATCGTCGAGCTGCTGTGCTGCCTGCGACAGGGTCTTGCCGAGCTTGCGCAGCCGGGCCGGATCGGCGATTACTTCAGGCATCCAAGTTCTCCTGGTCGTGTCGGCCCGGGCGGCGGATGCCGCCCACGATGCCTGCCAGCCAGCCAGCGCTCGGCAAGCCAAACGTGATGGCGCGGGCGAGGATTCCAACGTCGTCGTTGCTCAGCAAGATCTGGCGGTCCCGGATCTCAGCCGCCCGTTCGTGGCCGAGGAGCGAAAGGGAGTCATCCGGGCTCATCCTGCCGGCAATGCGCCAGCTGCACTCGCGCATCATGCGTGAGGAGAGCCGGCGGGCCGCGCCGGCGACCGTGTCGGACCAGATCCACAGGTGCACGCCGACCTCGGGGCCGTCGCGCATGATCTCTTCGATGGCGGTGGCGAGGTCGGGGTCGGCATCCAGACTGCCGATGTCTGAGTCCAGTTCACGCGCCCGGTGGATCCCGAACAGGTACGCGATGCGCGCGGGCCGGAGCGTGTCATCCTGCTCTACACGGCTGCGCACATCGTTTAGCAGGTCCTGGATCAGCGGGCCGAAGGCTCGCCGTCGCCGCAGAGTTATGCGCCGGCGCTCCAGCAGCGGCTCAAAAATTTCGTCCAGGCCGTCGTCTACCGGCATAAAGTCGATGACGTCGAGCCGAGCGGACCCGCGTGAAAGAAGGCATCTCCCTGCCATTCGAGGACGGTTCCGGCTGCGGCTGGCTGCCCGACGGATCCCGCATGACCTGGCTGAACGCGCCGTCCGGGAAGAAGGCAGACAGGCTGCCGGTCCGCGCCGCCGAGTACAACGTGATCCTGCCCTCCAGCGACGGGAAGGAAGAGCCGCCGGAGACCTGCACGATCATCACCACTCTCCTCGGCCACGAGGAAGCGCCCGCAGACCACGTTCGGCGAGGATAAGTCCGTGATCACCGGCGCGGGGAACCGCACCTCCGGCCCGGTCCTGCGGTCCGGCTCCCCGCGGCTGGTCATCCAGGAAGCCTGGGCCTGGCTGACCGCCACCCAGCTGGTGCGCGCCAGCGAGGCCGCTGCGCTCCGCAGCGAGCATGCCGCCGCCCGTGCGCTGCGCCGCAGGAACCACGCCCTGGTCACTGCCGACGAGGAGTCGTTCACCGCAGGCGTCCGCCACGCCGTCCGGTCCATGACATCCTCACAGGTCACAGCCTCCTCGTCGCTGCGCGCGCTTGCCGCCGCAGCGGACGCCGCTGCCCGCGCCTGCCTGCACACCCTGAACATCCCCGGACGGCAACGGCACTCCGAACGGGCGCAGAAAGCACGGCCGAAATTCCCGCACGCCAGCGCCACGAAGACCACCGTCACCGGGAAACCCCAGCTCACAGTATTCGCGCCCGGCTTCTCCTAGCCCGCTGCGGCACACCGCCCCAGGAAAGGAGGAACCGCCCCGCCCCGCGGGGCCGCGGACCGTGGAACCGCGCGCCATCCCCGCCGCGACACGCGGGCATCAGCCCTGCCCCGCATAAACCAGAAACAGACTTCAGGACACGAGAAGCACACCAGGACGCCAACACCCCGGAAAGCCATAAACACCTAAAGTCCCTGGTGTTGGGCCATGACCTCCCCGCCGGCGAGAAGGCGTTCCACGCAATGGGCCGCCTCGACTCGGCCGGCAACAAATCGCATTAAAAGGTGGTGTCACGCTTCGTGATAGAAATTGTATCTAGCCTGAATCCCATCTGGGATTGAGGGATTACGTTGGTGTATTCGACTGAGATCACAGTCTGACCACCCGGTGTCCGGATCTGCTTTGGCATCCGGGATCCTGGATAGGGCGTAACACGAATCCCGTTCCGCAGATTGCAGTCCTTATCGAAAGTAATCGTCGCTGCAATTCGCTTGGCAGGGCGCTGGGCAATCCAATGAACAGGCTCGGGTTGACCTATGAGAAGGCCTTTGTAGTATTCTGGCCATTCCCATCGGACCCATATGCGTACAATCTGACCCGGATGAACTGGTTTGTCGAAGTGTATAAAGAGCCACAGCCAGTCGTCCTGCCATTTGCTAGTAATGTCATATCTAGCACCCAACTCCATGTTCTCATCAAAGCTGCGTGCTTCGAATCTTATTCGTCGACGCCCGGAACTGCTCAGCGCCTCTGTTGCCTCCATCCCTGCTCTGTAGATACCTGACCATGCAGAATTGAGGCCCTGGTCTGCCGCTAGTATCGTTACCCATCTTTCAAGCATGGTCTTACCGCTGCCAGTAACGAAGGCCTTCTCTTCCCAGTCCTCGATTGTATAAGCATATTGTTGAGCGCTCTCGGTGAAACGGCCAGCGTAGAGGCTCATGATCGCTGCGCGCTCCGCAAGGAGAACATGTGCGGCGCGAAGTTGAAGCGACAGCGCACTGATCACGACTACGGCGATAAACAGACCAGAGATCGTAGCAACAAAAGAGACGGCACCGCCTGAAATTATCCCCGCCCCAGCCAGGGTGCCAATGAGTACGGACGGTGCGAGAATTACCTTGCCAATCCCGTACTGCGAAATTAGCGAGTCGAGGAAGCGTTCAAGCTCATTGTACATCGCTTCTCCAATAAGTAGATTCTCTTACAATTTATTAGCTGCTGCTCTTGTCCCGCCTTTATGTGATTAAGAAGTCCGCCTAGCGTAATCAGCGAGTAACATATCTCTGGGCGATCATAGTTAAGCGCGTATAGTCGTGCGCCGAGAGAGGTGCGTGTGCATGAATCCGAGATGCTCCTCCAATGTCGGATATGTTTGATCTGCTTATTTATAATATGAAATGATAATAAATGTCGCTAATAAATAGAAGCCGCTCTTGACGGTCGGCGGCTCTGGCGGATATTCGTTGGAGTGTATGCGTCTCCAATGCCAGAATCGGTGATGTGGGCGCAACTCTCAGCGTAAGCCTGATCGGCTAGCCAAATATCTGATCCATGAGTTCTGCGTCGTGCGTGAGTGGTTGTCTGCTTATGCCCGCCACAGCGCGATCGCCTCACCGGCACGCCATGAGCCGAACTGGTAGAGAGCACTGTTCCGGCCGTGCTGAAGACCTCAGCTGGAGCGGGGCTGACGGAAGCTGCTCTCCCGGCTGGTGATTGCGTGCGGGGTCAGCTCGGCGGCGTAGCGGGTCCAGCCAGCTTCGGCCTTGTGCATCCATTTGATGGCCTGGGGGTGCAGACCAAGGAGGCCGGCGAGCACGACGGTGGGCATCTGGGCAGCGAGATCGATCAGGGCAGCGCGGAGGCCGGCTTGGACGGGGACGCCGAGGCCACGGAGCCGGTCGGCCAGCCGTGCCGAGGTGATCGGCGCCCGGGAAGCAGCTCGGGGGAACAGCCAGGTGCTGTTGGGCGGCGAACCGATACCAGTGTAGGGCTTGCCGTCGGTGATCAGCGTGAGCAGCAGGTCGCCGAGTGGCCCGGGACGGGTGCCTCATGCTGGCCGAGCTGAATGGTGACGCCATCGTGGTGGCGGGTGACCTGGGCCGGTGTCAGGGCGGCGATCCGGGTCATGGTCTGGCCGAACGGCAGGACCAGGCACCCGGCGACCCGGGTCGGTGATCTCGATGCTGTCATCGTGCAGCAGCCGGGCGGCCAGATTCGGCAGTTGGGACCACGTCTGAGGTCTTTCCGGATGCTTCTTTGAGAAGCCGATGGTCCTCCGGCAGTGCCGCTTTCGCCCGCTGCTGGCCATGCCGACCCCGCAGGCAGCGGATATGTACTCCGAATGCCTGGCGTCGGCGGACTGGCACACCCTACGCACTTTCCTTGCAGCTGTGGCCCGGCACGCCCGAGCCGGATCGACCGCGGCGAAGCTAGCGGCCCTGATAACCGGCTGGTGGGAGCGATATGTAATCACTGTGTGATGATCGTCACATCAATGCGGCTGTAGGTAACGTCCCCTTTTCGGCCTGTTCCGGCCGGCCGTAGCGGCGCCCGGCGGGAGCTTGCGCCAGGCGGGCGCGCCCCGGGCTCGATACTTTATCGACGGACTGCGGATACGGAGGGCGGCTCGGTGCTGGCATCGGGCGAATGGCGTCTCCCTGCCGACTCTGCGTGGCGGTGGGTTGTTCACAGTCGCATAGGCGACGTGATGCCAATTATCCAGTTATGCAGCCTCCGGACGGTCGCTGATGCACTTAGGGATGGGGTGCGATCAGATCGAGTAGTGGCTTGAGCAGGTCTGCTGCGGACCTGGTCATATCCTCGCGTGATTCATCGCCAGCGAGTTCTGCACGGAGCGGGAAGGGCACCACCCACCAGTCGTCGGATCGGTCGTGACGGATGGCGGACCCAGCGCCGAGTTTGCCGAGCGACTCATTAGCCCGGGCGATCATCTGGAGATACACCGGGTACAGGAGGTCGATTGTCCCCCTGGGGAGCCCGCGGGTCAGGAACGATAGCCGCAGCGGGGTAGAAGCATCGTCCTGTCCCCACAGCAGCGGGTCGAAGCTGACTGCCAGGAGCCCGCCAGCGGGGTCTGGGAGACTGACCTTGCCGCCGTACCAGTCCCAGAAGTCTCTTGAAATGCGAACATCGCTCGCTGTCGCTGTCCAGGCGGGCCGGATGCTCGTCCTCATCTGCGCGGAGATAATTTCGCAGAGCATCCTCGTGGCAAGAAGCGCTTTGCCGAACGTGGGGCCAAGACCGCCATTCCGCAGTTCATCAGCGGTCCATGGCTCTAGTTCAAGCTCGTACCTTGCCACGAGTCTCTCCAGTTGATAGATGTCGGACTGAAGCGCTGGCAATCCGTCCCCTGCTCCATCCCTGATTAGCTTAAGGAGATTGTTCCATGACATAATGCCGAGCTTTTGGCGCTTTGTCAGCGGTATCCACGAGATCCGGGCAGCACCTGGGCGGCCCCAGGAAGCATTCGGTTCGAGCAGGTCGTCATTGCCTGCGCGCTGCTCCAGTTCCTTCTGCAAGCGGGATATACGCCCTGACGGGCACACAAGTACGAGGGAGCCTCCATCTTGCAGCCGCTTCATATACTCGACGGGTTGTGATGGCTGCAGGTGAGCGTCAAGTTTGCCTTCGACGGAGATATAGACGCGCTCGTCAATGCGGCCTTCTAGATCAACTACCCAGGAATCGTCGGCACTGCGCGCCTGGCTGATAAAAGCTATATCAGTACGGGTCTCCGGGGCAATGGAGGACGTGGACAGCGCATTAATCACGATGTCGCGCACCACGGGGTACTCCTGCAGCAGATAACCCAGCCCGTCCGTCGCGAATTCCTCGCGGGACCGCACGTTAAATCTGTCCGCAAGGAATGCCAGGATGCCGCTCGAAGTCATAATGCCCCCCGTCCACTGACCGGCGTTGTCGGTGGCGCACACAGAATACTCAGATACAGAATGGAACCATCTTGGCAGATTATGAGCACCTAAGCGCGGATATCGGCGGGCCCGCGCCCTCGTGAGCAGTCACGCTCCGTCGCTATCTTCGCCTGCCGGATATCGCAGGCGAAGAAAATCGTATGCGTTTCGGAGGATTGGCGTAACCTTAACGATGTCATCGTAGTTATCCTCAGCCATCTCCTCATCCAAATAATTATGAGAAGTGGTGTTGCGGCTGCCAAGCATTTCCAGCCACACCTCCTCATCGTGAAGCCAGCCTATCTGAAATGCTTGCCTGAGACTTTCGCGAGGTGTTTTCGGCGAAAATCCTTCGTATTCCAGTGCTCGTTTTAGAGTTTTCCAGACTAGCTCGATCGTAACTTCGAACCGCTGAATCGTTCCCTCGACTACGAGTTCCCGGTCCCTCGAGATCAACAGAGCTCTCTCCAAATTTGCGAGCGCCTTGCCAAGATTAGAGAGGCTATCCTGCAGCTTTCTTGTCAAAGATGATTACTCCCGTCTCTAGAATCCTTCGCTGAAGAGCCGGAGGATTTCTATTCCAGTGAACTATTGAAACCCAGTAAAGGGTGTTATAATGATAGGCGCGCTCCCGAAGGTGCGTCCATTGTTTCCTTGAAATTGCGCCAAGCAGAGCAAGATCAATATCCGATCGATCATCATGATCTCCGAAAGCCCTTGATCCGAAAAGGATTATCCTCTCCACAAATGACAATTCCTGGAATTCATAGATCAGCGGCACGACTGTTTTCGGAATGTTTGGATGCATGTCCTGATGTAAGGGTAGTGGGCTCAACTTGGTAGCAACTTTCTCACAATACAGGAGTAGCGGTCATCGGTGATAGGCGAATGCACCTGCGGAGCTCTTCGAGAGTGGATGTCGGCCCGGTGTTCTTCGTGACGAAGCAGCCTCGCCCGTCCTCCCCGGTCGCGAGGCCTAGTTTGGGGACATAACATCCGTTCTGCGCGCCCTCGAACGGACCGGACCGAAGCCGCTGTTCCAGTACAGGTCGGCGGCAGTGCGCGCATTCTCCTTGACCTCCCGTATCACTCAGCGTGAAGCCAGGACAGGGACGCGGACGTTCCGGACAGCCGAATCCTCCTGCGCTCCGACGACTTGGAACGCGCCGGTCGGCTCCACCGCGACGTTTCCGGAGCCTGGCCGCCTGACGAGACTCGGCCCGCTGGATGATCCCGGGCCGGCGTCCCCGGCCGTCCCGGGGCTCATGCCCTGGCCTTGACTTTTATCAAATTAATGCGCACCACCTGGTCATTTGATGAGCGCGGGGGCATCGCGGAATGGGATGCCAGCGGGTCTGGCCGAGCTGGAGCTCTGGCGGCCAGACCCAGGTCAAGCTCACCCTGCTCGGCCGCCAGCTGCTGCCGCACCGCGGCCTTGAGCGCCTCCGGCTCCCGGCGGCATGCGCCGAGCAAGATGCTCGATGCTCCGCGAGCTACGCTGGGAGGCGCACACGATCTGCACCAGCGACTGCTCCCCAGGCCGTTTCACCCTACGGGCATACGCCGCCGACGAGACCACGAGGAGCATGCCAACCGTGACCAGCCAGACAAAGACCTCAGCATTTCAATCTCTGTAATTTCCGGGGCTGCCGACTGACATCGCCGCTACGATCCTTGACTGGCGACCACGTCGTTTTAGCTCGATCGCGGCTGGTTGTACTTCCCAGGGTTCTTTTAGGTCGTGCACGACAAGGCGACCTCAACGGGGTTGCTGCGGATGCCCTGAGAATCGTAGATCCAGGCTTCCACCCAGCTCTTGTACTCATGCGAAGACCCACATGCCAGGTTGAACGGGTAATCGATTCTGTTCTTCCTGACGATGCCGTAAGAGGGATTGGAGAATGGATGGCTCTCTAGCGCCCACCCGGCACCATTGATGCCTACGAAGCCGAAGCCCTTCGCGTCGTGATCTGGATTAGTGTAGGTGAGACTGAAATAGACTAGCGATCCCTTCTGATAACCGTATATCCCGGTTATTTGCGGGCGCGGGAGCACCTTCCCGGAAGGCTTGAACCGCTTACCGGGGTGACTCGCGCCGTAGGCGAAAGCACGTGGGAGAGGAGGAATGGATGCGGCGCTTGAGGTAGTTCTCGACGCGGTACTCAAGGCAGTGTTCGAGGCAGGACTATGCGCCACGCAGTTATTTATGAACCTGAGCAGCAGGTAAGTAGAGCCAGCAAGAACCAGCACGCCCACAAACTGGCCCCCAGGTAGCGCAAACAGGCCCGCCACTTCCGCCACGCCCACGCCAAGGGAGATCAGCTCGGCCGTGAACTCCAGCTTACATGCGTTGGTGAGCTGGAGCTCAGGCTGCGGCGGCACCGCGGCGGACTTTAGGTGCGTGAAATGGAAGACAGTAGTAGGTATGGAATTGCATGTCCCCGAATCGACGCTAGTACTGACAGTCTCCTTGTAGGTAGTGGTCTTGATTTCGGACTTATAGGTGTGCGAGTCGATGAGGTACGCCACGCCGGGACTTGGGTTGCGGAAGGTACGTTGCGAGCTGCTTCCGTCTCCCCAGTCGACGTACTGAGTGTAGGTGCAGAGGTCGGAGGACCCGTCGAATGTTACCCAGCGGTTGACCAGCGGGCTGGTGCTCTCGCAATCCTTGTCTGCGCCGAAGAGCGGAGCAGTGCAGGGCGCCAACGCCGACCCGGCTGCCGTGGCGCCGACCGTTGCCTGCGCCGAACCCTGATATGACGAGGCATGTGCGATACCACTGGTCATATTAGTAACCAGAGTTATTACCACGATCACCGGAAGCAGTCCGATCCGGATCATGCGTTTGCCCATCGTGTCCCTCCCCAAATGCGTTCACACGAATCTAGCCAGGCCAGGCGAGTAGCAAGAGGGGTCGGGGTATCCCGTGCATCAGCGGGAGGCGCGACTAACTGCGCAGGGGATCGATATCTGGAAGTAGATGCACAGCAGGCGCAGTCCCCCCCAGTACGTCGCCTTATAGTATTTGCTCAGCGTCAAACACGCTTAGGGCATATGCGCAAGAGGGTATTCAAGACGGTCATGGATTCTTTCCAGCGATAGGCTCCCCGGCCGTTCCGGGAAGCGCCTGGCGGATGACCGCGGCCTGCTCGGCGAGCGGCAGGCCGTGAAAGAGGACGTGTATGGAGCCGGGTAGCTCGACCGCTGGCCGCGGCAGACGGGAAGTCGCCGCAGCCAGTGGCGAGCCCAGCACGGTGGCGCACTGGTTCGGGCAAGATCACGTCGGCGCGCGACAGGATGCGTGAGCGGCGGCAAACCTGGTCCCGCGGGGTCGGCCCACCGCTCCAGCCACATGCCCGCGGCGACGGCAAGGGCGAAGCACACGGCCAGCGTGCTGCCGATCCACCAGATGCGTTCGGCAGCGCGGGAGACCAGTAGCTAAACCGTGGCATCCCGTCTGGGGCAGAAGCGAGCGTCCGTCTTTTATGCGGGCATACAGATCGCCTGCTTCTGCGCGAGAACCTGTAGCCGCCCTGGTGCCTAATTTGCCGATCATATCGGCGGTTCTATGGGCGGGCCTCAGATCTCCGGAAGGGGCAGCAGGCCTGCGTGTTAAATCCGCGGTTGCGGGTGGATGCGGTAGGTGATTGGCCGGCTGTCGCCGGGGATGGCCGGTGGCTGGGCGTTGATCTCGTCGGTGAGCAGGGCGAGGGCCCGCGCGAGGCGGGGTTCGGCAGGGGCCTGGAGGGTGACGGTGATCGCGGCTGGGGTGAAGGTGATGGTCCCGGCGAGGCCGCGAATGATGGTTGCCCTGGTGGCGGCGCGGTATTCGTGGTCGTCGCGCAGATAGGCGTTGAGGTGGGTCGCGAGCCAGTGCTCGGCGTTGTGCGCGAGCAGCCGCAGCACCATCTGCAGGCCGCGTCGCCCGGTGCGCAGCACGGCGGTGCGGGCGTCGGGGTCGATCTGGTCGGCGGGCAGCTTCGCGGGGATGCCGTCCCGTGCGGCGGCCGCTTCCCGCAGGTTCCTGCGCGCGGCGCTGATCGCGCGCTCGGCGGCGGGGATCGCAGTGTTCTTGGCGGCGGCGGTGGTGTCCGGGTCGCTGAGCAGCGCGGCGAGGGCACGCTCGGCGGCGGCGAGCTCGTTTTCCGCGCGGCGGACCCGGGTGTTCGCGGTCTTGCGGGCCGGGTTGGCGGTGATCTTGGTATTCACCTCGATGGCGGCGGCGTAGTCGCAGATCTTGTCGATCCCGTAGTTCACGCTGGCGTACTTGAGGAAGTTCTCTTCCCGCCACCTGGACTTCAGCCAGGCCAGGATGTCCGCCGGGCAGGCATCGAAGTCGGAGGTGAGGATCTGCAGCACGACCCGGCCGTGCTCGAACAAGGTGAGCTGCCGGGCCTCGCCGTAGTCCTTGAGCTGCACTTTCTCCTCAGCCCAGGCGATGGTCCGCTGTCGTCCGCCGATGGTGGCGATGGTGATGACCGGGAGCATGGCGGGGACGGCCAGCGGTGCCCGCCGGTAGGTGACCCAGTGCACGTCCTGCTTGCGGCAGTGGGTGAAAACCTGCGGGTAGGCGCCGCCGCGGTCGAAGCCGAGCATGATCTTCGCGCCGTCGGTCAGGGTCTTCTTCAGCTCGGCCAGCGCCTTCGGCAGCGTGGCGGTCAGGCCGGACGGCTCGCCGGTGACGAAGCACACGGCCCGGCCGTCGTGCGCGGTGACGTGGGTGTCGGCCCGGCCTCTCTCGGCCCGGCCCCGCTTGTTGTTCCAGCCCTTGCCGACCGGTTTCGCTCCGGTGTACGGGACGAAGTGGTCATCGACGTAGTACACCCCTGAGGCCACCGGGTCCGCGTCCAGCATCGCCCGGGCGAACATCCGCTGCAGGTCCAGCGGGTCGGCGCGGTCGGCGACCGCCGCCAGCCGGGGCCGCAGCGTGCGCAGCCCCGGGAGCCAGGACAGCCCGGCCAGCGGCCCGGCCTCGGCCGCCGCCAGGTGCTTGAACTGCTCGGTGGTCTCCGCGCCGAGCGCGAAGCAGGCACTGACCGCCGCCAGCAGCGCCACGTCCTGCGGTGCCGCGTCCTGCCCGGCCGCGGCCCGGAAGATCTCCCCGGCCCCGGCCCGCGACGCGAACGCGTGCAGCAGCATCGCCCCCGCGTACCGGGACCGCACCGTCACCGGCTCCGCGGGCTGCTGCCCGTCCCCCGCCGGCGGCACCGGGCCTGCGGGCCCGGGCCGGCTGCCCGGCTCCGGCACCGCCGCCTCCGCGTCCTCCGGTTCCGGCTCGGCCTGCGGTTCCGGCTCCGCCTGCGGCAGCAGGTCCTGCACGTGCACCCGGCCCAGCCGCCGCAGCACGGTGGACTGGTTCACCCCGAGCCGCCGCGCGATCTCCGCGTCCCGCACCCCGGCGGCCCGCCACTCCCGCGCCCGGTCCCACGCCGCCTCACCGGTCTCGCGGGGTCGTCCCGCCGGGCGGACCAGCGCCGCCGTCCCCTCCCGCAACGCCCGCTGGTGCAGCGTCGCCACGTACGCGGCGCTCAGCCCGAGCACCGCGGCGACATCCTTGCCGGGGAACTTCAGCTGCCGCAGCACCGCCGCCGCCACGTGCCGCATCGCCGTGTCGTGCGCAGCGAACCGGAACAGCTCCGCGGACCCTGCGAAGATCACCGTCTCCCCGCCGGTATCGAGCCGGCGCAGGTCACGCGGGTCGGGCATGCCCTCCAGGATGGCAGCGGCGGCGGACATGCGATCAGGTTATCATGATTTAATATATTATGCAAAGAAATACAGACAGTTACCGCAGCTCAAATGCCCATCTTCCGGAGATCTGGGCCTCTCACAAAGGGTGGCCACACTTCGTGACCGCTGGCGCTCTCCCGCCCGGCTCCCGCTAGGTCGTCCGAAGGCAGTCGACGCGGTGATGGTATTCACGAGGAAATGCGGACAGCCGCGGAGGGCTACCGGGAAGGGATGCCGAACGCCCGTCGACAGTGAGGAAGATAGAGCCGTCGCAGCGTTCCCGGTGGCCAGGTCAATCGCCCGGGCGGTGTACGGCGCGAGCGGGATGGTGACGAACGTGCCGCCCTTGTGGGTTATCGTCAGGGTCCGGTGCCCGCGCTCCTTAGGCCCAGGTGCTTGATGTCATCGCCAGTGGCCTCCGAGACCCGCAGCCCGTTCAGCGCGAGCAGCGAGATCAGCGCATGTTCCGGCGGCGGGCTAAGCCCGGAGTCGGCGTCTATCAGTCCCTCATGTCGCATTTTGTGACGGTTTGCTTACAGGAGCCCGCCCCGGGTGTCCCGCCGGGCGGCCCAGGGACCAGAATCAGCCACGAGCCAAGTGACTGAGTGATGGAGTCAGCATGAGGCATCTTAACTATCACGGCGGTGACGGCCGATGAGCAGCGGCGAAGACCAGGAGGACCCGGAACGGGCCAGATTCATCATCATGCCGCAGAGCGAGACGTTCGACGGCCAGGAGCACGTGATGTCACGGGAGGCCTACGACCTCCACATCCTGGCCATCAGCCATTCCACGTCCTGCGACCACCCCGGGTTCGTTCCTGATGACTACCTCGAGCACCTCGACGGCCTGGCCATCGAGACAACGATCACCGCGGCCGAGCTGTGCTCCATCGGCCTGTGGGAGCGCGTCCACGGCGGCTACCGCATCCTGGACTGGGAATTGGTCGAAGTATCCCTGGACCACATACGCCAGATCAGGACCGAGGCCGCTCAGGCCCGGGAACGGGAACGCGAGGCCCAGGTCCACGCCCGGATGGCCAAGCCCATGGTGGTCACCCCGCCCTGCGCGGTATGCCAGGCCCCGTCCGCCCGCATCGAGCTGGTAGCACCGGGAGAACTCCCCGCCGGATGGGAGCACTGGGATACCCGGAAACAGGACTCCTTCCTGCGGCACCACGAACCAGAACGATGGCTCCTCATCTTCACGGGCGTCGCCGCCGGAAACGGATACGGCGGCGACCCCATAGACGCCGGCCGGGCCGGGCAGATCGCCCTCGCGTTCCAGCCGCCCCTGTCCTTCGCCCGGGTCCATAACGCTGGGTTCTACGACGACGCAGGATTCTGCCAGGACTGCGACGCCCCGTACTGCTACCAGCACTGGCACGTCTCCGAAAGCGGCTACGGCTACTGCCCCCGCGGCCACGGCAAGAGCCTGGACCCCCACTGGTCATGACAGAATCCGCCATCGCCCTCGCTGCCCGCCCAGGCGCCTGCTGGTGGCAAGCCGGAGACCGGAGTTTGCCCAAGGTGGTGAGTATCGCGTGGCCCCTGTGCATGACCAGGCGTATTTCGGCGACCTCGCCGGGCGGCTGTACGGCCTGGTGATCATCTTCTCTGACCGGCTACCCGCTGATCAGGCAGAATGGCTGCATCACTTCGTCGAGGTAGGAGAATACGGTCTGGCCCTGGAGGACCTCGCCGCCATGCTTGCCTACGACAAGATCACCATCACCGACCAGGAACGCGGCGACATAGCAGCCCTGGCCCGCCAGATGAGTATGGACCTCGGCCCGAGCCTCTGAGGTCCCTAAAGGGAACGCCGGGCAGGGGAGCTTTGCGAGGCATTGCGGAAGGACAAGGCCAGGCTGGCCTGGCTGGAACAGATGTGGCCGCTGGAAGCAGTCGGCATACTCCCGGGGTCACGTACAGCCTTGACAGCGCCGGGGAACTGGCGGCCCGTGCCTGGCCTGGCCGCGGTGGACCAAAGGTGTCAGCGCGGTCCGCGAGGCTGTACGCGAGGCCGCCCATGCCCTCCAGGCAGTGGGCGGCGCTGACGGCCCAGACGCGCAAATGCATGGGCATGACGGCCGACGGCCTGTTTGAGTATCAGTCGACTTCGCAGGGTGGCTGAATGATGGCAGACGTGGCTAGATGTGCCGTCTGACCAGGTATTAAGAGGCCTGTGTCCGGTCTCAGGATTCCTTGCCCAGACCTACGCTCTGACGTGCGGCGGTCAATCTCCGGTGAGACGCGAACAGTAGCGATGGCCCACCTCGGGAACCCCCTTAGCGCCGCCCAGCGAGCACTTGTCTCAGTCATCTTTACCCGGTCACTCACCTACGGACCTGGTCAGCCGCATCGGCGGTCAGTCCTCCGTGAGACGGGCGACCGGAACAGGCAAGCTTCCTGGAGACCGGGCACGATTCCGTGAGACCGGACAGCCTGGTATGGCTGGGTGTGGCTGGGCGACTGTGGCCGTTGGTGTCCTGTGACACGTAAGTCGGCCCGTTGCCAGTTAACGCGGCCCGTCTGGTGGTTTTGTCACTGGAGTTGGCCCGTTCATTGCTGGGTCTCAACGGGCTTGACCGATTTCCGGTGATGCTGCCGTGAAGGTTGCCGGTCCTCAGTTAGCTGGGTTGTCTCCTGAGTAACCATCCGGCTACTTTTTGCTTACTTTGGGGTGATCTTATTCTCATTCCAGGTGGCTTGTCTCGCTGAATCCGTCATGGTTGCGGGGTGGATGAGGTCAGCGGGCTGCCAGGTGACGGGTGCTGCTGTCGCGACGGCGGATGCGCGGTTCATGGTGGAGTTCCAGGCTGCTGGCGGCATCTGGAGGTGTGAGCCGTTGTCGTGGTGCTGCGGTGTGCGGTTCGAGGACGCGCTGCCGGTCCGGCCGTTCCGGTTCGAGAAGGGGCTGCGCAGCTTCGCGGGCTGGTGGTATTTCGCCACGTCGGGGACTCATGTGGGGTTCGAGTCGTGGCTGGAGCGGGGTCATCTGATGCTGATGGACTTTGACCCGGGCGTGCGGGCGGTGTCGTCGCAGCCGTTCTGGCTGCGCTGGCATGATGGCCTGGATCGGTCTCGCCGGCATGCACCGGATTACTTCGCCCGGCGGGACGACGGGACCGGGGTGGTGGTCGATGTCCGGCCGGATGACCGGATACCTGACCGGGACGCGGAGACGTTCGCGGTGACCGCGGCGGCGTGCCGGGCCGCTGGCTGGGAGTACCGGCGGGCCGGGGACCTGGATCCGGTGCTGGCGGCGAACGTGCGGTGGCTGTCGCGTTACCGGCACCGGCGGTGCCTGGTGCCGGAGATCGCCGCGGTGCTGCTGGAGGTCTTCGCAGGCGGGCGGGGCCTGTTCGAGGGGGCGGGACTGGCCGGGGACCGGCTGCGGGTGCTGCCGGTGCTGTTTCACCTGATGTGGCAGCGGCAGCTGACCGCCGACCTGGCGGCCGGCCCGCTGGCTCGTCGACTGTCGTGCGCGCGGGCGGGCCGCGGTGAGGCGCTGCCGGGTGGGGGTCGGCGACCGGGTCCGGGTCGATGGCGTGGCGAATGTGGTGATCAGCGTGACCGGGACGCGGGTGCGGCTGGCTGATGAGGCCGGCGCGGTGCGCACGGTCACGGTGACCGAGCTGGCTTCCGATCCGCGGTTCGAGATCGCGGTGGCGGCCCCGTCCAGGGGGCCGCGGCCGGAGGTCGGGCTGGAGGGGCTGCCTTCTGCTGCGGTGGAGGAAGCGTCGTGGTGGGAGGCGCACATCGCCGAGGTCGTCTACGGGCTGCCGCCGGACGCGCCGGCCGGGATGCGGCCCAGGCCGCAGTACGACCCGGAGCGGACCAGCCTGACAGAGCGGGAAAAGGCGAAGGCCGCCGAGCTGTCAGCGGCGGGCCGGCCGGTCCCGGCCAGCACGGTCAAGCACCGCCGGCAGCGCTGGGAGGCGCACGGCCTGGCCGGGCTGGTCGACCACCGGGTAGCCCGGCGGATGCGGCCCGCGGGCCGCGTTGACGAGCGTGTGGTGACCGCGATGCGGCAGGTGATCGGGGAAGCGGCTGATGCGTCGTCCCGCACGGCGGGGTTCGTGATCTGGCGGACCCGGGAGATCCTGGCAGCGGGCGGCTATGACGGGCCTGTCCCGTCAGAGCGGACGTTCTACCGGCTGTTCGGCACGCTGTCGCACGGAAGGCACGTCACGGGCTCGGCGTCCACCCGCCGGTCGCTGGCCGGGCGGCCGGAGGGCATGTTCGGGTCGCTGCCGGCGGCCGCGCCGGGCGAGGTGGTGCAGATCGACTCCACTCCGCTGGACGTGCTCGTGCTCCTGGACGACGGCGTTCCCGGCCGGGTCGAGCTGACCGGCATGATCGACGTGGCGACCCGGGTAGTGCCCGCCGCGGTGCTGCGCCCGTCCGTCCGGTCAGTCGATGCCAGCGTGCTGCTGGCCCGCGCCCTGACGCCCGAGCCGATGCGGCCGGGCTGGCCCGAAGCGCTGAAGATGGCGTACTCGGTGCTGCCTTATGACCGGCTGCTGGGCATCGATGAGCGGCTGGAGCACGCCGCCGCGAAACCGGTGATCGTCCCGGACACGATCGTGATCGACCACGGCAGCGTGTTCGTCTCCGCCGCGTTCCGGGCCGCGTGCCGGCACCTCGGCATTTCCATCCAGCCCGCCCACCTGGCAAGCGGCGCCGAGAAACCGCACATCGAAAGGTACTTCGGGTCTGCCGGCTCGCTGTTCAGCCAGTTCGTGTCCGGCTATACCGGCCGTAACCCGGACCGGCGGGGCCGGCACGTCGAGGACCAGCCGCTGTGGTCGATGGCCGGGTTGCAGGAGCTGCTGGATGAGTGGCTGGTCGCGTTGTGGCTGAACAGGCCGCATGACGGGCTCCGCGATCCCGAGCATCCCGGGCGGGCGTTCACCCCGAACGAGAAGTACGCCGCGCTGATCGAGGCCGCCGGCTACGTGCCGGTCTCGCTCGGCCCGGACGACTACATCGAGCTGCTGCCCGCGGCCTGGCGGGCGGTCAACGCCTACGGGATCAAGCTGAACCGCCGCAGCTATGACAGCGAGGAGCTGAACCCGCTGCGGCTGCAGCCGTCCGGTGTCCGGGAGAAGAAGAACCTGCACGAGGTCCGCTGCGATCCCTACGACATCTCCCGCATCCACCTCCGCGGCCCGGACGGGTGGATCACCGTGTTCTGGAAGCACCTGGACCGCGCCCCGGTCCCGTTCGGCGAGCTCGCCTGGGACCATGCCCGCCGCAGCCTGGGCCGCGAGGCTACCGAGCAGCAGATCGCCGACGCGGTCGCGGCGCTGCTGCGCCGCGCGAACCACGGACCTGACGACCAGGGGAAACCCGGTATGAGCAAACGGGACCGCCGGGTCGCCGCCCGCACCAGGGCAGCCGCCCCGCCGGGCGGCAAGCAGGACCAGCCTGAATCCGGCGTCCCCGCGCTACCGGATGCGGCCGCGGGACAGGACGCGCCGCTGGCGAAGGTGATACCGATGCCGGTCTTCGACCCGTTCGCCGAGGCGGACAAGCGATGGTGACCCGCGTGGCCCGCCAGGGACCGGGCGGTGATCCCGCCGGTGAGCACGAGCATCTGCAGCTGACCACCCTGGCGGGCTGGCGCGGCTTCGTCGCCGAGATGCCCGCGGTGCCGGACCTGCTGCCCGAGGCGGTCTGGACGGGACTGCAGGACGGTAAACGGGCCTGCTACGACGATGACCGCATCGACCACCACTCCCGGCTGCTGGTGGTCCAGACCCCCGCGATCCGCCAGGTCATCAGCTCCGGCCGCCGGCTGATCCAGCTGAACAAGAACGCCCACTACGGGCGGTGCGGCCTGATGGTATCCGGTCCCGCCCGGACCGGGAAGACCACCGCGCTGACCCAGCTCGGCAAGACCATCGAGGTGATCCACCGGCGCCGCCACCCGCGCCCGGGCAGCGACATCCCGGTCGTCTACATCACCGTCCCGCCCGCGGCCACCCCGAAGATGATCGCGATGGAGTTCGCCCGGTTCCTCGGGCTGCCGCTCTCGCGCCGGGCCAACATCACCGACATCGCCGACGCGGTCTGCGGCGTAAGCCTGGACGCCCGCGTCACCCTCGTGGCGGTCGATTTTACAGACCGTCACAAGAAGTGTCCGTGTCGTTGCTCTGAGCATGCGGGGCGGGCGTCCTAGGCTTCTTTACCGACCTGGTCCGGGGCGTCGTCCATGTCCTGGAGGTCGGCATGGGGGGATAGATGACACGGCGGGTGATCGTGGGAGACCTGCGGGTCCAGCGGATCGACCGGAGGGACGGGCTGCGGTCGTGGACGATCGTGTGGCCCGAGGGCACGCTGCATGAGGAAGCAGACCGTTTCCTGCGGGTCCATGATGGGTCGGGCACGCAGAAGACGTACGCGTACTATCTCGTGGACCACCTCCGGTGGCTGGAACGCGAGTGCCTGCTCCTCGACGCGGTTCAGATACGGGACCTCGAGCGCTACATGGGCGTCGTCGGTGCCGACGTGCGCATGCCGTTCGGCGAGCCGTGGCGGGTGGGCAAGCGCCCCTACGGGCGGGCGGCGCTGTCGACGGCGGCGGCCTGCCTGAAGGGCTTCTACCTGCACCAGTCGTCCCTCGGTATCAGCACCAGGCTGGGCGAGGCGCTCAGCCGGACGAGGCTGCCGACCCGGGCGGACCGCAGCCGGTCCTTCCTCGGGCACGTTAAGACCGAGATGCCGGCGAACCCGCTGGCGCCGAAGGGGCCGCACCGGCGGCACCCGAAGATGCTCCCGGACGGTGCCCGGGACGGGCTGCTGGCCGTGGTGAACTCGGCGAGAGACCGGCTGGCGGTGACCTGGCTGGCCGACGGCGGCCTGCGGATCGGGGAACTGTGCGGTCTCTACCTCACTGACCTGCACCTGCGGGAGAACGCCGGCTGCGGGGAGTGCCGACCGCCGCACCTGCACGTGTGTCACCGGCCTGGGAACCCGAACGGGGCCGAGGCCAAGACCAAGCGCCCGTGGCGGACCGAGGACGGCACCGTTGTCGGCGGGCTGGTCAAGCTGGTCAGCCCGGCCATGGTGCATGCCTACTTCGAGTACATGACGGGCGAGTACCTGCGGGGAGCTAGGCACGGAATGCTGCTGGTCCAGCTGCACGGCCCGGCCGCCGGGCAGCCGTGGGCACCGGTCGGGGCCCGCCGGATGCTCGCCCGCGCCGGGAAACGCGCCGGCCTCGGGACCGTGAAACCCCACGCATTCCGGCATTCCTTTACCTCAAAGGTTCTTGATGCCTCCGGCGGGAACCTGATGATCGCCCGCGATGCCGGCGGCTGGGCGTCGGCCGCGATGGTCGATGAGGTCTACGGTCACGTCGACGTGCACGATCCCGCGTTCGCCGCGGCACTGCGCAAGGTCTGGGGTGAGGACCGGTGAGGCGGCAGGACTACCTGCGCCCGCTGCTGGAGGACAGGCCGGACCGGGTCGGCCGGGACAGGCTGGAGATCCTGACGGCCCTGATCGGCAGCCCGTCATTCGACCCGCTGTTCCGGGACGACATCATCACGATCCCGGGCGGCCACTCCATCTACCGGTGGCAGTGCGTGGTCGCCGCATGCGAGCGGACCCGCACGGGAGGCTCAGACCTGTGCTGCCAGCACCAGCAGGAATGGGCCGCGGCGAGCGCGCAGGGCACGGGCAGGGCGGCGTTCGTGGCCGAGGCCCTCGGCCTGGAGCGGCACGTCGGGACGGAAGAAGTCCTCTGCCGGATCTGCGTGACGCGGTCCGCCGCGCACTTGGAGCTGCGGCTATGCCAGCAGCACCTGTCCCGGTGGTCCTATCACCAGAAGACGCGGGGCGGGGAAGCCGATTTCGCGGAGTGGGCAAGCCAGGAGCAGCCTTTCGGCGGCTACGGCCCGTGCATCGTGGCGGTCTGCCCGAACCTGGCTGAGTCGCCCCTGGGCCTGTGTCCCTGGCACTCGTCCCGCTACCGCCGCGACGGGAACCCGGGCGGGGCCGTGCTGCGCGAGAAATGGTGGAAGGAACGGGACGAGCACGAAGAGCCCGCGCCGGTCAGCTACGCCGGCCAGGCGGGCTTCCGCCGGTGGTGCGAGACGGTCCAGGCCCAGCCGTGGCCCGGGCAGGTCAACCTCCGGGGCCTCCGGCCGCTGGCGCGGGCCGAGATCCAGTGGGGGCTGTTCATCCACACGCAGCGGGAACGGCCGACACGGCGGGACATCGGCTGGATCCGCTCACTGGCGGCCACCTGCCGCGAGCAGGACGCCGGGTCGCTGATCGACCTGCAGCTCGGCGACTGCGGAACGCAGCAGACCCGGGCGATCGTCAAGGAGATCCTGCACGAGCTTCGCCTGGTCTACTTCACCCCGGACGAGGCGAAGCAGGCCGGGTTCCTGGAGACCGAGCACTTCGGGGTGCTGTTCCCGCACCGCATGAGCCACATCGACCTGACCGGCATCCCGCAGCGCTGGCTGCGGGACCTGGCCTGGGACTACATCGCCGGCCTGCTGCGGTCGCCGGGATGCCCGCGCAGTGCCAGCCCGGTCGATGACCTGCGGCGGGCCGCGACAGAGCTGGGCACTTTCCTGGACCTGGAGGCTCCTGGCGGCGGGCACGATCCTGCCGTCCTGCGCCGCGGGCACATGGACCGGTTCGTCGCCGACCAGCGGCACCGCGAGCGCGAGGGCCTGCCCTCGCTGGCGGTCACGCGGCCGGGCGGGGCTGCGAGCACCGTCACCGTCACCACGCGGTCGATCGTGTTCAACTACGCCCGCAAGCTGCTGCGGGACGCCCTCGAGAACGGTGCCGCCGACCGCCTGGGACTGGACCGCGAGTTCATCATCGCGATCCCGACGGCTGGCGCCACCACAGGCAGGACACCGCGGCGGCCCTTCTCCGACGAGGTCGCCCGCGCGCTCGCCGACGAGGCCAACCTGGCCGAGCTGTCCGCGAAGTATGACGTCAATGACGGCGGCGTCCGCGACATCTGGGAGGCCACGGTCATCACAGGCCGCCGCATCGGCGAGGTGATCAAGCTGCGGTGGGACTGCATCGGACGCTACGGCGGGCTGGCGATGTTCTGGCACGACCAGACCAAGGTCGGCAACTACGACGCCGCGATCCGCATCCCCGAGCGCCTCTACGGCCGGCTGGCCGAACGGCAGTGCAAGACCCTGGACCGCTTCACCGCCCGCTACGGCTACCGGCCCGACGGCGAGCAGCGTGCCAGGCTCGCGCTGTTCCCGACCATCTACCGCAGCCAGGACGGCACGGTGCCGCTGACCCACCAGTGGTTCTACAGCCGGTTCCGTCCCTGGGTGGACGAGATGGACCTCGGCCACTGCGTTCCCCACCAGGCCAGGCACACACTGGCCACGAATCTCCTGCGCAACGGGGCGACGCTCACCCATATCCGCCGTTACCTCGGCCAGGTCTCGGACCGGATGGCGGAGCATTATGTTAACATCTGTCCCACTCTGACCTCGAAGACGTCCTGCAGCAGGTCTGGGTCGCCGGTCCCGGCACGTCCAATCCCGGGGAGCTGCTGGCCGGCGAAGCCGCCCCGCTCAGCCGGGAACAGGCCGTCTCCCTGGCGATCGACCTGTCCCGGCGCAGCACCCCGGCCGAGGGCGGGTTCTGCACCTTCCAGCCCGTCGTCGACGGAGGTGCCTGTCCGTGGAATCTGAACTGTCATAGCTGCGACAAGTTTGTCTTGTCGGGCGCTGACCTGCTCTACTGGCGGCGCAAGCGCGAGCAGTGGAGGATGCTCGCCGAAGGCGCCCCCGACGACGCGACGGCCGACTACCTGCACGCGTACTTCGAGCCGACCGCCCGCGCAATCGACGGGCTGGAGAAGGCCCTCGCCGGCCTGGGGCTCCTCGATGACGCGCTCGCGCTGGACATGCGCAAGCCCCAGGACTACTTCCACCGTGTCTGGAGTACTGCCTTCCGCGCGTCCGACCTCGCAGCCGCCGACAAGGACACAGACAAAGACGCCGGCCCGGACGCCTGATGGACAGCACGCCCGCCCGTTCCCGGACCGCCGCCGCGACCGACGCGCGACGCCGGGCCGCGCAGGACGCGCTCGGCCGCGTCCGCGACGCGATCAAGCAGATCAAGCGGGAGAAAGCACAGCCGTCGGTCGCCGCAGTCGCCCGCCGGGCGGACGTGTCCCGCAGCTTCATCTATGACAACCCCGAGGCCAGGGCAGCCGTCTCGGCCGCCCTGGCCGAAGCCGGCGAACGCCGTGTCCAACTGCTCGCCGAGCAGGACGACCAGCGGGAGGCGACCTGGCGGGAACGGGCGCTGAACGCCGAGGATGCGCTGAAAACCGCCCACGCCGAGATCGCCGCCCAGCGGGCCCGCATCGGCGCGCTCCTCGGCCAGGTCCGCGACCTCGAAGCCGAGTGGACCAAGGAAGCCATCGCCCGGATCACCACCGAGAACACCACCCTCAAGCAGCGCGTCCGCCAGCTCACCGCAGAGAACCGCACTCTCGAAGAGCGCTTGCAGGCCGCCCGCTCAAACAACAGGTTCGCCGACCGCCGCATCGCCCAGCTCGAAGCCGAGCTCGCTGACCCCCGAGGGGTCACGTGATGCCATCCATGCCGCTGGACGTCGGAGACGCCATCGAGCTTGCCGAGCTGCTCGAATTCCTCGGGAACTGGCTGGAAGCCGACCACGACAACCTCGCCGGGTCCCTGGCCAGGTTCATCGGCAGCACCGCCTACGGCCCGGACTCGCTGCGCGAGGACTTCGCCCGGTTCAGGTTCCTCCTCGGCCTCACCGACGGCGAGGGCCTGTTCACGCCGGATGAGCGGTGAGAGCCATCGTCCTCCCGAACGGCTGCATCAGCGGAATGCCCCGTCCGTGAGCACCGGGACGGTGGCACTGGCATTCAGCCGGGCCGCATGACCGACGTCCGCCCCGTGGCCCTTCTCGATGAGCTCACGGCCAGAGGCGCACTCGGACAGGACCTCGGGCAGGCGGTGCGCCGCATCGCGGAAGGCGGCGATCGCCGCCCGTGCCTCGGGCGAGGGGGCGCCTGTCATCGAGGCGAGGATCGCGCCGGCTCCGAGCAGGTCCTCCAGCGACGGCCGCAAGGACCCGTCAGGCCACCTCTCGCCGCAGGCGATGACGGTGACCGGTCCTCCCGCCCCTCCCGCCCAGGCCCCCACTGCCGCCGCGTTCCGCAGGCACCCCGCCACCACCTGGGCACCGGCCTCAGACGCCAGGACGGCGCACGTCGAGCCATTGGGCGACGGAAGCACCAGGGACGTGCCGGGAGCCAGCGCGTCCATGCTTGACGGCGACAGCGAGGGGCCGGCCGGGTCACGGCCATCGGCCAGGAGCGCCTGGACGGAACCCGCGAAGGCCGCAGCCGTGGCGTCGCGCCACCGGTACGGGTACACGGCCACGCCGCGGCTCACTGCAGCCTCAACCGCTGTCGTGAAGCGAAGCACGTCAACCACGATGCAAGCGCCCTCAGCGAGCGCCGGGGCCGCCACCGGGCCCCACTGGAACCGGACGCCGTACTTCTCCTGCCCGGCCCAGGCCGGCATCCTCGCTTCCCCTGCCTTCACAGCCTCCTGCGACACGCCGAAAAAGATACCGCGATATCCCCGCACTTTCCGTCACCGACATGTAGCCTGCAAGTAATCGCAGGTCAGGGCGGGTGCTGGCGGTACAGCGGTCGGTAAAGTCGACGAACTCCACAACCTCAACACCGCCACCCGCGCTGGCGCCGAAGCCTCCGACACCCTGAAGTACTTCTCCGAACGGATCCCCGCCACGTTTGCCTACGCAGGGATCAGCCTGGACCACACCGGGCTGCTGTCAGGCACCCGCGGGGAACAGATCGCCGGGCGATTCGGCATGGTCCGCACCGGCCCGTTCGGCCAGGACCAGCAGTGGACCGCGCTGATCGCCGCCCTGGAGGACAGCCTGCGGCTGCACCGTCACCGGCCGGGCACCCTGACCGGCCTGGGCCGCTACCTGCACCAGCGCACCCACGGCATGATCGGGAGCCTGCTCTGGCTGATCCGTAGCGCTGCCGTCAGCGCCGTCCTGGACGGCACCGAGAAGATCACCAGGAAGGCCCTGGGCAACGTAGAAGCCGACATCACCTCCCAATCCCCGCGCCCGCCCGTCACGTGATCACAGCCAATGCTGTCCCCAGACCGAGTCCAGCAGATCTTCACCCTGAGCGCGGCCGGGGTGCCGGTCCGCGCCATCTCCAGACAGCTCGGCCATAGCCCGCAAACCGTCCGCGGTTACCTGCACCAGCGCAGGACACCCGGGGTCAGAGCCGTCTCGCGGCCGGACCTGTTCACCGACCTATTCGCCGACTACTGCCGCCAGCGATTCGCCGAGGACCCGCACCTGCGGCCCAGCAGCCTATTCCGCGAGCTGACCGGACTCGGCTTCCCGGGAAGCCGTGCGACCTTCTACCGCGGGCTGACCCGCCGCCTGCTGTCCCCATCTGGCCGCTGGCAATCCCAGACGCAGGAGCAAACTCCGCAAGGACCGTCCGGGACCTCCCGCTTTCCCTCCCACGCGCCGGCCCTGCCGCGACCCGTCACCCCGATCACCGGCGAGGCGCTCATCTCCTACCTGACCCGGCTCGCCCACGCCAACCACCTCACCCTCACCGAGGTGCTCACCGTCCTGCCCTCCTGGTTCTCCACCAAGACCAGCAATCGCGACGACCGCGCCCAGCACCACATGCTCATCCCCGCAGCCGCTGAGGCCCTGTGCGCGCTCGCCCACCTCACCGGGACAGCCCCCGGCAGCCTCACCCGCGCGCTCCCCGCCTTCGGCACCGCCGGCGCGCACTGCCCCGTCCGGGCTACCACCGCCTGCCGCCGGTGCGCCGCCCGCCACGGCATCCACCAGCCCGTTCCCGTCCACCTGCCCGCCCATCACAAGGTCTGCACCCGTCACGGCATCTGGCTCAGCGACGCCGGCCAACCCCAGCTCGACCTCGCCGCCTGCCCAGAGATCATCACCGCCCAGCACCGGGCCAGCCGGCTCCTGCGCCGCCACACCCCCCAGGAACTGCTGCTCGCTTACCAGGCCGCAGTCAAAGCGATCCCGCCCTGGCCGCCTTCACCAGCAGCCATCCCGCTTCACTGGAGGCACCGGCTGCTCACCCTGCAGACCGCCAACCACCGCTACGGCACCCCCACCGGCCACGAGGCCTACACGCACGCAGCGATCTACCCCGACGCCATCGCCCTCGCCGAACGTACGATCACGCAAGATCCACTGGCGAGCTCCCCGAGACCTCTCCGCCGGCACCAGCCCTGACCCGAGCCCGGTTCGCCACCCAGGATTCCCCGCCCCAGGTCAGGGCACCCCGCTCGAAGGCGGCTCCCTGACACAGGGACAAGCAAAGGCGCACTACCCGCCGGGCCGGAATAACTGGCAAAACCCTGCTCCGGCGCCCGGCGGGCCAACTTCGATGACACGGCGCCGATCGCTCCCTTGCCACTCAAAAAGGCCCGCGCAGGTCAAGGCCACACTGTCGGGCCGATATACCTGTCACCGGACAGTTGGCTCCCAGTTAGGCTCCCAATTTGGCTACCCGACCACTCCGCGAACTCGCCGGAATTCAGCCGTCAGGCGGAGGCCGCAGCGCGACCACCTCCTTCGGCCTGACGGGTGGCATAGGTCGTCCTCATCGGCACCGGCGATGTCGGCCGGAGCCAGCGTCACCCTCCGACCGTACGGAAAACGGCGGTTTCGAAGTTGTTGGACATGCCGACTTCTCAACACGTTTTTCAGGCAGTCACCGCCTGCCGGAAGCGGAGATTGGGCCTGCCCGGGCAGGTGTCTGAGAATCGTTCGATTTACAACACTGCGAGTACGCTCCCGGGGAATCAGCCCAGATCGTCGGTTGCTTACGCCCGGGCGGGGTGCTACTGATGTTGTTGCTGGCGCGCCGCGGCGAGGTTGTCACGCACGATCTTGGTCTGGGGGTGGTCCTCGCCGAGGACGCGCACGAAATCGGCGAGGGCCTGCTCGAACAGCGGGATGGCCCGGCCCAGGTCACCCGCCCGCTCGTAGGCGGCGGCGCGGTTGTTGCGGGAGCCCAGGGTGTCGGGGTGGTCCGGGCCCAGGACCCGCTGCCGGTCGGCGAGGGCCTGCTCGAGCAGCGGGATGGCCCGGCCCAGGTCCCCCGCGTCCTGCCAGGCGAGTGCGAGGTTGTTGCGGGAGTCCAGGGTGCTGGGGTGGTCCGGGCCCAGGACCCGCTGCCGGTCGGCGAGGGCCTGCTCGAACAGCGAGATGGCCCGGCCCAGGTCACCCGCGGCGTAGTAGGCGGCGGCGAGGTTGTTGCGGGAGTCCAGGGTGCTGGGGTGGTCCGGGCCCAGGACCCGCTGCCGGTCGGCGAGGGCCTGCTCGAGCAGCGGGATGGCCCGGCCCAGGTCCCCCGCGTCCTGCCAGGCGAGTGCGAGGTTGTTGCGGGAGTCCAGGGTGTCGGGGTGGTCCGGGCCCAGGACCCGCTGCCGGTCGGCGAGGGCCTGCTCGAGCAG
>Ga0224557_1001152_pt1 | contig 26369 bp, 15 predicted proteins | sample 714S31014metaG_FD_180677 | JGI IMG/M metagenome (GOLD analysis project Ga0224557, IMG submission 180677) | Peat soil microbial communities from Stordalen Mire, Sweden - 717 S3 10-14 | ecosystem: Environmental > Terrestrial > Soil > Wetlands > Peat | place: Sweden: Norrbotten County, Stordalen... | reverse complement strand
GCTCCCGCACAAACTGAGAATTATTCTCCGCTACTACAGGGAGCCCCGCAACGCCACACAGATCAACAAATCCAGCATGGAGACCGCCGCGTAGAGCGATCAGAGAACCTGGCACTGTCCAGTTATTCGTATTCCTGGATTATTGCCTATTCCGCTGAATCGCGGGTTGATCCTGTTTTCGGGAGAGGTGCCGGATGAGGCGATCAAGAAAGGATGTGAGGTTCTAAGAACCGGAGGGCAAACTCCCAAGCCATTATTTATCAATATTTTACAGAATTCCTGTGAATTTCTTCATTTTTTTGCATTTTTTGTTTTTGGGCTGCATATGTGTTATTGTTTCCGATTATCTCTCAAGGAGTGAGGGAATGGGGCCCCAAAATGAGAGAAGGGGCTCAATTCGTAGTCGAGCGTGCGGCGAAGAACTGCAGAAACGAGAGGACTGTGAAAATGGGAAACTTTCAATTGAGGCAGACGGCGCGGAGCGTGATGTTCATTACCTTGTTCCTGCTTGGATGTTGCTGTGTTTTTTCAGGACGCATGGCATTAGCCCAGGTTGACCAGGGAGCCATCACCGGTGTTGTGAAGGATATCGCAGGTGCAGTCATCCCGAACGCCGTGGTTACACTCACTAATACCGACACGAATTTCGTATTGCAAAGCACGTCGGACGGAAGAGGACAATACGACTTTTCTCCGATCAAGATCGGCAATTACACGGTGAGCGCGACGGCTCCCGGGTTTGAGACTACGACCCAGGAAAATGTGCGCGTCAATATCCAGGACCGGTTGAGCATCGATATCACCTTGAAGCCCGGTGGTGTAAGGGAGACCGTGACGGTAACCGCTGCGCCTCCTTTGCTCCAGGGTGAGAACGCTTCCGTGGGTCAGGTAATGGACACTGACACCATCAACGAAACGGCACTCAACGGGCGCAACTGGGTCTATATTGCGCAGTTGACGGCCGGCGTCGATCCGGCCATCAATGGCCTTGGCCGGGGCGCCGGCACGGGCGACTTCGCGGCCAATGGCCAGCGCACCACCCAGAACAACTTCATCCTCGATGGTGTCGACAACAATGTGGATGCCGACGACCTCATGAACGGCGCCAGCTACAATATCAAGCCTCCACCGGATGCGCTGGCTGAATTCAAGATCGACACTTCCAACTACAGTTCCGAGTTCGGGCACGCGGCTGGAGCCGTGCTCAACGCCAGCATCAAGTCGGGCACCAACCAAATCCACGGAGATCTGTGGGAATATGTCCGCAATACTAGGTTTGATGGCCAAGACTGGGACTCGGGGGGTGGAGTTCCCGCCTACCACGAGAACCAGTTCGGAGCCACCCTTGGTCTGCCGATCTGGCGGAACAAGATATTCTACTTTGCGGATGCGGAGGCAAATCGCATCACCTTTGCCCTCCCCGACCCCGGTATTACCGTGCCCACGCCTCTCATGAGGCAAGGGAACTTTACAGAGTTGTTTAACTCTGCTCTCACAGGTAAGAGCACAGGCGTTGCGATCTTTGCGCCGAATTCTGCCGGCTACTACCCCTTGACCTGTACCCAGAGCACGGTTGCGGCGGCGCCCGCGCCCGGCATCGGCATCGCTGGCAACGGCAAGACCACCACCAATATTCTTTGCCCGGGCAATCCGCCCGCAGCGGGCGGAGGCGGAACGGGCCAAATGGATACCATCGCAAGCTCGCTCTTAGGCCTGTTCCCCATGCCGAATACCAACGGTTGGAACGCTAGCACTCTTGCCGCGGGCGTTGGGGGGAACACATATGCCAATTACAATGTGAACCTGCCCCTCAAGAATGATACCTGGCAGTGGGACCAGCGGCTGGACTGGAACATCAGTGCGAAGGACCAGACCTACGTGCGCTATAGCTACGCGCATAACCAATCCACCAATACTCCTCCGCTTGGGCCTATTCTCGACGGCGGCGCCGCGGGTGGCTTTTTAGGCTCATTCGATTTCAACCTGGGTCAAGGCTTCATGCTCAGCGAAACCCACCTTTTCAATCCCAAGTTCATCAACGAGTTCCGTTTTGGATACAACGTCGGCAATTTCCAATTTCTTCAGTCAAACTCCACTACCCCGGCAGCAACTCTTGTTCCCGGTCTCGGTGGCGTGCCTTTTGGCTCCGGCCAGACTACCGAAGCCAATGGCGGCCTCCCCTGGTTCACAGTGTCGGACATCGCCAATTTCGGCGCGCGCAGGGACCTTCCGTCCATCGAGCATCAAAACGTATACCAGATCCTCGACAACGTGACGAAGATATGGAGGGGCCATTCTCTGAAGTTCGGTATACAACTCGAGAGTATTCGCGCATCCATAAGTCAGCCGTATTGCGCGCGTGGCATTGAGCATTTCGCCACCGGTTACTCCGGTCAAACCACAAACTTCGGCTACAACCCCAATAAATACCAAACCGGGTGGGGCGTAGCGGACCTCTTCACCGACAATCAGGCGAACTCGCAAATCTCTCCGGATTGGAATACCAGCTACTACCGCTGGTATCGCGCCGCCTATGCTCAGGATGACTGGAAAGTCAACTCCAGGTTGAATCTGAACCTGGGTTTGAGGTATGACTACTTTCAGCCATTTAGCAACAATGCGGGCCAGTTAGCCAATTTTGAAATAAACCCGCCGCTCGGATCAATTGGCTTCGGAACGGGAAAATTTGATTTGACCACCAAAACGCAAGGCAGCCCTCTCATTACCCCATCGTTCTTGGACCTGATCTCCTCGGCCAACGTCAGCGTCCAGTATGTCAACAGCTCGTCCCTGGTGACCTCTCAGAAGAAGAACTTTGGCCCACGTCTCGGTCTTGAATATCAGCTTGATGCAAAAACGGTGGTGCGCGCCGCCTATGGGCTATTCTACGGGGGTGTTGAAGTCCCTGGAGCCGCGGAGTTGACCAACAACTATCCATTTGGCTCCTATTATGGCGTTGTTTATAACAATTCGCCCTGCCAACCCCCCGTTGCAGCTCCCGGATGGACAGGGGCGCCCATTACCACCGGCACCTGCAATTCCGACTCTACCGCCAATACGGTCTATGCTCCATTTCTTCCCTACCCTGCAACTCTTGAGACAGGCATGGGGAACTATCTTGCTCAGTCCGGCGGCGCAGCCAACCTAACCAGAGGGCTTTCCTTCAATATGTCCGATACCTTTATCCACACTCCGTACACGCAGAGCTACAACTTGACCTTTGAGCACTCATGGTCGAGAAACATCGTTGCGAGTATTGGATATGTAGGAAATGTCGCTCGGCACTTGTATAACGATGTCCAATCCAACGGACAAAATGCGCTAACCAATCCTGCGGCGCCAGAGTCCAATTTGGCACAGCCCTTCCCGAACCTTGGCGAATTCAACGATTCGACATACAACGGCGAGAGCATGTATAACTCGCTGCAGACGAAACTGGAAAAACGTAATTCGGGCGGGTCAAGTTTCCTTGCCACGTATACCTGGTCGCATGCCGGAGACGATTCTTCGAACCCCGGTATAGGCGTGGGTCCGCCGCTTCGCAACCCGCTCATCATTCCGATCAAAGACGACTTCACCAACTCCAGCTACGATACCCGCCAGCGCGTCACCTTCAACGGCTTCTATGAGTTGCCGTTCGGGAAAGGAAAGAAATATGCGCACGGCGCGGGTTGGACCGACTACCTGGTGGGTGGCTGGCAATCGAGCCTGACCTTCCAGGCGCAATCAGGTACGCCCTTTACGATTTATGCACAAACCAGTTGGGACATAGGCAATGCTGCGAGCGGCGGCAATGTATTTGCGTATAAGATTCGCAATCCGTTTATCGGCGGCGGTACTCCCGATCCCACGCAACTCGCGGCGGGCACGACATCATGTCCAGCCTCCGTGCATAACAAGACAAACTGGTATAACCCTTGTGCCTTCGCCAACCCGGTGCCGGGCACTAACATCCCGTTGCCTTCCAACACTGCCACTAACCAACCGAACACCGCGGATGGTAGCGCTGTGACTGGCGTTGCCGCTGCAATTTCCTACCTCGGTGGAAAGTCAAACCAAATCCCCGGACCCGGATATGAGCGCATTAACATGTCCGTTTTCAAAAACTTCAAGACCTGGCGCGAGCAGGCCCTGCAGTTCCGCGCGGATGCCTTCAATCTCTTCAATCACCCGTCCTGGGGCAACCCGAATGATGATTTAAGCAATGACCCATCAGGCGGTGACATCACTGGGGTACAGGCGTTCCAGAGCTTCACGCCTGATTCCCGATTCTTCCAGCTTTCGGCAAAGTATGTGTTCTAGAACGGCAGGTAACCCGCAGGCGTAATTGCACCTGCAGTTTGTACGGCAAGTCTCCCGCAGGCGTGAAAGCGCCTGTGGGAGAGCTTGTTTTAGCGGCTATTGCAGGATAGTATCTGTTTACGGACTCCCACTCCGCGCGAGGATCGTGGGGTTTCCAGCAAGCTATGGTGTGCGATGGATGCCTCTCGACGGAATCTCCTGAAAGCGACCGCGATTTTGCTGGTGGACCAGTGGGCCCTTTCGCACGGGCAAGCCTTCGCAACCGAGTCCTCCAGCGCCGCGGGGAAGGACGAGCGGAAGGTCATCGTCGTGGCTTGCGGCGGAATACGCCGTGCCGAGACCTTCTCCGATAGCGGCCTGGGGAACATTCCCCACCTTTATCGCGAACTGCTGCCTCAGAGCGTGTTCTACCCGTTCATCCGCAATGCGGGCGCGACATCGCACTACAACACGATCTCCAGCATTCTTACCGGCAACTGGCAACGCCTGGACGACTGGGGGATGACGGCGCCCGCCAGCCCGACTCTCTTTGAGTATCTGCGCAAGCGCATGGATCTTCCCCAGGACAGTGTCTGGTTCATCTCCAGCAACAAAGCCCTCACCAGCCGGATAGGCGCCAGTTCGATACGCGACTTTGGCCCCCGCTTCGGTGCAAACGTGGTTTTTCCCAAGCAATTGCTGATCAACGCTGTGATTCGTGCGGCCTCACAAGGACACCCCGAGCATAGCGCGGATCGGGCCGCCATGCAGCTCGAACTCCAGGCCATGCTGCAGAATGCCGACAACTACGAGGGGCTCGGCTGGTCAGTCTCCGGAGAGGAATCCATCCTCGACCTTCGCATGCAAAGCTCCATGCAGCAAGCCATCGAGGATCTGGTGCGCACCAATGCGCCCGTCACCGGGGATGAATTCACTTTTCTTGTCAGCGCGGAAGTAATGCGGCGGTTTGCGCCCTCTCTGCTGGCGATTACATTCTCCGATGTGGAAGTAGCGCACTTTGGGTCGTATTCCATGCATCTGGCCGGCATCCGCACCATGGATCGCCTGGTTTATGAACTCTGGAATCTGGTGCAGGCCCTTCCTTCCTATAGTGGAAAGACAACCCTCTTTGTTCTTCCCGAATTCGGGCGCGATTTCGACGGCTCAAGCACCAATGGTTTCTTCAATCACAGGGCGATTGACGATTCCACCAGCCTGACATGGATGATGTGCCTGGGAGAAGCCGCAAGGTCCGCAAACGTGGTGGAGCGCCCCGTGCAGCACATCGACCTTTGTCCCACCATTGCCGGCCTGTTTGGTGTCAAAGACCTGGAACTCCCAGGGAAGACTCTGCCCGGGCTATCTACATGATTTGGAGGCACGATGAGTGAACGGCCTGACAAAGCGCAGGCAGACGCATCCAGCCCGGATGCCTATCGCCATTTGGTCGAGCGATTGCCGGTCACACTTCGGCCCTCGTTGAATCAGCAATTAAGCCAGTGGGCGACGCTCTTCCCGTTCGAGCAGAACCGCCTTGCAAACTTCATGAAAGGTGTCGAGACATTCAGTCCTTCTGCCCTGGATGCGCTCACTGCGCCGCTGTGGGCGCTCGAAAAGAAGATGGGCGTCAAGCTCTGGAATTTCTCCGAGGCCTCCGACACGATCGAAAACGCATCCCAACTGGCGCGGTCTGAATACTATGCCGAGTGGCGCCGGGAGGTGCAAAGAGTCTTCGAGACCGTCAACGCCGCCGCGCGCGACTCCACGCCAATTCAAACGGCGTCCACGCGATTGATCCTCCTCTTTCTTCCCGGCAGCCTGCCCGTCGACCCGCTGTCTGCCTGGAAACAATGGGATGCTCGCGGGCATGAGATCAAAATCTCAGGCGGCTCGGAAAGGCTGTGCGAACTGGCGATGAAAGGCCAGCCAGGACTCCCCGGGATCGCAACCCTGGCGGCGCGGCAAGGCAACGTTGAAAGCTCCGATCTGTGGCTCATCGACGCGGAAGGAAAACTGAGCGGTATGCCTGCTTCTCTTTCCCCGATGGCCGCCTGTTCTTTGAGCTATGCGGCTCTCAAGCCGTTGCGCGATCGATTCCTCGCCGAGGTGAATAAGATTCCCAAAAACATTCAAGCCACCGATGAACTCATATCGAACCTCCGGCTTGAGTCTTGGAACGGCTGGGGCCTCTGGCCCGCGGAAGTTGCCAACCAGCCAAGGCTGCGGAGATTTGTCATAGACCTCTATCTCAGCGGAAATGGCGCTTTCATCTTTTCCAATGCGTTCGTTGAATGGGCGGCCTCTGAGGCGCTTCGCCGCGCTCGTCCCCGGACGATTGTCGCCCGCTTTGGCATGCGAAGCAAGCCCAAGCCGTTCACCAGCATTGCTATCTTTGAGAATCAACAGAGAATCAGTTCGCTTCCCGATGTGGACGATCCGGAGAACAGTGCGATCGATGCAGTCATTCTCGCCCGGTATGTTTGGCTCGCCGCTTCCAGGTATCCGGAGCAGGAACAAACCCTCTGTCTCTGCGTCTCGGAACATCGTGACTCCGCTTATGTGATCCTGCCCGCGGGGAAGAGCCTGGGATGGAGCCCGGAACGCACTATAGCACCGGATGAGCTTTACAGTTGGCTTGGGGCACAGTTTCTTTCCTGAACCAACAACCGGGATTGATCCAGAAGCTATCTCACAAACACTTTCGCGCTTCGGGCAAGAATCCCGGCTTGCAAAAAACCTGTTGGCCGCTGTGTGTCGCGAAGACGAAGGCGTGTATGGCCGAGTCGAGCTATGCAAGAGATGAGGGCAGGCTCCGTAACGCATGGTCTTCCCTCGGTTTTTCCCGGTCCACCGGATAACCGCCAGCCCAAGGTATTATTTCGCCCCGCTATACCGCTCCTTCGCGGCAGGGTCGTAGGCCGTCGGCACCATACCCGCGATAGAGATGCCGAGCGTGTTCTGCGTCGTGCGCCCGTTCAGCCCCGTGGCCGTGACCGTCACCGTGTATGGCCTGGCCTGTGTGTACGCGTGCGAGACATTCGCGCCATCTGCGCTCACGCCGTCGCCAAACTCCCAATGGTACTCCAGCACCGGCGCATCGGCACTGCCTGCAGCGGCATTAAGCTCCACGAGAACACCAGCCTGTCCAACTGCCGGTGCATGCACCTCAAAGACAGGAGCCGTCTCAGGGACAGATGTGTCGATCAGCTTCAAGATACGAACGGAATGCGGCGGCAGCGTTATCGCGAGCTTACCGCTTTCAATCGGCACGGCGCCGCCCCGCAGCACATCGGTCGCTGTGTAAGAGCCGGTCGCCTTCAGCCCCAAGGCCTCCGGTCCAAGTGTGTGGCTGCGCGCCACCTCGGTCCAGTTAAAGACGGTGAGAATCTGCTGCCGCCGGCTTTCTTTCAGCAGGAAAACACTCGGCTGTCTGTCCTCCGGCTGATAAGTCATCAAGTCGAGCGGTACGGAGGCGCGGCTCAGCCGAGCCATGTCAAGCAGGTCCGCATTCTTCACCAAGGCAAGACGGTCCGGGGAAGCGCCCAACGCGGGCAGATCATCCCCGATCTCGAACATGCCGCCCGAGATGGCCGAGAGCGCGATCGAAGCCTCCGCCTCGTCCAGCGTCAGCGGCTGCTTGTTGCCATGCCAAACCCGGTCCCCGATGACCTGCTTCGAGACGGTAAACGCATCCGGATCGGAGACGTAGAAGTTGCGGTTCATATAGTAGCGCGCCGCCACGCCCGTTGCGGCGTCGTGTGTTGAGCCGAACGTGTGTCCGGTGTCCTGCCCGATGCGGCCGGTATTCACAATCCCCACCGGCGTGAGCATGAAGCTGCCATCCTTGTCGAGCACCACATCGTCTCCCACCGTTTGTCGAATAATCTCCAGACCGGTGCGCAGCGCCTCGAGTGCCGTGGTGTTGGGACGATAGTGAACTCCCTCCACCGCCGAGGAGTCCATGAAGTCCATCTTGATAAGGCGCGTGCCCCAGTCCTTCACCAGCGTGCGATAGGTGTAGCGCAGATACGCCTGCGCCCCGGGATTGGTTGTGTCCAGCGCATACAGATCATCGGTCTTCGGACTGACCTTGCCGATGTGGATCGGTTCCCCAGCCAGGTTGTGCACCAGCCAGTCCGGATGGTGCTCAAATACCCACGAGCGCTCCGACACCTCGAACGGCGCTACCCACAACCCAAACTTGAGTCCCTGGTCTTCCACCTGATGGCACGTATATGCCATGCCCTGGGGAAACGCCTTTCCATCCGGAGTGGCATACTCTCCCCGCGCATACTGGTACCCCTCATCCACAAAGAAGTATCTATACCCAAGCGGCTCGAGATTCTGCTTGAGCCAGGCGGCATTGGTGAGCACCGTATTCTGTGTTACGCCATAGTAGTAAGCCGTCCAGCTCCACCAGCCGATAGGGGTCGGCGTCGTAACCGGCGCCTTATGGAGTATGCGAATGGCGCGGCCGTAGTTTTCGAGCTGTGCATGATAATCGGACCCGATGGCGAACATCAGCCGCTCCGAACTGACGCTCGTCCCGGCAGGCGCCTGAACGCGGAATGGATCTGGATGTCCAGACGGAAATTCCTTACTCTCGTCTCCAATCGCCGCGTCCGTTCCGGTGTCCGAAACAACGTACGAAAGCAAATGCGCATCGGGCCCCGTCGTGCTTAGCAGGTGGAAGCCCGTAAGCAACCTGTCGGCGGAAAGCGCTCCCAGGAAGATACTTTGTCCACTCTTCTTGTTGTAAATGAGCTGGCTGCCGAACCCCAGGTGGACGCCATTTTGCGCCTCGCCCAGATCCATCAGTTGCACTGGATTTTCGCTGAAGTCGTCGGAGAGAACGCGGTCTTCCGCCGCAGCCCCGTTCAACTGCAACACGGCGCCGGCGTTGCTCTTCACCACGCGAAGGTCATGCACCTCGATGGCCGAGCCAGTCGAGTTGCTTACGGTCACGCGGATATCTCCCCAGGGCTGGTTCTCATAAACATGAAACTCGCAGACGAGGTCGGGCATGCCGGGCAAACCGGTATGGGTCACCATCAGTAGATGGCCGGATCCCAACTCATCGTCAAACGGGGCAATGGACCTCAAATGCCGCGGATAAAGTGAGGATCTAAGCGTTCCTCCTGCCGTATCGACCTCCACCTCTGAACGCAGGACGTCTCCCGGAATCGTCGTTGACCGTAAAGCGTAGAAACCGTCGTCGAATGCCTCAATGATGAGACTTCCGCCACGAATCGAGTTAGGCTGAGAGGGCACGGACTGTCCGTGCGCTCTGCTCGCGGGCCAAACCGGTAGCGAAGAAAGCATGAGCAGCAATGCAAAGATCAAACGTGCCCATTGCATCACAGGTTTCCTCCTATCAAAGCAAATTGGCTACAGACCACATTGCCAAGCTGCGTGTCATAGGAAATCGTGGCGATCAAGCCCGGCAACTGTACCCTTCTCATGGAACAAATCTCCTTTAAGGGGACCTATTTGCGCAGAAACTCACTCCACCAGATTGCCTGTTCACCCGGCGGCTCGCGCGTGATTTCAATTTGGAAACATATTAACATCCCAAGCTCACCTTATGTTGCGCCAGATTTCGAGTTATATGCTATTATTCCATTTGTCCACGAGATTGTGGGGGAGACGCTTGTGCCAATGCGGAAGAATACAAAACCTCGTGAGGTAAGGATTCTCTCCGGGGCCGCCCAGGAACAACGCTGACCCAATGGAGACAAGCAAGATGGAAAGCGGAGGAGCAACACTACGCGAAATCCACAGCCAGCCCGAAGTCTGGGGCCGGTGCCTGAACACATTAGACAAACTCGATTTGGAGCCGCTGGTCGGCGACAAGGACCCACGAACTCATGAATGGCTCTTCGTCGGCTGCGGCACCAGTTACTATCTGGCGCAGGCCGCGGCGGCCACATTCACGGTCTTGGCGGCCGTGCCCGTGCGGGCTGTGCCTGCTTCTGAAATACTCCTGTTTCCGGGGTTGGTGTTTCCGAACGAAGAGGCCGCCATCTTCCCGGTTCTGATCTCGCGTTCAGGGCATACCTCTGAGGTCTTGCAGGTAGCTGAATTCCTCCGGCAGCGCGGCGTCGAATTCCTGGCAGTCACCTGCGATGGCAACGAACTGACCCACCTCAGCACCCGGACGCTCAAATTGCCGGTGACGGAGGAGAGCACAGTGATGACTTCTTCGTTCACCTCCATGCTGATGGCGCTGCAATACATTGCGGCGCGGCTCGCCGGGCAAGATGAGTTTGTGGACGCGCTGCACGCGCTGCCCGCGGCCTTGGCGCGACTACTCCCCATCTACGGTCCAAGGATCGAAAAATTTGCTCAACGATCGTTTGATGACGCGGCATTTCTCGGACAGGGAGCGCTGTACCCCATAGCGTCCGAAACGGCGCTTAAAGTCATGGAGTCTTCGTCGAGCTATGCTCAGTTCTTTCATACGCTTGAATTTCGGCATGGACCTATGTCCATTGTGTCGGAGAAAGTGCTCGTGGGGGCGTTGCTCTCCGAGACGGGTTACACGGAAGAGAGCGCGGTATTGCTGGAGATGAAGGGTCTCGGCGGATGCACCCTGGCCATTGCAAATCAGCTATCGCCCGAAGTACTAAGGTCTGCCGATCTGGCCATTGAACTCGCTCTGCCTGTGCCTGAACTTGCCCGCCTGGTCGTCTATGTCGTGTGGAGCCAGTTGCTCGGCAGTCGTCTGGGATTGCGGAAAGGTCTCGATCCCGACTCACCTCGCCATCTTAGCCGCGTTGTTACACTGGTACACTAGGGCGATATGAAGAAGCGTTTCGATGTGACGATTGCGGGTGAGATCAATCTGGACCTCATTCTCTATGGGCTCCCTGAAGTCATGCCGCTGGAGCGCGAGTTGCTCGCCAACGACTTTCGGCTGACTCTGGGCAGTTCCTCGGCAATTCTCGCCCACAACCTCGCTGCGCTTGGTGTCTCAGTCGGTTTCATTACCCGGCTTGGGGACGACGCACTCGGCAGCATAGCCCTGCAACGGCTGGCGGAGAAAGGGGTCGACCTCACTCGCGTCAAACGCATCTCCGGCGGCACATCCACGGGCGTCACGATTCTGCTGAACCATGAAGGCAAGCGTCATATTCTCACCTATCCGGGAACCATGTTCGAGATGGCTGCCACGGATCTCGATATGCCTTACCTCGCCTCGGGCCGGCACTTCCATCTCTCCTCGCTCTTTCTCCACAAGGCGCTTCAGCCGGACCTGCCCTGGATATGCAGACAACTGAAGACCGAGGGTCTTACGCTCTCGCTCGATACCAATGACGATCCAGAGGATCGCTGGGGCGGCGCGCTTGACGAACTGTTGGGCATCGTCGATATCTTCCTGCCGAATGAGGACGAGGCCTGCCGCATCAGCGGCAAGACCGATGCCGAGAGTGCCATCGAAGCTCTGGCAAAGCGTGTCCCGCTTGTGGCCGTCAAGTGCGGCAAGCGCGGTGCACTCGTACAGGCAGCGAGCCGGCGCTGGCTCGTTCCCGCCGAACGTGTCACTCCCCTGGATACAATTGGCGCCGGTGACAGCTTCGATGCCGGATTCCTGGCCGCATACCTGCGGGGCGACGCGCCAGATGCCTGCGCGGCCTTCGGAAATCGTACCGCTGCTCTCTCTACCCTGCGCCCAGGGGGCACCGAGTCTTTCCGCGATCCTGGGTTGGTGCGAGACTTTCTTTTCCGTGCCGGATGAAAGGGAGAGGGCGGTCTATGCGCCAACCAAAGGATTCTTCGACCGCTGGCATAACGCTCCACAACGATCATCTGCGTGTGTGTATTCTGCCGGAAGAAGGCGGCAAGATCGCACCGTTCGCCGCCGTCAGAGCTACCACCGCCAGCAACCGTACCTGGCCATGCTCCACCTCGGCTCGCTGCATGTATCTTTAATGGATCAGAGCACTTACGCTATCAGCATGCCCCGCCCGCGCTGCGCAATCGCAACCCAGGCACAGCGCCGGATGCGGATACTTTGCAGGGAATGCCCAGCTATCCCAGTGGCCCGATTCATTCCTGTGATCGTTTTGCGTCGCAATTTCGCACCTGCCGTCAGCGTGCGCAGGTATGATAGGGAACAATTAGCAGGGAAAGGAAGCCAGGGATAGGAAAGATGAAAGCCAATACAAAATCCGGAAGCGACATGCTCATCGATGAGCGCCGTAACCATATGCTCAACCTGATCCAGCGCGATGGTCGCGTTCTGGTCTCGGAACTGTCCGATACGCTCGGCATCTCCCGTATTACCATCCGCAAGGACCTCGACTATCTCGAATCCAAGGGACTGGCGCAGCGCACCCATGGAGGAGCACTCTCTCCGCAGGGTAGCACGCTGCTCGATCTCTCTCTGCAGGAGAAGGAGCAGAAGCAGTTCAAGGAGAAACAGCGAATAGCCAAAGCGGCCGCTTCACTCGTAGAAGAAGGCCAGTGCATACTGCTTGACTCCGGCACAACAACCACGGCGATTGCTCGCGAACTGCGCCGCTTCTCGCACCTTACGGTGATCACCAATGCCATAAATATCGCCACCGAGTTGGTGGGGACGGACTGTGAAATCATTCTGACCGGCGGAACGCTGCGCAAGAACTCGTTTTCCTTAGTGGGGCCTCTGGCCGAGGACGTGCTGAGCGAAATGCATGCCGACATTCTCTTCCTGGGCGTCGATGGCTTCGATGTGAAGGCCGGCCTTATGACTCCGAACCTCCTTGAGTCGCGCGTCAATCGCGCCATGGTCAACGCCGCCACGCGCGTGGTCGCCGTCTGCGATTCCACCAAATTCATACGCCGCAGTCTGGCGCTGATCGTGCCGCCGAAGGCCATCCACACTGTTATTACCGACGACCAGCTCGGCGATGAGGATGTGGAAACGCTGACATCGGCAGGTATCGAAGTGATTCGCGTCTAGAGCAATCACACCGCAGCGGTGGAAAGACCGTTGACATATCGCGGATGCGAAAGATGTCGCCGTAGCGGCGTGATGACATCAGGCTGTCTGCGCGATACAATCGCGCGCGTAAGCTCGCAGCACCTGCCGGATTTGGCCATTCTTGCGGGGACGGCGTACCCACTCAGCTTCGCTTCTTCACTATGCTTAGCGCCGCCAGGATCACAGCGTTGCTTGCGATTACTGGTCCCATATCGTTGTTGAAGTCGTCGGAGCCGCCCCGGAAGCCAGTTGTGCCTTTCAGCCGGATCTCTTGAACGACTTTGCCTAACCGGGGATTGATCCATTCGTAAGCGAAGAATGTGACGCGACTTGTTGCGTGGCCCCCGACTTCCACTGCGTCTGCGTTGTAGCAATAGTCCTGGGCGGAGACACGTTCATCCCAGTTCCACTCGAGTATATTGACGCCGTAGCGGATTGGAATGGTGGTGACAAAGCCATCCTCATAGGCGACTTCGTACCATCCCAGAAGGTCCGCCGTGTCCGGCTGATCCCAGATCAACCTATAGCTATCTCTGTTCTTTGCGCGCCTTGCCGACGCGTGCAAAAACACCAGGCTGGTAGGCGCTTCTCCCACGGGAATGCCCGTCACGGCGCCAGGCAGGCCGGTGGCTTCCTTTCCTTCCGTTCCGGCGATAATCGCGCGCATCCCATCTGCGCGCCTCAGATTGAAGGGGATCCTGTTGTGCTGCACGATTTCAGCCGCCATTCCCTCAAGGTTTACACCGAACATCGGCACGCTGACCCCTATATTGAATCGGCGCGATATATCCACGGGCACGATCGGGGCTTCTGTCTGGCTGGGAGGAGTTATTCCGCCAAGCCGCATACGAATCGAGGGTAGCATCGATTGAACCCGCGCCGATAAGTCCTTGCCTTGAATGACCTGGCCGGTCCAGAGAATGCTGCTGCAGCCGAGAAAATCGGCCATTACATCTTTGCCGAAACCAACTTCGTTGGTGGCAAACCAGGCCGACGGCGCCCCGCCAAGCAGAGTAGGACGCTTCCTGCGTGTTTCATAGTGCTCAATGCCCGGTCCAAAATTACCGAAAATCTGCTGGAAACCCATTTTGTCGAGCATTGCTTCGTTGCGTTCGGCCATGCCCTTTTGACCTTCACCCCAATCATCGCTCCAAAACCAGTTATAGATCAGGCAGTCTTTGGGAATGAGCCTGTCCACCTGTTCCGGAGTCAGTCCGCCGGGAGAGTTGTAGGTCCAGCCATCCGGCGCTGTTTTCTTCTGCAGTCCAGTGCCTCTTACCGACTGCAGCAGCATGTCGCCCCAAAGTTGAGTCCTGATGCCCCTGGATGCAAGATAATTGTGGATCTTGTTGACGTCCTCTCCGAACAGCTCGCCAATATCCCTGTCGCTGCACTGGGGAGACACATCGACCGGAAGAAACAATTCGTCGTGGCCGATGTGGACACTGCGGGGCTTCAGAACGTCGATAAACTCATCGTATACCTCGAATACCAGGGAGTAGGACTTCGGATTGACCGGGCAATAGATGTCAGGCCACTTATCTTGAGGGACTGCAGCCAGATCTCTGTGGTCCGTCAAGAGATAGTAACTATGCGTAAAGGAAGGAAGCACCGGAACAAGTTCTATGTGATGTCTCCTCACCCAAAGGGCCAGATCGGCTACCTCCTCTTTTTCGAGAAAGCCCCCGTCCGCCACATCCTGATGCGAGGAGTTCTGCTCCATGTCGTGGAACGGCAGGCGAGGATAGTTGCGGCAGCTGTAGTTTACGTCTCTTGCGAACTGCACCCATCCGGAATTCAGTTCAGGATGGCTGTCAAGCCTCATGCATGCGTTCAATTCCATAATGAGGGTGTTGTACTTATACAGCGCCATGAAGTCGCGCACGAAGCGCTTGAAGAACTGGATATTGTCGCGTCCGGGAAGAAACAGGTAGATCCCTCGAAACGGCTTGTCGGGCCAATCGCGAATCTGCGCGCCGCGAAATCGCAGTTGGCCCTCTTCGTTGGCGAGCAATTGGCGGAGAGACTGTAGCCCATAGAACGCGCCGCGATCGTCGTTGCCGGCAACCAGGACGACGTTGTTGTTGGTCCGAATAATATAGCTTTCCGGGCCAAGACCTTGCACGCTCGACCTAAGTTCCATTTCCGCGCAATACTGCCTGACCAATGGATTCTCAATCGATCCCATCAGAATTGCGCGCCTGTTGGCGCTCAGTTTGGTCGCGCGTTCGATCTTCAGATGCAGGCCAAACCGGTCGCTCAATTCGTTAACCAGCGAACCGGCCAAAAACAAATCTTCTTTCGACGCATTGGACGGCACCACAACCGGCGCCTGGTTGTCGAGGACGAAGTCGCTGCCCGAACTGGAAATCTCTTGTGGTTCCGGGAAGATCAGAGACTGGAGCGGCAGGCATGCCCCTTCGCACGGAACGTTGTTTTGGCCGGCTGCCGTGGGTAAGGCCGCCAACGATTCGCCATGAAGGAACGCATCATGGCCGGCAACCGTGCTGCTGACTGCGGCTCCCGTCACTGCATGCAGGAATTCCCGGCGTGTCAGATCCATACTGCCTCCAAGTTTAAGCATCGGTCCCTTTTGAACACGGATAGAGTTTCAGCGAGGCACAGCAATAGGAATGCGGGTTTGGTCGGCCTCGGGTGGGTTGACGGCGCCTGCGGCGGGGCCGTGCCAAACTCCGCCGCCGTATGTGGTGATGTAGATCTGTGCGGGGTTGTTGGGGTCGAGGAAGATGCGGTGGCCCCACTTGAAGTCGTAGCCCTCGATGCGTGACCAATGGGTTCCACGGTCGGTGGAGCGGTAGGCCGCGGCGTCAAAGCCGGTGATGTAGAGCGTGTCGGGATGGCGGGGATCGATGGTCAGGTCGTAGACGTGCTGTGATTGCGTGAAGAGGGCTCGCCAGGTCTGGCCGCCGTTGTCGGAGGCATAGACGCCGCCGTTCCGGTCGGCGTCTTCGCCCTCCTGTCCCCATGCCGTCAGGTAGAGTTGCTGCGGATTGCGCGGGTCGATCTCGAGGCCGGTGGGGCCGGTGACGCCGGATGGGAGGTCGACGCGCTGCCAGTGTTCCGCCTTGTCCGTCGAGCGATAGAGGGCTCCGGCGCCGGGCGCGGAGTAGTCTTTGCCCTCGGTTCGGCGAGCGACGACGAGGTAGAGAGCGCCGTCCTGGGAGGGGGTGATGCGCCAGGCAAACGGTTCGTCGCCGGCAATCCCGTTGTTCTTTTCGGTCCAGCTTTGACCGTTGTCAGTGGACTTGTATACGCCGCGGCCAAAGGCGCAGGCGTACAGGGTGCGGCTGCCGGCGGGGCTGGAGGGATCGAGGAGGATGTGGGTAATGGAGTCCACGGGAAGGCCTGCGTTGCTCGGCTTCCAGTGGTGGCCGCCATCGGTTGAGACGGCGACGCCACCTGTGAAGTGCCGGACGCTCCGACCTCGCCACATCTTGGGGCGGGGGAGATCGTGTGTGCCACTAAAGGCCCCCCAGATCAGGCCGCGCTGGGTGGGGTCGAAGGCCAGCCAGTAAGCGGTGTTGCGCCATTCTTCGGGGACGCCTTCGGAGGTGCTTCGCCAGGATTGGCCGCCATCCGTGCTCTGAAAAAGTCCGATGTCGGTGTAGTCGATGAAAATGTGACTGGCGTCGAACGGGTCAAACTGCACGCCGTAGTCGGTGGTTACATCGAGGCCGCGGGAGGTCCAGCCGTCGCCCTTGAGTTGCCTGGAGTTCACCTCCTGCCAGGTTGCGCCGCCGTCCAGGGTGCGATAGGTGCGGAAGAGATCGGTTGCGTAGGCTATGTCGGGGTTGGTGGGCGCTACACCGAGACTGTATGGCGAGTCGTAGAAGATCGCGATGCCGTCTTGCGTGGCGCGCTGCTCAATCCAGCTTCCGCTCAGGTTGGCGCCAGGTTGGGTCGATTCTTTATAGACGATCTTCCAGGTGTGGGCGCCGTCCGTTGTCTTGGCAATGCCGTTGAACAGGTTCTCCTTACCCGCGCCGAGTTGAAGGTCTCGAAAGCCGGCATAGGCGACCTCCGGATGGCGATCGTTGGTGGCGATGGCTTCAAAGTGGCCGGATGTCTGTTGGAAAGCGGGCGTGACTGGTCTCCAGTGCAGGCCGGAGTCCTCAGAGAGATAGACCTTTCCGTCCCTGCCGGTTGCGTAAATCCACACCGAGTCGCCTGACCGCGCCGCGCTGGCTGTTCTGATGCCGGTTTGGATGCCGCCCAGTTCGATGACGCTGCCATCGGGGGCGATGCGATAGGCCGCGGAGCCGGAGACGGCGATCAGGCCGGAGTCCTGCGGGGTAATGAGCAGGACGCGCTGGGGCAAAGTGGCGAGGCGGCTCCAGGAAGCGCCGCCGTCTGCAGAGTAGACGATGACAGCGGGTTGGCCTTTCTGCTCAAAGGAAAGATAAAGATGCTCTGTGTTTCCGTGGCCATTTTGCTGGCCGTTCGGGTAAGCAATGGCAATGGCGGAGATAGATCCGCCGGGGTAGGCGGGATCGCTGGAGGTAAGGCTGTAGTCGGAGTGGTCGCCGAGTTGATGCTCGACGGTGTTGCGGGCGGGGCTGGGGAAGAGCATCTTCCAGGTCCGCCCGGAATCGCTGCTGCGCCAGAGGGCGGCATTCCCGGCATAGATGACCTGGGGGTCCGCGGGATCGAAAGCGAAGACCGCGATGCCGCCGCGGAGATTGAACATGCGCCACGACTGGCCATTGTCGCGCGTGATGTAACCGCCGGTCATGTCGCAGTGCTCAACCACAAGCTGGGAATCGTGAGGGCTGATGGTTGGGCCAATCATGGTGCCGCCGCCGCCGGGGCCGATCACCTTCCAACTGTTCGAACCTGGGCCCTGAGCCCAGCCGGCAACTGTGGCGAGAAACAGAAGGACTGCAAGACCTGGCATTTGTGACCTATGTGTATTCGGCTTCATCTGCACCACTCTCCATTTCCTGTCTTCCTGATAGACTTGCAGTTCTTGACGCCCCGGATATTGGCCTGCTCAATGCACCGAAAGAATTATAAACGAACGATAAAGATCATGTATGCTAATGAAATGAAATATCGTTCGGCAAGACCCAACGATTCTGTGATGCAACTCTACTCTTTGCGGGCGAGCCCGAAGGCCGCAAGGCGGAATGTGAGTTACATGAAGAAAAGCTTCTTCTGTGTGTTGTTACTGGTGGGAACCCTCTCCGCGATCTGTCAACCTGCTCCAGCTCAAGTGAAGGTCTGGCAAGGCACGCTTACGCTGCCGACCTATGAAGAAGGCCTGCCCGATCCGAACCCGCCGTTCGATACATATCAGACGACCCGCTTCAACTATCCCTACACGCTGAGAACGAATCTGACGGGCGTAAAGGCCGACCATGCGTGGCGCGCGATCTTTCTCGAGAACGAATATCTGAAGTGCACAGTGCTGCCGGATATCGGCGGTCATCTCTATACCTGCGTCGACAAGATCAGCGGCCAGCCCATGTTCTATGCCAACCCTTCCATCAAGAAGGCGAACATTGGATATCGCGGAGCGTGGGCTGCATTCGGCGTGGAGTTCAACTTTCCCGTCTCGCATAACTGGGTCTCCATGTCGCCGGTGGACTTCGCGTATGCGGCCCACGAGGACCGCAGTGCATCGGTATGGGTGGGCAATATCGATCGGCCATACGGCATGCAATGGGGAGTGGAGCTGGTATTGAAACCCGGCTCGACGCTGTTGGAAGAGCGTGTGACCTTGTATAACCGCAGCGATGTTCGCCACCGCTACTATTGGTGGAACAACGCGGGACTGCAGGTGTGGGACGATTCGCGAATCGAATACCCGATGCGGTTTACCGCTTCGCATGGGTTCGTTGACGTATCTCCCTGGCCCATCGACCCGGAAGGCAAAGACCTGAGCGTGATCGGGAATCAGACCGATGGTCCGGTGTCGCGCTTCATGTATGGAAGCTATGAGCCGTTCATGGGCATCTGGAATCCGAAGACGCAGGCCGGAACGGTTCATTTTGCGGAGTATCGCGACCTGCCGGGGAAGAAAATCTGGACGTGGGGCGTCGACGCGGTGGGTCTTGACTGGCGCACGGCACTGTCGGACAACCAGAGCGCCTACGCTGAAGTGCAGGCGGGACTCTTCCGCAACCAGGAGACGTATGCTTTTCTTGACCCTGGGCAGACCATTCGCTTCAGCGAATACTGGATGCCCGTGCGTGGGACGGGTGGAATCTCGCGGGCCAACAAGGCTGGCGTGGTTCATTTCGATGCGTATGGCTCCGATGTCTCAGTTGCATTGAACGTGAATGAACGTCTTCAAGGCGCGCAGGTTTCGCTCACGCAGAATGGAGCTGTTCTCTGGAGTGGAACCGCCGATCTGGCGCCGGAGAAAACATGGTCCCATTCTGTCTCTTCCAAGGGAGAGTCTGGGAAGGTCACCTTCGAGTTGAAAGACCGCGCGGGCCACTCGCTGCTGAAGCAGACGGACGGCGAGTACGATTGGGACCCGGAAGCGACGATCAAAACCGGGCCCCAGCAGGCGCTGCGAATTCCCGAGCCGGCGAACAGATCGGAAGACGACTGGTTGCAGGTGGGCCAGGATCAGGAGTTGAACGGAGAGGTTGTACTCGCGCTTGCCTCGTATGAGAGTGCACTGGAGAAATATCCGCGGAGCCAGTCGCTCGAGTTAGCCGCGGGGAGGCTCGCTGCGTCGCTGCAGCGGTTTGAGGAGGCCGAACGCTTGCTTCAGCTTGCGCAACAGCGCGACACGCCTGACTCCGAGATTGCCTATTACCTGGGAATTGCCGAAGAAGGCCTGGGACACACCCGCGAGGCGGAGACTTCCTATGAGATCGCTTATCGTCAAGCTGGTCTGCGTGGACCGGCTGCGATAAGGCTGGGAGAACTGCGGGCGAGGCAAGAGGATTTGCGGGGCGCAGCCTCTTTTCTAAATGCTGCGGTGGCCGCGGACCCGGCCAATCCCCGTGCTCAGGAGGAGTTAGAGGCCGTCCTGCGCGCGTTGGGCGAGCGATCGGAAGCAGACCGTTTGGCGAACCTCGGCCTGGGTATGGACCCGATGAGCGACTTCCTGAAGGAAGATACAGGAAAGCCGGACCAGAAACACCTGGCGGCGGATCCATACCGCGTCCTTCGCGTGGCGGCCGAATACTTGCAACTTGGGCTCTATCGGAAGGCTTTGGAAGTTCTCGATCGAACCTATCAACCCGTGGATGCGGACCAAAGTGAGCCTGGCTCGGTGCTGCCACAGAAGCATCCGTTAGTGTTCTACTACGCTGCATACTGCAAACAGAAACTCGGCGCCGATGCACAGCGGAACTGGCAGGCAGCATCGGAGCTTTCCCCGAGCCTCGTCTTCCCATCGTCGCAAACTGACAGGGTTGTATTGGAGGCTGCGCTGGCGGCCAACGGGAGCGATGCAACTGCTCATTACCTGCTGGGGACCCTGCTCTTTTCCAAAGGATTGAGCGACGCCGGGATGGCCCACTGGGCCCAGGCAAAGCAGTTTGCCCCGCATCTGCAGGAGGTCGATGTCGATATGGGAGATGCGTTGCTGAAGCTGAAAGGCGATCCGCAACGCGCGCTGGCATCGTTTCGTGAGGGCATGCGGAACGATCCGGACAACGCCGAGGTATACGTTGGTCTCGATGAGGCAATGAGCTTGACGGGAGCTTCAGCCGCGGAGCGTGCAGCCGTCCTCTCACAATATCCTTCGGCCGATGCTCCGGATTCGAAGATGCCGGCTGACCTCGTCTATCAACTCGCGTTGACGCGCGCTGAAGCCATGCAGTATGAGCAGGCGCTGGCGCTCTTCAAGGGTCGATTCTTTCCCAGCGAAGAGGGAGGCATCACGCCGGGACAAGTGCTTTTTGAGATCGGATTGCTGCAGGCTGAAGCGTGGGCTAAGGCGCGCAACTGCGCGCAGGCTGATGATTTCCTTGCCGGTAAGCAGCCGGGGATGAGCCTGGATGGAAGGTCGGCGCGAGACGATGTAAAACTGGCCGGGATTGCACGCGGCTGCGGGCATGCGAAGGAGTCTGAGGATCTCTTGCATAAGGCAGCGGCTGGTGTAGATTCCGCGGACCTGGTGTGGGCAATCCAGGCGGAGAAATCACTGCGTACATACGACGCGGGGAAGGCGGACCAGCGGGTCGCAAAGTCCCTGGCTGCGGCTGAGAGCCGCGCGGAGACCGGCGCCAACTCAGGATCATGGTGGTATAACATCGGCCTGTTGCAAACTGCGCTCAATCGCAAGCAGCAGGCAAGAGAATCAGTCGAAAAAGCCTTGATTCTGCCGGATACTCATATGTCTCACCATCTTGCCAGGGAGGCTCTGGCGGAGCTGTCTGCCGGCAAGTAGTTCGAGCTCCGACGTCGAGTATGAGGAGAGGAAACGGAATGAATCGTCGCCAACTGTTGTACGGAACCGGCATCGGGCTGGTGTCAGGCGCTGTTGCCCGCGCGGGGGTAAAGGCATCCTCAATGAACGATGAACAAGCCAAGCCTCAAATGCTCAATCTCCCCGACTATCAGCCCACCAGCATGTTGCACGCGCGCCAGACCCGTGTTGAACGAGCGCGCTATCCTGTGATCGACTTCCACACCCACATCACTGTATCAAGCAAGGAGGTTAACGGCGTGCCCTTGGCCGCTGCACGCGATTTCCTCGGGACCCCCGATGAGCTGATCGCAGTGATGGATCGCAAGAACATTCGCTCCATGGTCAATCTCACGGGAGGCTTCGGGTCCGGCTTGACTGAAACCCTCGAAAAGTATGATAAGAGTTATCGCGATCGTTTCTACACCTTCACTGAGCCATGCTACTCGCGGTTCCTGGAGCCCGATTATCCCCGCATGCAGGCCCAGGCCATCCAGCAAGCGCGCAGCGACGGGGCGCGTGGGCTCAAGATCCTCAAGACACTCGGCCTTTACTTGCGGGATAACATCACCACGGGCAAGCTGGTGAAGATCGACGATCCCAGATTCGATCCCATGTGGGACGTGTGCGGGCAATTGAACATGCCGGTCGCAATTCACATCTCCGATCCCATCGCCTTCTTTACTCCCACCGATCGGTTCAACGAGCGCTTTGAAGAGTTGAACAATCATCCCGACTGGTCTTACTACGGGCGAGACTTTCCCACCAATGCCGAGTTGATCGAAGCGAGAAACAGAATGATGGCCCGTCATCCCAACACGCGGTTCATTGTGCTGCATGTGGGCAACTTTGCTGAGAATCTGGAGAACGTCTCCCAGAATCTGGACCGCTTTCCCAACATGAACGTCGACATCGCCGCGCGGATCGGCGAGTTGGGGCGCCAACCGCGAGCAGCCCGCGCCTTTTTTGAGAAGTATCAGGACCGGATTTTGTTCGGCACGGATGCCACGCCACACGTCGACAATTACCCGCAGCAGCTGTTCATCGACGAACTCTATGAGATCTATTATCGATTCCTTGAGACGGACGATGAGTACTTCGACTATGCTCCCGCGAAAGTGCCGCCGCAGGGCCGTTGGCGCATCTATGGGGTCAACCTTCCGGAGCCGATCCTGCTCAAGGTTTACAACCGGAATGCCGCGCGTGAACTGCGCCTCTCAATTTAAGAACAGGGCGCCGAATGAGCCAGTTGAGCGGGAAGATGACCGCGATAAATCGTTCAAACACTTGAATATTTCTTGCAGAGCGCCTGGATTTCATCAACCAGTTTTGGCACGCCAGTGGCGGGCGGTAGACTGCCAGGGGAACTGGATTCATATTCGGCCGATACAAAACCTTGATGCCCGGCTTGCGCGAAGATCTGCCAGACGCGGTCCATATCCACAGGAGTGTGATCATAAAAGTGGTCGCGGATGTGGATATTGGTGGCGTAGGGGATGCATGCGGCAATCTGCGCGTAGGCGTCTTGAGTCGGCGTGGCGATAAAATTTGTAATATCGAGGTTGATGCCGGCATAGGGCGAATTGACGCGTTGCATGATTTCAAGGCATAGGTCCGCGCTCTGCGTCAGGCCCTCGTGGTCTTCAACCCCAAGCGTGATGCCCTTCGGGCCGGAATAGTCGCATGCGGCCTTCATCGATTCGACCACCCAATCTACGGCGTCCTTCATGCTGGCGCCGTCCGGCAGCTTACCGGCGAAGATCCTCAGATGAGAAGCTCCGAGCTGGTCTGTAACATCGACCCACTTTTTGATCTCGTTCAGGCTGTCGGCGCGCTTTGCGGCATCGGCCTGGACCATGCTGACTCCGCATGCAGCACCCGAGAAGGCCAGGGCATGTTTGTAACCCAGATGACGAAGACCATGGAGATAATCCGGATCAGTTGACTTGAGGTAATACGCGGTCATGTCGACGCCGACCAGCCGCAGGTCCACTGCCTTGAGAATAAAATCTTCCAGGGTCATCGGGCCGTGCCTGAGGTCTTTATCGTAGGAGTAGGCACAGCATCCGGGAAGTAACCGTGCCAGTTTGGATTTGTCTGCCTTAACATCCGATTGTGCCGTGCCAACGGCTCGTGCCCCAACTGCTCCCAAACCTGCACCTGCCAAAGCGCCTAGTCCGACGGTCTTCACAAACTGACGACGATTCACAGTGGATCGCATCTTGTCTCCTGAGTTATAAACATCTTTGAAGCAGGCGGTTTACAACAACCGCGACTCTCGCTCTGCAAACAAACCAAAGTAGCATCCGTGTCTGCTGCCGTCAAGAAAAACTTTCCTACTCTTGACCCGGCGCCTTCATTCCCGCCGCAACGTTTCTCCGTCCGCCGTTGGGCGGGTGTGCACTCAGTGTGCACCTATTTTGATTCCGCTGAAATAGTGGCTCCCGACGGCATCAGGAACGCTATGGGCCATTGTTCCTGACCCTGAGCTGCCAACGTGGACCAATTCAGAATGGATGTGGACTCGGGCGTCAGTATTGTCACTTGCGGATCGATTTCCTGGAATCGAATTGCCAGGCTGTATGCTTCGCCGGTTGCGGCAAGTGTCAGGGGTTGCCTCGCTAGATGCGAATCCCGGCTGCGAACGAAGAGTTCGGCAATCTCTAGATCGTCCATCATCTCAAGAAAATATGGCCGGCCAGTAAGCAACGAATTATAGACATAATCGGCCAATACGCCCCCCAGGGGATTAATGTACGCTTCATCGAAGTGTTCTTGCGCCACATCTGGAGTGTCCGATGACCCTGTGCGATAGTTCATGCGGGTTTCGCCCAATCCGCGAAAATCGAATGAGAAAACTTCATAGCCGCCGCTTAATAACTTGGAGATCTGGGGCCAGTCCTTTTCCGAGGCTTTGCCGTCGAGACTGAACCAAAGGATGGCTCCCTTGGGATGGTCGCCATCGTTGTGAAAGTGGAGAAGAGGCATTTCCAGATAGATGCTGTGATAAAGCACGTAGCGATCGATATGCACCGCCCCGGCCGTGCTGGTCCCAACAGCTTCCCATCGCAGTTCCCTGGGCGAGGAAAAGCCTGCATAGCGGCTGACTGTCCAGGAGGCGATGTCGGGGTCTTGTTCGCTCCGGTACAGTTCAGCCAGTGTTTTCCGGTTGCGATGCGAAGCTTCGGCGGAATAGGCAGCTATGAGGTGCAGAAGCGTGTGACCCTCTGGATAGTCAACCGATACCTGTCCGCTCCTTGTCACGCGGAGGTCGGCATCGCTGAACTCATTGACTGGGGGAAGGCCGTGGCGCACCGGCATGTTATTGAAGCGATCGAGAAAGCTCAACGCCGCTTCCTGATTATGCAGAGAATACTCATGCCGGTTGTAGCTCTCGACGAATCCGATTTGGTCGGCGTGTCCAAAGCGTTTGTAGAACTTACTGACTTCGGAGTAGGACTTTTGTGCGCCCTGCACAGGGAAGAAGTCGAGAGTGGCGGTTGCTATCATCGCCGCGCGCGGATACAGCATCAATAACATTCCCGCGTTATCCACTCCCTTCGATATAAGTCCGAAGAAGTCCTGTTCCGGATCGCTGTCGAAATCGGCAAAGATGCGGTTTTCCACCCGCATGGGAAGCGCCGTGATGTAACAGGACGGGATAACGACCTTGATACGCTCATCCAGTGCGCCAATTAACGCCGTCTGGAAGCCGCCGCCGCTGGTTCCCGTGATACTGATCCTCTCGCCGTCGACGTCTGCGCGGGTGAGCAGATAGTCCACGGCGCGCATACCATCCCAGATTTCCCACCGGGCCAGATTCGCTCCGGCAAGGTAGGCGAGGTTTCCCATCACGGCGTGTTCGCCGCAGATCAGGTTGTAACGGCTCTTCTTTGCCTTTGCATCCCAGAACTGGCTTCGTTCGCCTTGCCCGACTGGGTCCCAACTGATGACCAGATAGCCGCGCAAGGCCAGCCTCTGACAGAGAGCCTGATAGTGATCTTTACCGTTTGGCGAGTGTCCCGCAGGGACCAGGATCGCTGGATGTACCTTGTCACCGTTCTCGGGCACGTACACGAGCGCTGTCACATAGAAACCGGGAAGGCTTTGATAGATGAGCTTTTCGATATGAAATCCAGTGGCTGAAACTGTGCCGGTAATTGCCGCGTGCAGGTATGTCTTCTCTGTGGGAAGGCCGCCAATCATCTCTAGCACCGATTTTCTCAGCTCCGCGCGCAACCGCAGAAGATCGCTCTCGTTCTTTACCTGCGACCAACGGTCCCGGCGGAGTTCATCCTCATTCCATGCGAGTGCGGTTTGATAGAGGAGATAAGGCGTAATTTGCGGGCCTTCCTTATCTGAAGGAGGCAAAACGCGGAAGGCTTCAGCGGGAGGCGCGTCCTCGCTCGACGCAGCCGGCAGATCAGGGCCGGTGGTGGTGAGTTGCTTGGTCATCGGTTGATTCTGTGCTGTAGCAGCCGCAACGCAAATAGCCGCCATCGCAATACCGCACACCAGCCGCACACCCATAGAACCGCTCACCTGATGCTCCTCCTGAGTTGCAACAATGCACCGTTAATCCGTCTATTTCTACTTACCCTTCACTAACTGGACAGTGCCAAGTTCTCGGTTGGGATCAGGAGCGCTTGTTGGCCAGGCGGAGGTTGGATAGTTCGGTGGCCAGATCGATCCAACGGTCCATCAGCATCTTCATGACCTCGTAGTTCTTCA
>Ga0224557_1001150_pt1 | contig 26419 bp, 22 predicted proteins | sample 714S31014metaG_FD_180677 | JGI IMG/M metagenome (GOLD analysis project Ga0224557, IMG submission 180677) | Peat soil microbial communities from Stordalen Mire, Sweden - 717 S3 10-14 | ecosystem: Environmental > Terrestrial > Soil > Wetlands > Peat | place: Sweden: Norrbotten County, Stordalen... | reverse complement strand
CTGCATGACCTGGAGGGTTTCGCGGGTTTCATCCTGGATGCTGCGGATGGTGCCGGCAATTTCTTCGGTGGCGCCCTTGGTGCGTTCGGCGAGGCGGCGAACCTCTCCGGCGACGACGGCAAATCCTCGGCCATGCTCTCCGGCGCGAGCGGCTTCAATGGCGGCATTGAGGGCGAGGAGGTTGGTTTGCTCGCTGATCTCCTGAATGACATTGACCACTTTGCCGATATCCTCGGAGCGATGGGCGAGGGAAGCCATTTTTTCAGAGACCGTGCTGGTGGCGGCGGCAATTTTTTCCATGGTGGTGGCCGCTGCCTGCATCACGGCTCCGCCCTGGTCGGCGGTTTCGGCGGAGACGCGGCTGGCGCCGGCGGCGCTCTCGGCGTTGTGGCTGATTTCGCCGATGGTGGCCGTCATCTCCTGCGCGGCGGCGGCAATCTGGTTGGTTTTGCTGGATTGGGTGCGGGCGTTCCCGGCCTGTTGTACGGCGCGGGCGCTGATTTCGGTGGTGGCGGCGGAGAGCGTCTCCGCGCCCTGGGCGACGGAGACCAGAACGCTGCGCATGGCGGCGACGCTGGTGTTGAGGGCGGCGGAGAGCCGGCCGATCTCGTCAGTGCCGGACTCCTCGACGCTGACCGTCATGTCCTTGTCCGCAACCCGCTCAAGAGCCGCCGCGGCGGCTTGGAGGGGTGGCGTAATGAGGCGGGTGAGGATGAAGCCGATCAGCGCGCAAAGCAGGACAATCAAGATGGTTGCGCCGGTGTTGACCCAAAGGGCGCGGTTGCTGGTGCCGGTGGCCGCGGTTGACTCCTCCATTCCGAGCTTCGCATTGAGGTCGAGGTCGTCGTCCAGCGCTGCAAACGCGACGTGGTACGAATTCTTGACGGCGTCGGATGTTTGCAGATCCAGTGCATCCCCGGCTTTCCCGGCGGCGAGCAACTCTGTGGCTCGATTGCTGGTTTCCTGGTATTGCGCGAAGGCCGTCGAGAATTTCTGGTAAAGGTCGCGCTCCTGTTGAGAGGCGATCAAGGGTTCATAGAGCTTGATGCCCGCCTGATAATCGGCGAAGGCCTCCAGGCGTTTGGCAGTGTGTTCAGCGGTGCAGGCGGGCGTCTGGCACAGCATCCTGTCGAGATCTTCGCGCCTTGCGTTATTCGCCGCCTTACGAGTGTTGGCCAAGGCGACCAAGGCGGGGAAGCTTCTTTGACTCACGTCAAGGCTCTTGCCGGCGACGGCGCGAAAGGTCGTGAAGGTGAAAGCGCCCAGCAGGATGCAAAGGCCGCAGACGATGCCGAAGGCGTAAGAGAACTTGCGGGAGATGGGGAGATTGCGTAGCACGGACATGCGGGCAGCCCTTTCTGAATCGATTCCTCAGTTTCATCGGCGGAAACCGGCTGGACATGAGCTTTTCGCATTTGGTGGTTCCGGTGAGCTGCCATAGGCGGGTGGGCGGCTTCAGGCCTTGGGACCTTCCGCAAAGACTTCGCAATGCTCACTTGCTCAACTTGAAGTAAATCGATATTCTTGGGACCGTTCTCGGCTCATTCCAGGGAGCCGGGCGCACGAGGTTCGCCATGTCGACATTACGGTCGGTTTTTCATCGCGGAGTTCTGGCGATGACGGTTTCTCTTCTTGCCTGCTCAGGTGCGTTGCGAGTGGCGGCACAGGCGGCTCCTTCCACTCCAACTGCTCCAGCGGCGACTGCGCCGGCCGCTTCGCCGGCGGCTGCACCAGCTCCTGCCCGGCCTGCGCCCACGCCAGAACAATTGGCGGTTCAGGCGGCATCGGAGAAGGACCATCAGCGGATGATGGATCTGCTGGGGATCAAGGAACTGCGGCGCGGGGCCGATGGGGACGCCAAATCGCCCTATGCGGCCAACTACGACGAGTCGAAGGCCGACGTTTACCCAACGCTGCCCGACCCGCTGGTGCTCAAGAACGGCAAGCGAGTGACCACGGCGGCGGAGTGGTGGAGCGAGCGGCGGCCGGAGATTGTGGAGGACTTCGACCGGGAGATTTATGGCCGCGTTCCCGCCAACCTGCCCAAGGTGACCTGGGAGGTGGTGAGCACTACGCCCGAAAAGAACGGCGACGTAGCTGTGATCACCAAGCGGCTTTTGGGGCACGTGGACAATTCGATCGATCCGGCGATCAAGGTGGATATCGACCTGACGCTCACGACGCCCGCCAATGCCACGGGTCCGGTTCCGGTGATGATGGAGTTCGGGTTCAGCCGGGAGTTCATGGCGGCGATGGCCAAGCGGTTTCCGCAGTTTGCCGCGGGAGGCGGCCCGGGGAATCAGGGACCTACTTGGCAGCAGCAGGTTTTGGCGAAGGGCTGGGGCTATGCGGAACTGGTTCCCACCAGCTACCAGGCGGATAACGGCGCGGGGCTGACCGAGGGCATTATTGGATTGATGAACAAAGGCCAGCCCCGCAAGCCGGACGACTGGGGCACGCTGCGCGCCTGGGCGTGGGGGGTGAGCCGGGCGCTGGACTACTTTGAAACGGACAAATCTGTCGATGCGAAGCAGGTAGGCCTTGAGGGCCATTCCCGCTACGGCAAGGCGACTCTGGTGACCATGGCCTACGAGCCGAGGCTGGCGATTGCCTATGTGAGTTCGTCCGGCGAGGGCGGCGCCAAGCTTTATCGGCACATTTTTGGCGAACAGGTGGGCAACGTTGCGGGAACCAATGAATACCACTGGATGGCCGGCAACTTTCTCAAGTACGCTGGCCCGCTGACGCCGGGCGATCTCCCTGTCGACGCGCATGAGCTGATCGCCCTTTGCGCGCCGAGACCGGTGTTCATCTCTGGCGGCGCAACCACTGGGGATGGCTGGGTGGACGCCAAGGGGATGTTCCTGGCGGCGGCGGGAGCGGGGCCGGTTTACCGGCTGCTGGGCAAGAAGGACATGGGGACAACGGAATTCCCGCCCATCGAGACGGCTCTTATCGATGGAGACGTGGCTTTCCGGCAGCATACAGGCGGGCACACGCCGGCGCCGAACTGGCCGACGTTTCTGACCTTTGCCACCCGGTATTTGCACGCACCGGGGGCAGCGCAGGGGCCGGCCGGCCCCACGCCTGAGCAGTTGGCCGAGCGGGCGGCGGCGGAGAAGGACCACCAGCGCATGATGGATCTGCTGGGCATCAAGCAGCTCCGGCCCGCTGCCAGTCACGATCCAAAATCGCCCAACGCGGTCAACTACGACGAGTCGAAGGCCAACCCTTATCCCACGCTCCCCGATCCGCTGCTGCTGAAGAATGGGCAGCGTGTGACCTCGGCCAACGTATGGTGGACGAAGCGGCGTCCGGAAATTGTGGAGGACTTTGACAGCGAGATTCTGGGGCGTGTGCCCGCCCACTTGCCCAAAGTCGCCTGGGAAATCACGAGCGCCGGGCATGAAACCATCGGTGGTGTGCCGGTAGTGACCAAAAGGCTGGCAGGCCGCGTGGACAACTCGGCCGATCCGCGGATTGCGGTGAACATCGATTTGGTTCTCACCACACCGGCCAACGCCGCCGGCCCGGTCCCGGTGATCATGGAGCTGGCCTTCAGTCCGGAGTTCATGGCGGCCATCGCCAGGAGCATTCCTGAGATGATGCCCGGCGGTCCCGGCAATACAGGGCCGAGCTGGCAGCAGCAGGTGCTGGACAAGGGGTGGGGCTATGCGATTTTGCTGCCCACCAGCTTCCAGGACGACAGCGGCGCAGGGCTCAACGCGGGCATTGTCGGGCTCGTCAACAAGGGCCAGCCGCGCAGCCCCGAGGACTGGGGCACGCTGCGCGCCTGGGCATGGGGCGCCAGCCGGGCGCTCGATTACCTGGAGACGGACAAGGCCGTGGATGGGAAACAGGTGGGGATCGAGGGCCACTCCAGGTTTGGAAAAACGGCGCTGGTGGCCATGGCGTACGATTCCCGCTTTGCCGTTGCCTACATCAGCTCGGCCGGTACTGGCGGCGACAAGCTCTACCGGCATGTCTACGGCGAGCAGCTTGAGAATCTCGCCGCCGCGCCCACTTTCTACTATTGGATGGCCGGAAACTTCTTGAAGTACGCCGGCCCGCTGACGACGGGCGACCTGCCGGTCGATGCCCATGAACTGATTGCACTGTGCGCGCCGCGGCCCGTCTTCATCGGCGTCGGTTCCAATACCGCGGGCGACGAGTGGGCCGACCCTCGGGGCGAGTTCCTGGGCGCCGTGGGAGCCGGGCCTGTCTATCGCCTTCTAGGCAGAAAGGATCTTGGAACCACGGTGTTTCCGCCTATGCAGACCGCTCTTGCCGAGGGCGATCTTGCCTTTCGCCAGCACCAGTTCGGCCACACGCCAGCGCCGAACTGGCCGGTGTTTCTGGATTTTGCGGGGCGGTATTTGCACGCACCGGGGGCGGGCAACACGGCATCAACAAATGGGGCGCACGAGCAGTAAGGGCGCTTTCGGTCGTTGCTCCGGAAAAGAGCACTAACAGCCTGTGGTAAAAGTCGTGTTTTGAAAGGGCACGACTTTAGTCGTGCCGTAAGACTGAAAATAAACGATGGGCTTCAGCCCCTGAGGGAAGGTTTTCAGAATTTTCGGATTTTACAACGGACTGCTAAGTCACTATTGAAAGTGGATCGCCTGTTGTGTCACAGTTCCAATATGAACAAGGGCTCGGTCATCCAGACACTGCGCCAGCACGAGCCGGAGTTGCGGGCTGCCGGTATCGTCCATCTGCGTCTGTTTGGCTCGGTGGCGCGGGGTGAGGAATCGGCGCAGTCCGACGTCGATCTCATGGCCGACCTTGATCGTTCGATGCGGCTTTCGCTGGTCGGCATGGCGCGACTGGAGAATCGGCTCAGCGACCTGCTGGGCGTGAAGGTGGAGCTCTCTCCCGCGAGTTCGATGAAAGAGGCTGTGCGCGCACGAGCTGTGCGCGAGGCCATTCATGCCTTTTGAGGATGCAACATCGCACCTTGGCGACATTGTTGGGAGTATCGTGCTCATCGAGCAATTCGCGCGCGGCCCTGTTACTCGATGCCCTGCGTGAGCTTGACCCGGTTGACGCCAGTGCCTTTGTAGTAGCCCGGTCCATCGGGTCCGGTGTCGCTCCACTGCGATGCGCGATCGAGCAGGTAGTTGTTTCCTGCGCCGTCGTGCGCATACTGCGTGCCGATGGTGCTGTTGTAGTCCTTGAGGCTGTCGCCTTCGGCCAAGCCGCCGCTCTTTGGATCGGGCACGCCGCTGTGAGGAACATATTGGGCGAGCTGTTGAGGGCGGACACTGGAAGTGCATTGCAGCGAGGTCATGATGGCTTCCGCCTGGGACAGCAGCGCGGGATCGGTTTGCGGGGCCCATGCGAAGTATTCGCTGATAATGTACTGCCCCATGTCGGCGGGATAGACGTGATAAAGCACGATGCCCGCGTTGGGTCCTGCCTTGAACTCATGGGCGGTATAGAAGCCTGCGATGTTCTGCCAGGAAACGAATTGCGCCTGCGCCTGCGTCAACTTTGACGTGATTGCGGCGGCGTGGGTGTCCGGCGGCCCGAAGATATCGCCGTAATCCTGCTGCAAGGCGGGATTGATTGCGACGATGCCCCAGGCCGCATGAGCGCCTTTGGGTCCGAAGACGTCGGCCGTCTGACCATGCTGGTCGGGCATGAACTGCCAACCGGCAGGGAGCACGGCGGAGCATGGACCTTGTTGGACGCGCTGCGCCTGCTGGGCGGCGGTAATCGGTCGAGCCGCCGGTGCGGCGGAGCCATTCAAGGCGGCGTTTCCGTTTTGCGGAGGAGTGTTGCCTCGCTGAGAAGGCGCCTGCCACCCGCCGTTGGGCGCAGCGCCGCCATTGGCCGGAGCGCTGCCGATGGACACCATGATTTCGATGGACAGGTTCTGAGAAGGGATGGGGTGAATGATGGCGATGCAGGCCTGATCTCCGGGTTTGTGGGCGCCGATGGCGGCAATCACCTGGGCGGGGGTACTCATCGGGACTCCGTCAACGGACCGAATGAGGTCGCCGGAGTGCAGGCCGGATTTTTCCGCGGATCCTCCAGGGACAACGTCTCGCACAAACGGCGAACCCGTCGGAATGCCGAATTTTGCCGAAGACATCGGGTCCATGAAGTCGATTCCGGCGCCGATGTAGCCTTGCTGCGCCCGAGCGAAGCACGCGGCGGCAAGGAAGATGAGCATGGCGAGGCGACGTGTTCGAGAGCCGATTCGGAATTGCGCAAAGACTGACGGATTCATCGAAGTTCAACCTGCCTGCATCGGGGGGATGTGGAAAGGCGTCCGCAAGCCAAATCGGCAGACCTGGATTCTGACTTGCCCTGAACCACTTCCCAATGCCATCTCAAAGGAATCGTAGCAAATCGGGAGGACTTGTGATGGGCAATTCAGGAGCATTTTGACGGCTAGGTTGCGAATGCGTCAACAGCGCGGAGGATTGACGGCAGAGTACCCGCGCCGTAGGCTCATAGCATGGAGTTCAAGGTTAGCGAACTGGAACGGGAGCCGATCGACTTCGACCTGGAACTGGCTCCGGGTGCGATCGATTTTGGCGAAGAGGCGGAGCAGGCGGGGAATCTGGCCGCGTCTGGGCTGGCCGAGGTGTTGCACGAGCACCGCGGCCCCAAGGATATTGTGGCCGACATCCGGCTGAAGGGGCAGTTTGCGGGGAAGTTCCAGGTTCCCTGCGCGCGGTGCGTGGAGCCGGTCGAGATTCCGTTGGGCGCGGAGTTTGACTTGATTTTCCGGCCGGCGGAAGCGGATTCCGAGGCGCCGGAGCGGTCAATTACTGCGCCGGAAACAGAAATCGGTTATTATCAAAAGGACAGTCTGTTGCTTGAGGATGTGCTGCGCGAGCAGGTGCTTTTGTCCCTGCCGGTCAGGACTCTTTGCAAGGCAGACTGCAAGGGGCTTTGCCCGCGCTGCGGTGAGAACCGCAACAGCCAGATGTGCAACTGCGAAGAGGGTCCGAGCGACCCCCGCTGGGAAGCACTGGCTGGGCTCCGCGGCCGGATCAAGTCCTGAGACATAAACCCCAGAGAATGAGGGTGTTCCGCCCAGGCCGAAAGGCAGCCTTGGTCCCGCGCGGCGTGAAGCTGACCGGGAGTTGAAGCGGGCGGAGACACGAAAGGAATTCGTCATGCCTAATCCGAAGAGGCGCCACTCGACGCGCCGTACCGCACTACGCCGCTCTCACGATTTTCTGACTGCCGTGGGAGTTTCCGAGTGCCCGAATTGTCACGAGAAGAAGCTGCCCCATCGCGCCTGCGCCAAGTGCGGAGCGTACAAGGGCCGCGCGGTTCTGGACATCAAGGAAGCAGCGAAGTAGACTGAGCACCCATGCTCATCGATATAGCGCTTGACGCCGTAGGTTCCGACAAAGCTCCAGAGCCAGAGATTCGGGGGGCGATCCTCGCCTGCCGCAGCTTGCCTGTGCGTGTCCATTTAATTGGGCCGGAGGCGGAGTTGCGCGACCTTCTGGACGAACATCTGGAGAACGAAGATTTACCCATCGTGATCCACCACGCTTCTGAACGCATCGGCATGGAGGAGAAAGCGGCACATGCGGTGCGGGCCAAGCGCGACAGCTCGTTGCGGGTGGGGCTGAAGCTGGTGCGCGAGGGGAAGGCGGCGGGTTTTGTCACCGCGGGCAACACGGGCGCGGCGATGGCTACGGCGAAGATGGTGCTGGGCGCGCTGCCCGGCGTGGACCGGCCTGCCCTGGCGACGCCGATGCCCAGTTCGACCGGAAATCCCTGCGTCCTGCTGGATGTAGGCGCCAACGTGGACTGCAAGGCGCACAATCTAGAACAATTTGCCGTGATGGGCGAGATCTATGCCAGGACCGTGCTCAAGATTTCCGAGCCGCGGGTGGGTCTGCTGTCCATCGGGGAAGAAGAGACCAAAGGCAACGACCTGACGCGCGAGGCTTTTCCGCTGATCAAGGCGCTTCCCATCCACTTCGTCGGGAACGTGGAGGGGCGCGACATCTTCAGCGGCAAAGCGGACGTGATTGTCTGCGACGGCTTTGTGGGCAATGTGGCGCTAAAGACCAGTGAGGGCGTGGGGCGATTTGTGCGCGATGTGCTGCGCGAATCGTTGACCCGCACGGTGACAGCACAGGTGGGGGCGCTGCTTTCGCGGCGTGCATTCAACGACTTCCGGCAGCGGCTGGATTACAGGGAGTACGGCGGCGCGCCGCTGCTTGGGGTGCGCGGGGTGTGCATCATCGGCCACGGTTCGTCGAACGATCGGGCCATCTTCAACGGCATTCGCGTGGCTTACGAGTTTGCGGTGGGCGGCACCAACGAGCGGATCGAACAGGAGTTTGCCGGGCGTCCGAAGCGTGGCGCGGCAGGCCCTGAGACCAGCTCCGCAGCCAGCTCTGACGCGGCGGGTCAATAGCGATGGCTGCAGCTTCCAGCCAGCCGAACCAGTTTGACGCGAGCGTGCTCGACCAGTTGGCCTGCCCGGCCTGCCTGGGCGGCCTGGTGCTCGATGGGGAGCGGCTGGTGTGCGCTGGGTGTGGACGCGGCTACGCAATTGTGGATGCGATTCCGGTGCTGATTGCGGAGCGGGCGGTGAATTCGAGGAGCTGATTGTAAATACTCGGGCAGAGGTCTGGTCCCAGTTCGACTACACGCCAGGGCATCCGGCCTGTGGTTCCTTTTTCCTGGCAAGGATCTGAAGCCATTCCTCGGTGGTCACGAAGCGCTGGCAGTCCTCGCCCTTCACCCAAATCCACCAGCCTCCGGCGCGTTCGTGCAGATTTTTCATGCGGGTTATGTCGCGTTCCTCGATCCTGCCCCAGCCGAAATCTCTACCGCCGGCTGTCAGCGTCTCCCATAGAGTGAATTCGAGATCACGCAACCATACAGCACACCAGCAGTCCTCGCTGAGATCGGCCATCATGCGGCCAAGTGTATCCTTGGCAAGTTCTTCGTGCGTTGGTTCTTCATAGCTCATGGAGTTATTATCGGCGCTTTTCGAGTTTCTCCACATGGGGGAAGGTAAAGCTGGAGCAGCTACCTGCGGTGATGGAATGGGAACACGATCATCATGGCCAGGCCAATGGCCGCGGCGAGGGCCAGGGCGATGAGGCTGTAGATCAAGGTGAGGCTCGGGCCGGGGGAGGAATTGTCGTCCGGCGCAGGCTCCGGCGGATCTGGCTCGGGTGGGACGCTCCGGTGCGGGGAATCACTCATATTTGAGCGCCTCGACCGGGTCCAGTTGGGCGGCGCGCGTGGCCGGCACGGTGCCGAAGATTACGCCAACCAGAGTGGCCGAGGCAAGGGCGATGACGACGGACCAGGGCGAGATGGGAATGGCATAGTCGGTGAAGAAGCGGATGGACAGGGGCAAGGCCAGTCCCACAATGCAGCCCACCACGCCGCCGGTGAGGGAGATGATGATGGCCTCGGCGAGAAACTGGAGTTTGATTTCGCGGTAAGTGGCTCCGAGCGCCTTGCGGATGCCGATCTCGCGGACGCGGGCGCGCACGTTGGCCAGCATGATGTTCATGATGCCGACTCCGCCGACCGCCAGGGTGACGGTGGCCACCAGGAACAGCACCGCGGTGAGGATGTCGGCAATGTTGGCGGCCATGGTCAGGTACTCCTTGAGGGTTTGCGTCTTATACACCGAGTCATGCCGGTGGCGGGCCTGGACGATGCGCTGGATCTCTTTTGCGGCGTCGGTTACCTCGTCCATGTTGCGCATGGAAAAGTAGATTTGCTTCACGTTCTCCGATCCAGCGAAATACCGGCCCACCGAATAGGGAATCAGGATGGTCTGGTCCTGGATCTCGGAATTGCCAAAGTCGTCGAAACTCTCCTTGAAGACGCCGATAATGGTGAAAGGAATGCCGCTGATTTCGAAAGTCGAACCCACAGCCTCGTCGTCGCTGCCGAACCTTTCGCGGGCAAACAGCTCGGTGACCACGGCGCACTTGATGTGGGCCGCGTCATCTTCGTCGTCGAAAAAACGGCCCACGGGCACCAGCAGGTTGCGGATGTTCTGGTATTGCGGGCTGACACCCAGCACCAGCGTATCCTTGACCACGCCCGGCCCAAAGGTGATGCGCTCATGCATTTCAAGCACGGGCGAGGAGTAGATCACGCCCGGCACCCCGGCTACCACGGCCTTTTCGTCGTCGAGGGTGAGGGAGTCGTTGTAGAGGACGCGCTCCGCCGCAGTAGCGCCGCCGCCGGCGTATTCCAGCTCGACGGAGTTGGTCTCGATCTTCTGCAGTTCCTGGAGGATGTATTGCTTGCCGGTCATTCCAATGGTGACCACCCAGATGAGCGAGGCGGTGCCAATGACCATGCCCAGCGCGGTAAGCGCAAATCGCATCTTGCTGGCGCGGAAGCTCTCCACGGCGAGCTTCAGGATCTCGCTGAGCTGCATGGTGCGCTGGGCGCTTTTGAGCGTTTGTTGGAAGGCGCTTTTGCGGGCCTGGTCGGTTGGAATGGTCGGATTCATCTGGTCCTGTCAAGAAGATGCGTCAACGCGGCTTGCGGGTTCTACAATCATGGGTCGCCAGTGGGCAAAGTGCGCAACTGGACGCGCTCGGACTCCTTCCTATAGCTTACGCGAACCTCCGCGGGCTTCGTTCCCTCCCGTTTCATTCGTAACCATTGTGCGAGGTGGACTCGTGCGAGTGGGTCCGGTCTTGATCCAGCCACGTCTGGAGAGTGCGGCGGCTACGGCTTCAACTGCGCCGGCATCTTCATCTTCGGGATGCCGTGTTGATGGCAATCCGTGCAGCGAACCCAATGAATGTTGTGCGGGCTGGACGCACTGGCGTAGGTCGTATCCATCTTCTCCACATCGAGCCCGCAGTGGGACATCTGTGGGTGGCAGGTCTTGCAGGACGCCCGCGCATTTTCATTGTGCCCGGCGTGGCAGGAGATGCAGCTCAGGCCCTCATGCACTCCCATCGGCGTGCGATCGTCGCCAGAGCCTACCTGCGGTCCCCAGGCATTGGCCGCGGCCACCGTGCCCGCTTCGGGCTGTCGCGGGGCGTGGCATTGGTAGCAGATAGCCTGGCGCTGGTCCTGACTTACCTTCACCGTGCGCGCGCCATCGTGCAACTCGGGTATGGTGAGCGCCGTGGCGGCAAAGTGCATGCCTTCGCGGCGGTCGAAGAAGGCCAGCGAATCGTGCACCGGCTGACCTGCTACCGAGATGCGCTCTTGCGGCCTGGCTTCAAGCGCGCCTTCGCGATGCACCTGGTGGCAGGCCTGGCAGGGAATCGCCGGCTGATCGCCAAAGCCTGAGCGAATCACTTTCCATGGGCCTTTGGTGCTCTGCGGCTGGACCAGCTCGCGGACTGCGCCGTTGAAGTGCATGCCGTGGCAGCGAAGGCAATCGTCCTTCAGGTGTTGCTGGGAGTTTTGCGCCGGGTTGGCAAAGATCTGCGTGTACGTGGCGCTGTGCGGGCCGGCATGCCAGGTGGCATATTCCTGCTGGTGGCATTTCCGGCAGTTGGGAACCATCTCAAGCACATCCACATCGCGCAGGCGGATGGCCTCAGGCCAATTGCGTTGCAGATGGACCCGGATGTGACGCAGCTTGGTGGCCAGGCTCGCCTCATGGCAATCCATGCAGCCCACGTTGCGGTGCGGAGAGCCGTGCATTGCGCTGACAAACGATGCCATTTCGTGGCATTTGGCGCAGCCGTTGCCACTAGGCGATGTGTAATACCACGACGCGCCGAAGATGCTCCCGCCAACAACAATCGCCAAGGAGGCGATGGCGATGGCGGCGGCCTTGAGGAGCTGCTTCATGACCGGAATCCCGTGCCCTTCCAGCGATGGACCAGTGCATCCGACGCAAGGTAGGCGATGGCCATGATGGTCAGCACCGGGTTGAAGCCTCCGTTGGTCACATGCACGCTGGAATCGATCACGAAGACATTATCGACGTCGTGAATCTGGCAGTTCCGGTTCACAACCGACGCTTGCGGATCGTTGCCCATGCGGCAGGTGCCGGCTTGATGCTGGCCAGCCGATACGATTTCGGGCTTGTAGGCCATCAGCGACGTACCGATTGCTCCGGCCTCCTTGAGCCACGCTTCCGCGCGCTTCGCCTGAATCTCGCCGATTTCGAAGGTGACCGGATGCACATTGCCCGAGATGCGCACCACCGGCAGTCCCCACTTGTCTGTCACGGTGGGATCGAGCGTAACCCGCCCGTTCGCGGTGGGAATCTGTTGCGTGGGTCCCATAATCACAATGGACCGCTTGTGCCATTGGCGCATTGCCTGCTTGTGTCCAAGGCCCCAGCGCGGCGCGTTCGCGGGCATCCGGTCAACCATATGAATGGGCAGGCGAATGAACTCGTTGGCCAACATGCCTCCGCCGCACAGGCCGGGAGTGCCGTGGTTGTAGTCGGTGATGGCGATGCTTGCGCCTGGACCCACGTCGTCATAGGTGTCGAAGTCGAAATAGCCCACGGCGCCGGTGTAGTGGTGGCCCTGCAGATTGCGGCCGACCTGGTCGTAGCGATTGCCAAGCCCGGTTGGAAACAGGCGGGACTTGGAATTGAGCAGGAGCCGAGCCGATTCGGTGGCGCAACCGGAGACGACGACAATGTCGGAAAGCTGCTCTTGCAAGCTCCCCTTGGCGTCGAAGTAAGAAACCCCGCGGGCCCGTCCCCGGTCGTCGGTGAGGATCTCCTTCGCCATGCACTCTGTGCGCAGTTCACAATTTCCCGTATTGAGCGCGATGGGGATCACGGTGTTCTGCGAGCCGTTTTTCGCGTCCACTTCGCAGGCGAATCCAACGCACCATCGGCAGCGCATGCACGGCCCGCGTCCGTTGTAGGGCACGCTGTTGCGGGCCATGGGAATGTGAAATGGATGAAGGCCGAGGCGTCGGGCTGCCGGTTCCAGGATGGAGAATTCGCGGCCCGGAGGCAGTGGCGGCATAGGCAGAGGATGCCGCCGCGGACCATGGAATGGCGTGCCCGAATAGTCGCCCGAGATCCCGATCTCATATTCAGCCTTCTCGTAGAACGGCTCCAGGTCGTCGTAGGAGATGGGCCAGTCTTCCAAAGAGCTTCCAGTTGGCACTCCGTAGGTGGAGCGCATGCGGAAGTCCTGCGGCAGATAGCGCCAGGCCTGCGCGCCATAGCTTAGCGTTCCGCCCCCCACGCAGGCTGCGTTGTTCTGGTAGCTCCCCTCGCTGGGCAGCACGGTGTGGGGCACGCCCGCGGCATCCACCCAAACGCGCGGATTGCCGTCGTCTTCAGGTCCAAATGCATTGCCCAGCACGGTGGTGCGCTGATTGCGCAGATCGTCCTTGCGGCAATCGTAGGCGGTGTACCATTTGCCGCGCTCCAGCAGAACAACGCTCAGGCCCGCGACAGATAGCTCCTTGGCGACGATGCCGCCCGCGGCGCCGGCTCCCACAACGACCGCATTCACCCGCTTCATGAAGGCGAACCCTTTTTCAGTTCCCCACCGGCCTCGCCGACCCACGGGGGATGAAACTGTGCCCCATCCATCGGACGTCTTTGTTTTTGTCCGATGGGTGGGAGTCCGTAGAACTCCATGACGACGTCTTGTTTTGTTGAGCTTGCGTTTTTGTTTCTTTCTAGGTTGTATTGCGCGCGGCCCAGAACCGGCGGCTCAGCCAGCCCCAGCATCCGCCAACTCACGGCGTCGCGATTGCCTCCGTGGCGCGGCGAGCCGTAGTAACCCTCAAGGGTGTGGTTGCGCACCAACTCAAAGAATCGCCGGTTTTGCTGCCAGAGGCCGCTGACAACCTCAAGCTGCTGGCGTTGCGAGAGGGCGCTCAGCTCCTGGCCGAATCGCTTCCGGCTCACCGCCTGAGCCTGTTCCAAACCGTCCCGGTATGCGTCCTGATGGCGCCGGTAGTGGCGCATGAGTTGACGATCGATGTAGGTGAGCACTCCAGCTTGAGAGGCACTGGGAAATTCATCCGCGGGGACAATCTGATCGCAGATGGCCGCCAGCGTCCCAGCCTGGTCTACGCTCAGGAACTCCCAATCTCCCTGCTTGCCGGGGGCGCAGCCGATGGCCATGGCCGCGCAACCCAAGGCCCCGGCGGCCACAACCTGCCGCCGCGTCAGAAGACCGGCTTTGCTGCGCGAGAGCATCGGCATCTCCCTGGAACTGGGCTCAAATCCGGAGAGTGCCGACCTGCGGAGCGATGCAAGCATTCCGGCGAGCACTCATCCGGTCCATGGTTGGCGCGCCGGCCCGGCCCGGTCTGTGCTGCAAATCACCTATGAAGGTGGTGTGCGCACAGCGCAACCTCGCTCCTTGGCCGGCTCAGTTCAACAGAGAGTCTGTTTTGATCAACGGCCCCATAAAGTCCGGTTAGCCAGCGATCCGACCGCAACCCTGGGAGCCGGAATTTCTACTTTGCGGTTCGCTGAGTGCATCGGAGATGGTGCGTTTATCGAGAGTTCTTTCTGGTCACATCGCAGTCTTCTGCGGGTCAAATACGACTATTATCCGTAGGCCGTTGCCAGACAAGGCTGTAGCGAAAGAAGAGCCTTCTGCGAACGCTCGAACCTAGTAGTACAGAGCCGCATTCATTTCGTATGGTCGTGAGCGTTTCTCCTGGGTCCTGGAGAGGCGCGCCGACATCCTCCTCGCCTCGAAGAAAGCGAAATACCATACTAATCGGCATGGCAATAGCGGAGTAGGCGTAGTCGATTGGACTAGCAATTTTGTACAGACCTACGATGACGAGAACACCGCCCGGCCGGAGAAGGGCGCGAAATCGTTCCAGAGCCCGACGAAGGGGTAGGTGATGAAGCGTCGCGACAGCCACAATGAAGTCGAAACTGTCCGTGGGAAACGATTCCGTCAGAAAGTCACCCTCGATGAACGTAATGTTTGCATGGCCGCCGTGGGTGATTCGTGCTTGAGCAAGGGATCCTGGATCAGCATCGATGCCGACGACTTCCTGTGACAAGCGAGCGAGTCTGTGTGTCAGTACCCCTCGACCACAACCCACATCGAGCGCCCGTTTGCAGTTCGGCGGCACCTCGCTCATCACGAAGCTATGGTAATGAACATTGTGGTTCCAACTCATCGATGTACTCGCTTCATTCTTACATTGCGGAAAGGGGCCAGATTATCGATCACGCCAATTCGCGCAGTGCTTCTCGAAATAATCACGGCGCATTTAGCTGTTGCAAACAGCCCAAAGCGCTCATCGAGTTCATCGGGACCGCCTTGCCAGTCCCGAACAGTTTGTCGCCCAACCCCTCCAACCCTGTGTTCCGTCGGCTTCCTGCGGAAGCCCACTTCGCCTTGCACAAAATAACCCGCCGTCGGCGCACAAATAGTCCCAGCGGAGGTTCAGATCACGCCTGGAGGGGAATTCGGGGCCCTGTCGGATGTTTACTAGAAAATTAACTCCCCCACCCCCCTCCCCCCAATTTCTGTAAATTTGCATATTTTGTTGTAAAAGTGTGAAGCGCTGGATTCTGCCCCGGCGAGTTAATCGACTGGTGTCATACCGCCCGATGCAAATGCAGTGTTCGTCTTTCAATGCCACTGAGGGGAGCTACAATTTAAGCGAATCGGCCCCGAAGAAGGAGATTCCGAACCAGGTTTTCGGAGACTATATGTCTACCCCCCCCAGAATGCCCGGAGCCTTTACGAGCGCGGGAGTGCTGTCCATTGCGGTAATCGGTCCGGATGATCCCCGCCGCAACGCTGTGATCGAGGCTCTCGCTGGATGCCCGAATAACCCAATCCCGCAATTGATCGCCGATCCTGCCCATCTCGACGAAGCGTCGAGGGTGAGGATGCGGAACTGCGACGTGGTCATCGTTGAACTGGACAGCGATCCCAGGTTTGCTCTCGACCTGGTCATGGATGTCTGTGCCCAGGGATCGGCGATTGTCATGGTTTATTCGACGCAGGGCGATCCTGATCTGGTCGTTCGCTGCATGCGTGCCGGCGTTCGCGAGTTTCTCCGTCTGCCCTTCACCCGCGGCGCTATGGCCGAGGCACTGGATCGGACCTTGGCTCGCCGTCCAGTTACGCAGGCACTGCAAAAAGCGGACGGTGATCTATTCGTATTTCTCGGTGCCAAAGGCGGCGCTGGAGTTACCACGCTGGCCTGTAATTTTGCGGTTTCGCTGGCCCAGGAGTCCGCAAAGAATACGCTCTTGATCGATCTCAATCTCCCCCTTGGAGACGCTGCAATCAATCTCGGAATCAAAGCTCAATACTCGGCTGTGGACGCCCTTCAGAACTCCATTCGGCTTGATCCGAGTCTTCTCTCCACCATGCTCGTCCGCTATAGCGCCTGGTTGTCTGTACTCGCGGCGCCCACTGAATTGACTCCCTACGAAGCCTCCAACGAGGCCGTCGACCGGCTGCTGGCCGTCGCGCGTCAGGGATTCGATTACGTCGTGGTCGATGCCGGATTGAGACTCGACCTGCAGCGAACCGCTCTCTTCAATCAATTCTCCACAATTTACCTCATTACGCAGGTTGGCATTCCCGAACTGCGCAACGCAAATCGCCTCATCGCACAGTTCTCCCATGAGGGCAGCCCCAAACTCGAAGTCGTCATCAACCGATATGAGGCTGGCTCGCAGGGAATCCCCGATGCGCAAGTTGTGAAGGCGCTCACCAGGCCGGCCCAGTGGAGAATCCCCAACAACTACGCCGCCGTGCGCAAGATGCAGAACACCGCCACTCCACTGGCGCTTGAAGACTCGACCATCGCACGGGCGATCCTACAAATGGTCAAAGCCGCCTGCGGCAAATCCAATATTCCGGAGAAGAAGAAGGGGTTCAGTTTCTTCCGCTGAGAGCTCCGTCGTTGCGGCCGGTCTTTGATGAATTGTCATTCTGATCGGAGCGGATCGAGTCAAAGACGCGTCTGGGATTGCAACCGGCGTACTCTGGCCTCTAGACTTGTGATGGCCGGAGTCGATTTGCGCACCGTCAGTCAACTCATGGGTCACGGACGAGCCAGATGAAGATGCGATAGGGCCATCTTGCTCCCGATCACCGGCAACGCGCATTCGAGCGCCCAGTGAAGGGTGCCAGGGGTGGGAGTATTCGCCGGAAGCAAAGTGCCACTGAAAGTGCCACCGCTTCGGGAGATTGTCCGTAAGTTGTTCATGCGAAAGTGGCGGAATTGGCAGACGCACCAGACTTAGGATCTGGCGGAGCAATCCATGGGGGTTCGAGTCCCCCCTTTCGCACCAGATAGTTTCTAAAGAATTGCCCTGGCCACCGCCTGCAACGGCAAAATCTTGTCTGCGCCGCCCAGCTTTATGGCCTCCTTGGGCATTCCAAAGACCACGCACGTGGCCTCGTCCTGGGCGATGGTCACCGCGCCGGCCTGCTTCATCTCCAGCATTCCGCGAGCGCCGTCGTCGCCCATCCCGGTGAGGATGACACCCAGCGCGTTCCTTCCGGCATAGCGGGCCGCGGAACGGAAGAGCACATCGACCGAGGGTCGATGGCGGCAGACCAGCGGTCCGTCCTTGATCTCCACGTAATAGCGTGCCCCGCTGCGCTTGAGCAACATGTGATGGTTTCCCGGCGCAATCAGCGCACGTCCGCGAATCACCGTGTCATTGGTCTCTGCCTCCTTGACGGAGATGGCGCAGAGGCCGTCGAGCCGTTGCGCGAAGGCGCGCGTAAACAGCTCCGGCATGTGCTGCACAATCACGATGCCAGGAGTATCGGCAGGCAGCGCTTCGAGCACCGCCTTCAGCGCCTCGGTGCCGCCGGTCGATGCGCCGATCGCCACCACCTTCTCCGTGGTCTCGGCCATGGCGTGGGTGGCTTGCGAGAGAATGCAGTCGGCGTTCAGCTTGGGTTCGACCGTGTGGCTGGGCGTGAGGTTGCGCAGCCTTGCGCCAGCCGCTGCCTTTACCGCATTGCAGATTTCGATGCGCGAGTCTTCAAGAAACTGCTTGGTGCCCATCTTCGGCTTGGTGATGATGTCCACCGCGCCGTACTCCAGCGCCTTCAACGTGCTCTGCGCGCCCTCCTCGGCTAAACTCGAACAGATCACCACCGGAATCGGATGCTGGCTCATCAGCTTCTTGAGGAAGGTAAGCCCGTCCATGCGCGGCATTTCGATGTCCAGCGTGATGACGTCGGGCACCTGCTCGGCAATCCGCTCCGCCGCCACGAAGGGATCGCCGGCCGTGGCGATGACCTCGATCTCCGGGTCGGACTCGAGCACCTCGCGCAGCGTCTGGCGAACCACCGCGGAGTCGTCCACGACCAAAACGCGAATTTTCTGTTGACTCATGAGCCGGACCTCGTTGCATTCTTTCGCGTTCTCTTGGGCGGTATCAGCTCGCCCGCCTGTTGTGGCTCTGCGTATCCCATTTCACGAGTGCCGCTGCAAGAGCACTTCTCCCGTCTGTGTATTGAAGCGAATGTTGACGCCACGCTGGCCTCCCAAAGAAGAGGCGGAGACAGCAAATCCTTCCTCTTCGAGTACATTCATCGCGACCTCGATATTCAGCCTGCCCACCGTGGGCCGCGCCGCATCCTTGGCGGTCAACAACACATCTCCGCCGCCGAATAGCTTCACCTCGACCTCGTTGCGGCGCGCGCCCAACGCGTCAAATTGCCGGGCCAGATCGCGAATGGCGAAGTCCACATAACGGCTGCCAGCGGAACGGCTCAAAATCGCGGCCGACTTTGCCGGACAGCGCGGCAGCATGGGATGGCAGAGCGCGCCCACTCCCAGCCGCGGAATCCGGAACGCAATGCCGACACAGGAGCCGAGCAAAGTACGCAGAATCGCCGACTCGAGGACCAGGCGCGACTCGCCCGGCTGCACGTAGATCTCAGGCAACACTTCATTCGCCACTTGGTCAGACGCGGCCATCGATCCTCCTGTAAAGCGCGGGAGCGACTGGCGTGAGCGGCAGATTCATATCGTGCAGTGTTTCGGCGTGGCCGACAAACATATACCCGCCCGGTAACAGACAATTGGCAAGCTTCTGGAGAATGCGCTCCTGCGTCGCGCGGTCGAAGTAGATGATCACGTTGCGGCAGAAGATCGCGTCGGCCTTCTCGCTCACGCCATAATCGGCATCCATGAAGTTCAGGCGGCGAAACTCGATCAGCCGCCGCAACTCCGGTACCACTCGCTGCTGCGCGGTGCCGGGCGCGCGGCTGCGCATGAAGTACTTGCGCCGCAGCAGAGGCGCCACCGGCGCCACAATGTCGTCGGTATAAACGCCCAGCTCGGCTTTGGCCAAAACGGGGTTGGAGATATCGGTGGCCAGAATGCGAAAGCGAAAACCGGGATGGGTCAGCGCGTACTCGCTGAGCACGATGGCCATTGTGTACGGCTCCTCGCCCGTCGAACAGCCCGCGCTCCAGATCAGAAACTGCCGTCCGGCGATGCGCTCCATCAGCTCAGGAAGCGCCTTCTCCGCCAGAAAATCGAAGTGCCCCGACTCGCGAAAGAAGTCGGTCTTGTTGGTCGTCACCACGTCGATCAGATGGACGATCTCATCCTTCAGCCCCTCATGCCCGAAGAGATAGTCGCAGTACTCGCTGTAGGAATGAAGCTCGAGAACCTTCAGGCGCCGCTTGATGCGCACCTCGAGCATGGTCTTTCGTTCTTTGCCCAGGGCTATGCCCGCCTGCGCGTAAATCAACTCGCAGAGACGCGCATAATCTCTTCCGGAAATCGTTTCGTCGTGAACACTCATCGTGTGAACGGGGCGGTGTTACCCGCCCCATTCCCTCCCTTACGCGGCCGCTCCCACAAGCTGCTTGTCCGCAGCCTGCTGCTTATCCGCAGGCTGCGTGCCCACAACTTGCTTGGCGGCTTCCGGCTTGCCGGCTTCCTGTCCGCGGACCACGGAAAGTTCCTCCGCCGAGAAGACGCGATCGATGTCCAGAATCATGATGAACTGCGTGTCGCGCTTCCCCATCCCCTTGATGAAGTCGGTTCGTATCTGGGTTCCGATCCGCGGCGCCGGCTGAATCTGCTCCGGCTCCAGGTCGATCACCTCCTCGACCGAATCGGTCAGTGCGCCGATCACGGTCGATTCGTTGTCCAGCAGCACCTCGACGACGACAATGCAGGTGTTGCGCGTGCTCTCGGTCTTCGACATCTCGAAGCAAAGCCTGAGATCGACGACCGGGACCACGCTGCCCCGCAGGTTGATTACCCCGGCCATGAAATCCGGCGTGCGGGGGATTTGAGTGATGGTGGTCAGGTCAAGCACCTCTCTTACCTTCGCCACATCGGTGGCGAAGATCTCGTTGCCGAGCTTGAAGGTGAGGTACTGCCGGGTCTCCGTGATTTCGCTAACGCTCATGTTGCAACTCCTCTCTCACTCGTGAAGACTGGAGCGGTTCCCCAACGCGAAGAACCGCTCTCTCAAGTCCGCCCGTGCGGCAGGCACCCGGTCAGTAGCGCTCGAACTCCCCGTCGAGCTCGTCGTGTTTGTCTTTGAGCCGGAGATTGACTCCGCCCGCGGCCTTGGCGCCGGATGAGGCGTGCCCCGCGGGATTCGCGGTCCGCGCCGGGGCGGCATGAGCGGATCTCACCGCCTTTGCCCCCCCGTTCTTTCGTCCTCCGCCGTTCTCGTCTCCGGTGTGGAAGAAGCCCAGCGCGCTGACCAGTTGATCGGACTGGCCGGTCAACTCCTCGGTCGTCGAAGCCATCTCCTCGGAGGCGGAGGCATTCTGCTGGATCACCTTCTCCAGTTGCTGCAGCGCCTTGTTGATCTGCTCGGCGCCGGTATCCTGTTCCTTGCTTGCAGCGGATATCTCCTGCACCAGCTCCGCCGTGCGCTGAATGTCGGGCACCAGTTTGTCCAGCATCTCGCCGGACTTCTCCGAGACCCTGAGCGTCGTCGAGGAGAGTTGATTGATCTCCGCCGCCGCCTTCTGGCTGCGCTCGGCGAGCTTGCGCACTTCGGCAGCCACCACGGCAAAGCCCTTGCCATGCTCGCCGGCGCGCGCCGCCTCAATCGCCGCGTTCAACGCCAGCAGGTTGGTCTGGCGGGCAATCTCCTCGATGATCGAGATCTTGTTGGCGATCTCCTTCATCGCGGATACTGCCTCCAGAACCGACTTGCCGCTCTCCTGCGCGTCCTTGGCGCTCTTGTTGGCGATCTTGTCAGTCTGCGAGGCGTTGTCGGCGTTCTGCTTGATGTTACTGACCATCTCCTCCATCGAGGAAGATGCCTCCTCGGCCGCCGCCGCCTGCGCGCTGGCGCCCTTCGAGACCTGGATCGACGCCGTCGAGATGGACTGGCTGGCAGCCGCCACCTCCCCGGCAATTCCCCGTATGTCGGAGACCGTCCGCGTCAGCCCGCCGACCATCGCCGCCAGCGCCTGCATCAGCTTGTCCTGCGCGGAGCGATCATGCAGCTCCACCGTCAGGTTGCCGTTCGCCACCTCCTCGGCCGCCGCGGTGATGTCGTTCATGGCTGTGACCAGCGCGTTCAGGTTGTTCTTGATGGTGTTGAAGTCGCCGTTGTAGGTGTCGGTGATCTGCGGGGGCACATCGCCCTTCGAGATCATGTCCACATAGCGGGCGGCTACGTTCAGAGGGCCGATCACCGCGTCCAGCGTGTCGTTCACTCCTTGCACGATCTTGCGGTAATCGCCTTGGTGCTTGCTGGCGTCGGCGCGCGTGGCCAGCTTGCCGTCCACCGCCGCCTTGACCAGCATGCCGGCGTCTGCCACCAGCGCGTTGACCGCGTCGATGCAGGTGTTGAGGTTGTTCTTCAAAACATTGAAGTCGCCGTTGTAGGTGTCGGTGATCTTGGCCGGAATATCGCCCCGGCTGATCCGGTCCACATAGTTGGCGGACACATTCAATGGGCCGATGACCGCGTCCAGCGTGTCGTCCACGCCCTGCACGATCTTGCGGAAGTCGCCCTGATGCTTGGAAGCGTCAGCGCGGGTGGCCAGCTTCCCGTCCACCGCCGCCTTGACCAGCAACCCCGCGTCTGCCACCAGCGCGTTGACCGCGTCGATGCAGGTGTTGAGGTTGTTCTTCAAAACATTGAAGTCGCCGTTGTAGCTGTCCGTGATCTTGGCCGGAATGTCGCCCCGGCTGATGCGATCGACGTAATTCGCCGCTACATTCAACGGTGCAATCACGGCGTCGAGAATGCCGTTTACTCCGCGCACAATCTCCGCGTAGGCTCCCTTGAACTGATCGTGCTTGCCGCGCTCGGCGAGGTGGCCTTCTTTGGCAGCGTCGGTCAACCGCCCCAGTTCCTTCTGAAGCCCTTGCAACACGACGGCGACATTGTTGATTGCCTGCTTCATCTTCTCGTGGTCGCCCTTGTAAGTCGCGGCAATCAATTCGTCGATCTTGCCGTTGGAAACCTGCGCCAGGATGCGGTTGCCCTCGCCGATGGGCAGAAGGATGGCGTCCAGCATGGTGTTGACGCCGCGCACGATCTCGGCAAATGCGCCCTGGAACTGCTCCGGCTTGCCGCGGTCGGAGAGTTGTCCCTCCTTGGAGGCATCAATCAGCCGCGCCATCTCCCTTTGCAGCCCCTGCAGAACCTGAGCCACATTATTGACGGCCAGCTTCATCTTCTCGTGGTCGCCCTGGTAGTTCTGCGTGATCAATTCGTCGATCTTGCCGCCTGAAATCTGCGCCAGTACGCGGTTGCCCTCGCCGATGGGCAATAGAATCGCGTCCAGCATCTCGTTGACTCCCTGAATGATCTCGCGATTTGTATCGTTGAACAGGGTTGCCTTGCCGCGCTCGTTGAGCCGCCCCTCCTTGGAGGCGTCCACCAGGCGCATGATCTCCTGCAACACCAGCATCGAGTCGTCTTCTTCGGCCCGATGCGCGTTTTCGCTCACCCGGTCGCGGACGCCGTGTCCGTTTCCGTCGTGACCGTTGCCGCCGTTTCCGGAGCCCGCGCCATGCAGCTTCCGGCCTTCGCTTACCAATGTAGTCGCCATGAAATCCGCCCCTCCTCTTTCGCCTGAATTCGTTCTCCAAAATCCACGATCCGTCGAATCGTTTCTTCGCCGGCATGGAACCCGAGAACCACGAGACTCAAGCTGGTTGAATCGCTATTTGACGGGCGCTGGCACTCGCTCCAGCACCGACGAAGGTTCACATGGCCCTTTGCTGCGCGGCATTTCCCTCCCGCAGGTCCCGCTTGGCGGCAGCCGCAATCGACGCCGGCGGACGTCCGCGCGCGCTGTGCGCGATGGCGCGCACCGCGTCCTGCGCCAGACGCTCCGGATCGAGAATCAACGCCACCGTTCCGTTGCCCAGAATGGTTGCCCCGCTGACCACCTGCACGTGACGGTAGAAGCGGCCCAGGTTCTTGATCACCGTCTGGCAATCGCCCAGCACCACGTCCACAACAAAGCCGTAGCGCCCGGCCTCGGTCTCGACGATCATGATCTGCTCGATCTCCGGCCGGGGAGTGCGGATGTTGAAGTACTCGCGCAGGCGGATGTACGGGATCAGTTCGCCGCGCACGTTGGCCAGGTGCTTGCCGTTGGCCGCCTCTACGTCGGCCCGCGTCAGCTCAATGCACTCCTGCGTGTTGGCCAGCGGCAGTACAAAGGAGGCATCGCCAATGCTCACCAGGAGTCCGTCGATGATGGCCAAGGTCAGCGGCAGGCGCAGCGTCACCGTGGTTCCCAGACCAGGCTTGCTGGCCACATCGATCGATCCCCGCAGGCTATCCACCCGCTGCCGCACCACGTCCATGCCCACGCCGCGTCCGCTCACATCGGAAACCTGCTTGGCCGTCGAGAAGCCCGGCTGAAAGATGAAGGCGAATATCTCCTGCTCGCTGAGCTGCGCGCCCTCGGCCGTCAGGCCCCGCTCGATGGCGCGGCTGCGCACGGCATCGGCGTCGATGCCGCCGCCATCGTCGGAGACCGCAATCAGCACGCTGGCCCCGGAGTGCCGCGCGGCTAGATGAATCACCGCCGTCGCCGGCTTGCCGCGCACGGCACGCACTTCAGGCGGCTCGATGCCATGGTCCATGCTGTTGCGGATCAGATGCATCAGCGGATCGCTCAATTGATCGATGACCGTCTTATCCAGCTCCGTATCCGCGCCCTCGATGGTCAGCTCGACGCTCTTGCCGAGATCGCGCGCCAGATCGTGGACCAGGCGGCGGAACTTCTCAAAGGTGGCGCGGATGGGCATCATGCGGATGTTCATCGAGTTCTCGCGCAACGAGGAAGTCAGCCTCTCGATCTCTTCGGAGACCGCCGCGACCTCGGGATCGTCGTGCCGCGCGGCCAGCACGCTCAGCCGGGCCTGCACCGTCACCAGTTCGCCCACCAGATCCACAAACTGATCCAGCTTGGCGGCGGGCACGCGCAGGCTCGAGGCGTTGTCGGGCTTGTCGTAGGTGCGGCGGCCTCCAGCCTGAGAGCGCTCCTCGGCAAGCGTCCTGGCTGTCAGGTCGGCCTCGCTGGCCGGCCTCGCCTCCGCAATCTCCGCAGCCGCGCCCGGTTCGATGGCCAGTTCGCACGAGTCCTCGACGAAGATGAAGACATCGCGAATCGCATCGCGGCCCGCGGAGGTGACCAGAACCATCTCCCAGCAGACGTAGCAGCGCTCCGGGTCCAGCTCGCCGAGGGGCGGAACGGCGGCCATGCTGGCTCTGACCGAGAGGCCTCCCATCTGCCGCAGCTCGCGCACCAGCAGCAACGGATTGGCGCCGTTCAACATGAACTCCGGTCCGGGAGCAAAGCGGATCCGCCACTCCCGCGCCTGGCCCGCGGCCGGCACGGAACCCGTTTCAGAGCCGGCCTTGACTGGCCTGGTCTCTCCTTTGACCGCGGCGTGATCCGGCTTTCCGGTCAGGCGCCGCACCTTGACAAGAATCTGGGCGCAGGCATCCGGATCGGCCGGCGCTGCCCCGCCTGCGCCTTCTTCGAGCATGGCGCGGATCTGATCCAGCGCCGAGAGGGTCAGGTCAATCAACTCCGGGCTGATCGCGAGCCGCCCATTGCGCACCTCGTCGAAGGCCGTCTCCAGATTGTGCGTGAAGGTGGCAAGATCCTCGAAGCCGAACATGGCTCCCGAACCCTTGATGGTGTGCAGAGCGCGGAAGATGCGGCCCACAAGCTCCAGATCGCCGCGGTTGCTGTTCAGCTCCAGCAACGCCGACTCCAGATCGACCAGGACCTCGCGGCCCTCCTCGCGAAAGGCATTCTTGAACTGGTCGGCCTTGCTTGCCATCGACAACCATCCGCCTCGCTTGCCTATCTGGCATCCACTGGAACCAGAAACTGCTGAAGACCCGCCTCGTCCAGCGTGGCGGAGATATTCCTGGAAGGCGGCTCCGTGAGAGAGAATCCAACGCCCGCCTTCTTTGCCTCGCGCGCCGCGGCCCACAGCAACTGCACCGCCGTCACGTCCAGATCGGTGGCGGCCGCGATCGAGACGCTCACCTCACAGCCTGAGCCCAGCGCCTGGAGCAGCAGCGTCTTCAACTCCGCCGCCAAAGAGATGTCGATTGCGCCCTCGAAGCGAAGCAGGCTCAGCGTCTCGTTCTGTTCCAGAGTTACCGGCACGCCATGCTCCTTTTGCACGCCCCGCACTTTCGCCAGCCGCCTGCCGCTTGTCGTCCCGTTCCGCGGCAAAGCGACGAGGGAAAACACAGCATGCACAGAGGAATCGTTCGTCGGTGAAAGATTGTTTTCGCGTGGTCGGGACTGACATCGCCAACTCGAGTCAATCCGTGCTTGCAATCACGCTTGCGGTCGCGCTGAACCTCTGCCCCCAACCCGGCAGGGCAGTTTCGGTTCGTCTCGGTGCAACCCCATCTCACCGGCCTGCATGGAGCAATTCCAGAGTCACATTTGGGCAGGTGTTCATTAGCCTTTTTTAATAGCCTGCTCGCGCAGACATTGTGAAAGAGCCTACAGAAACTCTATCGGCGGGCTTGGCAATGAAATGGTTCAATCGAACGGCGGGGTTGAAGCGGGTTCTTGCATTTCCCGGAATGAATTCCGTCTCCCAATCCGGGAAGCATCCAATTCTTCCCGTACAAGCCTTCGCGACCCCTATTCTCCGCTCGCCATTCTTGCAATTTGACCCATGCTTTCCCAGTGCCGGACAAGATTCAGCGGGAGATGTCTCATGGCCTTGATCACCTGGACCAGCAAGTACTCGGTGGGTGTCGAAGCTCTGGACAATCAAAACAAGGCCTTGATGAGGGTTCTGATCGAACTTCATGCGGCATCGATGAGAGAGGAGGCTCTACCAGCCTGTGGTGGAAGTCTGGTTTTGAAAGGGCACGACTTTAGTCGTGCCATAAAGCCTCAGGAATCAATGGGGCTTTAGCCGCTGAGGGATGCTTTCCGCCAGACTGCGACTTCTGCCACAGGCTGCTAAGGAAGCCGGTCCGCTCCTGCGGAATTCACGAATTTGGCGTGCGGCGCATTTTTCTAGTCCTGCGTGGTATGACCACTGAGTA
>Ga0224557_1001148_pt1 | contig 26439 bp, 14 predicted proteins | sample 714S31014metaG_FD_180677 | JGI IMG/M metagenome (GOLD analysis project Ga0224557, IMG submission 180677) | Peat soil microbial communities from Stordalen Mire, Sweden - 717 S3 10-14 | ecosystem: Environmental > Terrestrial > Soil > Wetlands > Peat | place: Sweden: Norrbotten County, Stordalen... | reverse complement strand
TCCTCGTCGGCCTTGATGTGTCTTGCCTCAGTTGAAAATGGACTTTTCCGCAATTTGGATTAGCACTTAATCCAGAAGGAAAACATGACCGACAGTAAGAACGAGAACCACCGGCGGCGTTTGTCGCCGGAGCAGAAGACCGCCATCCTCAAAGCCCATCTGGTGGACAAGAAGCCCATCTCCGACCTGTGCGACCAGCACGGTATTCAGCCCAGCCAGTTTTACCGCTGGCAGCAGGAGTTCTTCGAGCGGGGCAGCCTGGTCTTCGAGACCCGGGGCGAAAAGCCCTCCCTCGCCTTGGAGCGCAAGGTCACGGCCCTGGAGGAAAAGTTGGTGCGCAAAGACAGCGTCCTGGCCGAGTTGATGGAGGAGCATGTGGCGTTAAAAAAAAGTCTTGGGGAGAGTTGAAGCTCAAATGGGTGCCGCACGATCTGCGCGACCAGGTGGTCGATTTCGTGCGGCGCTGGTCTGACAAGACCAAGATCCCCGCCGTGCGCTTGGTAGGCTGGGCCGGTCTGGCGCGCAGCAAGTTCTTCGACTGGAAAACCCGCTACGGCCAGGCCAACGAGCATAATGGCTTGATTCCCCGCGATCACTGGCTGGAGGATTGGGAGGAGAAGGCGATCATTGACTTTCACCAGCAAAACCCGCTGGAAGGCTACCGCCGCCTGACCTTCATGATGCTCGATGCCGACGTGGTGGCCGTCAGCCCTTCCAGCGTCTATCGGGTGCTGGCCCAGGCCGGGTTGCTGGGCTTTAGAAACTGGAGCCCGTCCAAGAAAGGAACCGGCTTTGTCCAGCCGCTGGCCCCGCACGAACATTGGCATGTGGACGTCTCCTACATCAACATCTGCGGCACCTTCTACTACCTGTGCAGCGCCTTGGACGGCTGCAGCCGCTCCATCGTGCATTGGGAAATCCGCGAGCAAATGAAGGAGGCCGACATCGAAACCATCCTGCAGCGGGCCAAGGAAAAACATCCCCAGGCCCGTCCCCGGATCATCAGCGACAACGGCCCGCAATTCATCGCCCGGGACTTCAAGGAATTCATCCGCATCAGCGGCATGACCCATGTGCGGACCAGTCCGTTTTATCCGCAAAGCAACGGCAAGATTGAACGATGGCACAAAAGCCTCAAGAGCGAGAGCATCCGGCCCCGCTGCCCGCTCTCGCTGGAAGACGCCCGCCAGATCGTGACCGGATATGTGGAGCACTACAACACCCGGCGCTTGCACAGCGCCATCGGCTATGTCGCCCCGGCCGACAAAATGGCCGGGCGCGAGCTTGAAATCTTCGCCGCGCGGGACCGCAAACTCGAAGCCGCCCGCCACCAGCGCCAACTCAAGCGCCAGGCCACCAGGGCGGCGCTGGTTCGGACGGAAAAACCGTCCTTGACAGATCAGGTTCCATCTGAGAGAGTCGGGCCGTCCCGCGAAACAGAAGCGGGCTCTGCTGAAGAGCAACCTGCCGAGGGATAACGGGATGAGGCGACGAAATAAAAACGTCTCCACGTTTTGGGGAGGCCAAAAACCTCCCCGAAAAAACTTGCTGGAGACCTTTGTTTTTGAGCCTCCACATGCCTCAAAAAACTTGGGCTTGGGGGCTGGAACCCTCAGGCTGTTAGTGGCTTAAACGTGAACTGGAAAAGTCCATTTCACACTGAACCAAGACACATCTGTTAGCTTGGTGCTTGTGAATTCTGAAAATCGGCATTCCAGCAAGCTAATGAGGGGCGGGGGGCTGGAGGTTGATTCGGACGCGTAAATGGTCCGCGCAGTTAAAGAAAAAACGGGCGAAGCGCCCCTTCGCCCACAAAGAAAGGAAACAGATGGAAAACGCAGTCAAATCTCGGTTGCAGTCGGTTCAGTTCGGGGAATCTCAGACGTTAAAAAACATCGCCATCGTGCCGCTCATCGCCCCGGGGGACGGCACCTTCCAATATCGCGCCCTTGGGGAGGCTCTGGCCGCAGGGGATCTCATCATCACAGAAACCTCCGCCAACGGCTCCGTTCGGGAGTTGCTGGTGGTCAACCGGGGCAACAAACCTGTCCTCTTGATTGACGTCGAGGAACTTGCCGGTGCCAAGCAAAACCGCGTCCTCAACACCTCAATTGTGCTCAAAGAAGCCTCCGAGACCAAAATCCCGGTCAGTTGCATGGAGCGGGGCAGATGGTCCTACGCCTCCAAGGGGTTCAGCAAAATCGATTACGCGACCCTTTTCGCGTCACTGACTAGCCCCGTCAATTTGGCGATTTGCTCGGAGCCGAATTTTTCTTGAGGCGGGGCAATCGTAAAAAGCCCGATTTTGGTTGTCTGCATCACTTTGATGCGAGATGATGCGGGTATGCAACCTGCACCAGAAGATAACAAGGCGTTGCGCCGGAAGAACGGGACAAGGATCACTGTGACTATACCTCCTGACCAGTATCAAGAAATTTTGCAACTCGCTAAGAACAAGAAGGTTTCAGGTTCTTGGGTTGTCCGGGACGCCGTGGACAAGTATTTGGAAAAGAAACATCTGGAAGGTCCTGCTGCACAGGAGGAGAAGTCGTGAAATACCGATTTTCAGGTCACCAGACGTTCGTTTTCCGGTACGGCTGGCTGGAAAAAGGGGTGAAAGCGGTCGCCGCATCCCCCGATATATTCTCGGCCGATGACGCCATCGTTCAATTGGGAGTCGGCAAGAACATGGTTGAGAGCATCCGTCACTGGTGTTTGGCCACACAGATGTTGGAGGAAAAATCTGACCCTGCTGACAATAAAAATCACGGTCTCAGGCCCTCCCCCATTGCGAAGCAGCTCCTCTTGAAAGGCGGGTGGGATCCATTCTTGGAAAATGACGCATCCCTCTGGCTCATTCATTGGCTATTGGTTTCGAATCCGCACATCGGCACTAGTTGGCAACTGGCCTTCGGTAATTTCCACCGGCCTGATTTCTCAAAACGGGAACTGGTTGATTTTGTTAAGTCCTTTGCAGAAAGACAATCCATCCGCGTCGGCGAATCCTCCCTCGCCCGCGACATTGATTGCCTCCTCAGAACCTATCTCCCGGTCCGCAATGGTGCTCGCGCCGAAATCGCCGAGGAAACTTTCGATTGCCCACTTCAGGAACTTGGGCTTATCCAGGCATCGCCGGATGGTGAATTCTTTCGCTTCGCCATCGGCCCCAAGCCGTCGCTCCCTGCGGCTGTCTTTGTCTTCGCCCTCAACGAGTATTTCACCACCAACAAGTCAGAGCAAAACACGATGAGCGTTCAGGAATGTCTCTACGGCGTTACCAACGGTCCTCAAAGCCCCGGTCAAGCCTTCAAATTAGATGAAAACAGTCTCGTTGAATACGTCGAGGCAATTGGGGACATGACGAAGGGAGCACTCGTTCTTGACGAGACCGCTGGCCTTAAACAAATTTACCGTCGCCAGAAACTTGATTCGATGCGTCTCTTGGACACATTTTACAAGGAGGGCAAACGATGAAACCAGCCGCCCCGCCGCCGCTCTCCGATTTTATTCAGGTCGGTGCTCGCTTCCTGCGTTCGGTCAATCTCGAAAAAGATTACGTCGGAGGCCAGCGGAACGGTGATTACATCGTCACTCCCAACGCCCGGCAGGTCCTGAACCGGGTGGCCGAAGGGCTCCGGAACCAATCTCCATATAGGGCTTGGACGATAACTGGCCCCTACGGGGTCGGCAAATCCGCTTTCGCCGTTTTCCTTACCCGCCTTTTTTGCTCTAATGGCGATTCGACTGTTGCCGCCCGCCAACAACTTCTTGGCGTGGATTCCGTCCTCGCCAACCGCCTCCTTGGAGTGCAGGCTTTTGAAAAATCTCGGAAGGGCTTCTTCCCGATTTTAATCACCGCCCGTCGGGCTCCTGCGACCGTCTGTATTCTCCAAGGCATCTCCAGTGCCATCTCGAACGCCAGCGAGCGCCAGTTCCAGTCCTCCGCGAAAAATATCTCGCATCTCCTGCAAAAGACCCAACGCGAAGCTTTCCTCGACAGTTCCTCGGTTGTGGGTGTCTTGGCCGAGGTTAATTCGGCCGCCATCAACGGCGGATATTCCGGCGTGCTTCTGCTCATCGACGAGTTGGGAAAACTCTTCGAATTTGCAGCCCGCAGTCCGCACATGGCCGACGTCTTCCTGTTGCAGCAGCTCGCGGAGCACGCCTCCCGTAGCGCCAATGCGCCGGTTCTGCTCATTGGCCTCCTCCATCAATCTTTTCAGGACTACGGTCAGCACCTGGACATGGTCTCTCGCAAGGAATGGGCGAAAATTCAGGGGCGTTACGAAGACATCGCCTTTCTGGAGCCTGCCGACCAGGTCATTCGGATGATCGCGTCAGCGATTCGCTGGAAAAACAAAACGACGGACGAAGCACTCAGAAAGAAGATAGCGGCGATTAGCCGCCACGCTTCAGAATGCAACATCATTCCCACTGGAATGCGCCGCGATGAATTTGAATCTGCCGCCGTGGCTGCCTATCCATTACACCCATGCACCTTGGTCGCTTTGCCATTTCTCTTCAAGAGGTTTGCCCAAAATGAACGCAGTCTTTTTTCCTACCTGAGCAGCCTTGAACCTCTCGGCTTTCAGTCCTTCCTTCAAAGCCACGAATTGAATCGAGAAAATCCCTGCTTTGTCCGTCTGGAGGACTTGTTTGATTACTTCACCCAGAATTTCGGCTCGGGCCTGTTCCGCCAACCCCAGGCACGACGGTGGATGGAGGCGGCGGATGTTCTGGATCGAAAAGACAATCTCCAATCCCAACACATCAGCCTTGTCAAAAGCATTGGCATCCTTAACGCCTTGGGCGAATTCAGCCCGCTCAACGCCCGTGAACCAGTGATCCATTACGCGCTGACCGATTCCCCGACTTCCGCTCCCGACGTCACCACCAGTCTGGAGTTCCTCAAAGATCAGTCCGTTCTCACCTACCGCAAGTTCAATGACACCTATCGCATCTGGGAAGGTAGTGATATCGACCTCGACGAGCGGATTGCCGAGGGCGAGCGCAAAACCCGCGATGCCCTCAGCCTCTCCGCCACGCTGGCACGTTATCTGCAATCTCGACCGCTTGTCGCTCGGCGTCACAGTTTTGAAACGGGCGCCCTGCGCTTCTTCTCGGTTTCTTACGTGGATGACGTCGCAGAACTCCAGCGCCAAGCCAGCCTCAAGACGACCGCCGATGGCCACGTGGTGGTTTGCCTTTCCTCTTCTGTCGCGCAGGTCCAGCAGTTCCGCACTCTTGTCCAAACCCTCCAGCCCGGCATTGCACATCTTCTCATCGCCATTCCTCAGTATATTGGTGAAATTCGTGCAGGCGCGTCGGAACTCGCCGCGCTCCGCTGGGTCTGGGATAACACCCCGGACCTCCGTGACGAGCGGGCCGCAAGACGCGAGTTGGCGCTGCGGATCGCAGATGCTGAACAGTTGTTGAAGGCAAATGTTCACCGCCTGCTGGATCCCCGGGACGACCCTGCCGGCAGCAAGTGCCTCTGGTATTACCATGGGACCGAACAGCCCATGAGTTCGCCTGTCGAAGTTTCACAACTCCTCTCCTACGTTTGCGATAGGCTCTTTTCTGATGCCCCACACATTCGCAACGAGTTGATCGTTCGCCGTTCTGTGTCATCCCAGTCGGCTGCTGCTCGTCGCAACCTCGTGGAAGCCATGCTCACGCGTGCCGATCAACCCATTCTGGGCATCGAAGGTTTTCCGCCTGAACGCAGTATGTATGAATCCGTGCTCCGCGCCACCGGCCTCCACACCAAAGCCGACTCTGAGTGCTGGCAAATCTCACCCCCCCCGAAGCAGCACCCTACTAGTCTCTGGCCGGCCTGGCAGCACCTGTCCGACCTGGTTTTCAAGCCGCAGCCCGAGCCTCAGCCGCTCAATCACGTTTTTCGCGCGCTCGCCGCCCCGCCCTACGGCGTGATGGATGGTCTGCATCCAGTCCTTTTATGCGCCTTCATGGCCGTTCACGCCGACGAAGTCACCCTCTACCGGGAAGGAACATTTTTGCCCGCCCCGGGCATGGCGGATTTCGAGCTCCTAATGCGCCGGCCAGAATTGTTTGCCATCGCGGGCAGTCGGGTTAAAGGCTCCCGCGCTGAGGTCGTGAACCGCCTCGCCAAAGGCTTCGGCACCAAGCCGGCCACGGTCACGGTGGTGCGGGAGCTTTTTAAGATGGTTCGCAGCCTGCCGGAATTCGCCTGGCGTACCAATCGGTTGCCCGATACCACCCGTAAAATGCGCGTCGCGTTCGATAACGCCAAGTCGCCTGAACGGTTCTTGTTTGTAGAACTGCCCCAATCTTTGGAACGCCCTATCTTTTCGGAGGATCAGTCCGACCCGCGTCAAATTGAAGGCTTCTTCAATTGCCTCAACCAAAACATTCAGGCGATGAACCAGGCCACGCCGAAGGTCATCGAAACGGCGCGGGATCAGCTGCTGCAGGCTTGTGGCTTCCCACCCGGTTCCGAAAACTGGCAACAACTCCGCGAAACCGCGTTACGTTTGGAACCGCGTGCCACCCACACCGTCCTGTTGGCCTTCCTGCGTCGTCTAACCCAATCCCAGAACGATCCCGTCGGCATTGCCTCGGTTCTCGCCTTGGTCGCCAACTGCCCACCCGCCAGCTGGACAGACTTCGATGTGGAGCGATTTTCGGAGGTGGCCAAAGCCACTGCCGCCCTGTTCGTCGAGGCGCGCGCGGCACTGGAAGACTCGGCTGCGACCTCCATGTTTAAGGGTCTCTCGCCGCAACAACGCAAGCAGGTGGACAAACTGAAGCACGATATCCGGCAACTGCTCGTCGGCCAGGCCAGCGCCAACGATCCGCTTGTCATCCGCGCCGCGTTACTCGCTCTGGCTGAAGACCTCCATAAACGCAACCAGAAAGCATAAATGCAAAATCTAACTACCAATTCAACTCAGGATAAAGCCAAATCCTACCGGCACATTCTTTCCCTTTCTGGCGGCAAAGACAGCACCGCTCTAGCCATCTACATGAAAGATCGTGTTCCTGAAATGGAATATATGTTTTGTGATACCGGAGAGGAACTAGACGAAACTTATCGCTACCTCGATATGTTGGAGGCATTTCTCGGGAAAAAGATCAAACGACTTAATCCTGACCGGCCTTTTCAGCATTACTTAAAACTCTATGGACAAGTGCTGCCAGACCCTCAGACAAGATGGTGCACCAGAATGCTTAAGATAAAACCATTTGAACGAGAAGTCGGGGATGATCCGGTGTACATGTATGTTGGGATTCGCGCGGACGAACCTCACAGAAAGGGTTACATCATCACAAGCAAATCTAGCATCATTCCCAAGTATCCCTTCATAGAAGACAATCTAAGACTTCCTGACGTTAGCCGCATTTTAAAGGAAAGTGGACTAGGATTGCCTGACTACTACTCCTGGAGATCTCGATCTGGATGCTACTTTTGCTTTTTTCAACAGCGCATTGAGTGGGTCGGCCTGCTTGAAAAACATACGGATCTATATTGGAAAGCGGCCACTTTTGAAAAACTAGACCCCAACACCGGCAAACAATTTACCTGGGTCCAGGGTGAAAGTTTGAAGGAATTGGCAAAACCCGAACGGGTGGCAGCAATCAAGAAAGAACACAAAAACCGGAACAGTGACAACGGTCAGAGACTCAAAGATGCACTGCTCAAGGATGTGTTGAGTCTGAACGACACCGAGGGCGACAGTTGCACAATCTGCCACCTATAAAGATAAAACACAATGATATACCTCGACAACAATTCGACGACCCAGTGCGCTCCAGAAGCGGTTGCCGCGATGTTGTCTTGCTTTTCGACCAATTACGCGAATTCGGCAAGCGCCCACTCAATGGGACGCCTTGCAAAGACGGCGGTCGAAAACGCGCGCGAAGAACTCGCCGCCTTGCTCGACTGCGCGCCAACAGAGCTTCTATTTACAAGTGGGGCCACCGAGAGCAACAATCTTGTCATACAGGGAATTAAAACTGTTGAATCACGAAATCAGATCGTCACTTCGTCCATTGAGCACAAGTCGATCCTGGAATCTTGTGTTCAAGCAGAGCGAGCCAATGTTCATGTTAATTATCTTCCTGTGGATACATGCGGAAGGGTATCCGTTGAAACAGCCGATAACATCATAAATGATAAAACGCTATTGGTTTCGATTCACGCTGCTAATAATGAGGTAGGCACCATCCAGCCGGTTCAAAGCCTTGCAAAACGGGCGCACCAACGCGGGGCACTATTTCACTGCGATGCGACTCAGGCATTAGGGAAGGTCCCATTTTCAATCTCTGAAGCCGGTGTGGACTTCGCGTCATTCAGTGGGCACAAAATATACGGGCCGAAAGGTATTGGGTTATTGTTTGCTCGACACGGAACCGTTCATAAAACTCTAAAGCCGATTCATTTTGGAGGAGGCCAGGAGCAGGGATTAAGACCTGGCACACTAAATGTCGCTGGTATCATCGGGTTCGCAAAGGCGGCCACGTTAGCGTTGAGCAGACTGGCAGCAGATCAACTTGAAATTCGAAGACTTCGAGAACTTTTCACAAATGAGGTTTCTACAAAACAGCTACCTGTCCTATTCAACGGATGTCGTGATGAAGGCCTACCGGGCACAATCAGCTTAACAATTCCTGGCGTTCCCGCTGATATGTTGATTTCAAACATGCCTGACATTTGCATTAGCACTGGTGCGGCCTGCACGGCCGGTGCCATATCACCGTCACATGTTTTACTTGCTATGGGAATGTCACGTGAGGATGCGGAATGCACAGTGCGGATTAGCATAGGACGCTACAACACAGAAGCGGAAATGTTACTCGCTGCTGCTTGCATAAAAGACACGGCTTTGAGATTAAGAATGGAGCTTGGAATATGAAACGTTGCTACGTCACCACTGTCACAATGAAGACGAAGGAAGAGAACAACATATGAGCTCCTTTCTTGAAGACAATCTCCAGAAAATTCTTATAGATATTCGTAGAATACATGCTGCGGGCACGAAACAGGCAAAGAGCCCTCACCAGTTTGTGCTGCTTCTCACTGTTGCGGATATTCTTGAAGCCAGTCCAACTGGAGAGAATAGGTTTTATTTTGCCGGCGAACTTCAATCGCGGTTTTTAGGCACTTGGCGCAAGTATCTAAATGCTGAACCTGCGTATGCTGCCAATGCACTTGAGTATCCCTACTACCATTTGAGTTCTTCTGGTTTGTGGGTGCTAACGCCAAAACCAGAAGCCAGAGAAAAGTTTGAGACTTATGCCGATACCAAAAACGAAATGCGATTTACGGCACGTCGGATACGAGAAACCGTCGAATTTGCTTCCCTTCGTAATGACCTAAATTCCGCTTTAAGAGACCGGGAAACTAGAAATGCGATTCGCAAGGTTTTGGTCGAGTTGGTGGAAAAGTCAATTTCAAACAGTCCTGATATTCCTTCTGTCCCTTCAACAAGTCGCTTCGAGCACGAACGACAAGCAATTGAGATGATTCGGCAGAGGATTTTGAGCGCACAACTAGGATCAACTATTGAGAATTTCGAGGTTTTTGATGCGAATACTAATGATTATTACGAGTGTGATTTGATTGTGGTTTGCGCCTTTGGTGTGTTTGTTACCGAACTAAAACACTGGACTGGTCGCATTCAGGTTGCACCCCGGAGCTGGCTGATTAACGGCTCGCAACATCGCCCTGACCCACACGCCAGCAATCGGTTTAAGTGCAAGGTGCTTCGGGGAATCTATCGCCACTCCTTTAACACCTTGCCTGACCTGTGGTTTGAGTCGGTTGTAGTTTTGACGAATCCGGTTGCCGAAGTGACCAATGATTCGCCCGCTGAAACCGACCAGCACAATCCTACCTTCGCCAGTATTGATCGATTCATTGATTTTCTAAGGTATCGCCAGGCTCAGAACGCCGGCCCACTTTTGAATTCCGAGCAGATTAAGGTAGTGGTCGCAAAATTCGAGGGCCTTCGTGTGCGTGACCATGTGAAAGGTTATAACTTCCCAGGTTATGAGGTGGTTGAGCGCCTTACCCAAAGAGATGACCTTGTCGAATTGATTGTTCGACCCACGGAAGGCAGGCGTCGCAATCTCCAGAGGTTCAGGGTTTTTTGCCCCCCAATCAATATAAAAGCTGAAGACCGTGCCCACTTTTTACGTAAAGCCAACAACACCTTAGACGCTCTCGCGAAGGCCGGTGAGCACCCTAACCTTTTGCGAGTCTGGAATGTGCCCAACGAATACGGTCATGTTATCGAGGGGTCGGAATGGTCTGAAGAAGGAACACTTGCAGACCTCCTCGACCGCTCACCCAGTGGCGTGTCATGGGAGAAAGCGTTGCCGCTGGTGCGCGGAATTTTGGAGGGCTTGGTTGTCATGCACAAGCAAGCGGTGATTCACCGGATGTTGAAGCCGGAGAATGTGCTGCTCTGCGGAGTGGTCCCGCGATTGATGAACTTCGATCTCGCCTACCAGCTCGAAGAAAATCACGTGACCGTTATCCCGGACGTTTCGCTCATCAAGCCCAATCCTTACACCGCGCCAGAGGTTTACTTGAAGCAGGAGCCAAGCGAAGCGACGGACCTTTTCAGCGTCGGTGTTATTCTTTTTGAATTGCTTGCCGGCCGAACGCCGTTCAAAGCGTCCGCCGACCTTGCAATTACCGGCGGCCACCTTCAAGACGCTCATCTCAAAGATTTGCCAAAGACGATCCCCGATATTGGCGTGCAAGTCATCCAAACCTTGGTGCAGACCCAACCGGACAGACGCTTTCAGCGTGCGGAGGAGGTTTTGGAGTTGCTGATCCCTGTTAAGGCGGTTGAACAGACGCCGTTGCCATCGAATCGCGAACTTGCTCAGGGCGAAACCTACGACTTGTTCCAGATCGAGGCCTTACACGCCCGTGGCGGTCATTCCCAGATCTACCGCGCCATCCGCGGCTCGCAACAGGAACGTGTGGCCTTGAAAGTCTTCAACGCCGACGTTTCTCAGGATCGTGCCCGGGCCGAATTGCGGGCCGCGCAATCCATCGATTCTCCCTACGCCGAACGCGTGGAATCTCTGGGTCACTGGCGGGGCGAGCGCTTCTTCCTCGCAATGAATTTGATCGAAGGCCCATCTCTGCGCCAGGAAATCCAGGCGAATAAGCTTCCTGCCGTCGAACGATTTGTTGAGGTCGCTCAGGCCTTGCTTCAAGCCGTTCGCCAGCTTCACGGCCGCACGGTGGACGGCAACCCTGCGGCCTTGCTCCACAATGACATCAAACCAGACAACATCCTGCTCCGTGCCGAGAATCATCCGGTGCTCATTGATTTCGGGGTGGCCTCGCCCCCCGGGATCGCCACCTATGTCGGCACCGAAGGGTATGTCGCGCCGGATCTGCGGAACGGCGCCGACCTCGAATTCTGTCCAAGTGGTGATCTCTTTGCTTTGGGGGTCACGCTTTTTGAGTGGCTTTACGGCATCACCCCGTATGAAACACCAATTGTCGGTGCTCCCTGTCACGATGTTTCCAACGTGCGGGAGCAACCAGTGCCTGTCTCCATCCATCAATGGTTGGCCCAGTCAGTCGCCACCTCCAGAACGAAACGATTTGTCAGTGCCGACGAAATGCGGGATGCACTGACCCAGACTTGGACTGCGGCGCGCACCCCAGTCGCCGTACCAGCACCTCAGTCGGCTCCGATGCCGGTTCCAATCGAAACTGTCGTTCCGGAGGTCATCCTTGGCGGCGGTAGTTGCGGTGGTGAAATCAGTGTTGGTGAAGTTTTCTCGGGTAATCCCTTTCTCGCCTACCTCAACTCCTTGCACAACACCACGGGATCGAACGAAAATGCTCTCGCCGAAGCCCAGGCCCGCAGCCGTTTTTTTGCCGTGATTCATGTTCGCTCCGCCGTGGCCGCATTTGCACGCAAACAAATCACAGGTCCAGAGCGCCGCCACATCATCCTTACGGGCCACGCCGGTGACGGAAAATCAACGATTGGCCTCGAGCTCTTCAAAACGCTCAAGGGCTTGCCAATGGAAAAGCCGCTCGACGTGGCATGGAAAGCCGTCGAAGAAATCCATTTCCCCGGCCAGCCTCCCATCACTATGGTCAAAGACATGAGCGAACTCAGCGCCGCCGACCGGCTGGGCATCCTCAATCGAGCTTGCACGAAAAATGATGAACGCTTTTTCATTATCTCAAACACGGGCACCCTGCTGGAAACCTTTCGGGCAATGACCAAGGACGCCGGCCAGTGGAGTGATCTCGAACACAGCCTCTTGGAGGCGCTCTCCACTAAGCCACCTTCGCTTCTCACCCGTTCTGCGGGGATTTTCGATGTGGTGAACCTGGTTCAGGTGGACAATCTCAATATCGCTCTCGACATTTTCCAACGTATGTTGGATGAAAAAGCGTGGGGGCCTTGCCTGTCTCAGCCCTGCCAACAAGCATGCCCCATCTATCGTAACGTGCGTCTGCTCCGCGAGAACTGGCCGCTGATTCGCGAACGGGTCGGGGCGGTTTATCGTCGCCTCTTTGAATATGGCGATCGGCTCACCTTGCGCCAGATGACCGCCCACTTGGCTTATGCCATAACATCCGGCCTTTCCTGCCAGGATGTCTTTGGTCACGCCCAACAGCCCATCTCCCGGCCGATCACCGATTTCCTTTTCTTCAACCGTTTCTGGGGCGAAGGTGCTACCGGATTTGATGATCGCTGTTTGCAATTGAAGGCGATCCGCGCCCTCAAACGTGTCGGCGTCGGCCGCCAGCTCGTGCCCTCTCTGGAACGTAAACTCTGGATGCGGGGTGAGGATGAGCCGCTGCCCACCATCCCCGACGACCTGCAGCCGGTCTTTGTCAGTCTCCGCCAGCTTGGAAGAAAACTCGCCCATGTGGAAGGCATGCAACCGGATCAGGGCCGAGCCCAGACCCGCCGCCTGCTTTTCTTTTTCGGCCAATTCCAGCAACAGGAGATGGTGCGCGAATACCTCGCCGCCTTCCTGAATTCTCGCATGTTGCCCGAGTTCGCAGCCTGGCAGAATGCGCGTGGGAAAATCAGCAATATTGACCGCGACCGCCTGCTCAAAAACGTCCTGCACGTCCTTCAGGAACACTTCGCCGGCCTCCATTTGCCGGAGGAGGTCAACTCATTGGATGGCGACCTCTACATTACTCTGAATCGCCGTGGCCGGGAAATTCGGCAAAGCGCCCAAGTCGTTCTCGCCCGTTTGAACCGCAGCGACTTCAAATTGCAGTTGGTGGAAAAGGCCTGGCCGGGTGTCTCTTGCCGGTTCGAGCTTTTGTTGACGGAATCCCATTCTGGTAAGCAACTCAAGCTGGAGCTTCCGTTTCTCGATTTTGTGATGCAACGCCATTCCGGTGATATCGCTAGTTCCATTCAGGCGGGCTACTTGGACCGCTTGGAGCGCTTCAAAGCCCAGTTGCTGGCCTCCCACAGTGGCTCCGCAGATCAGGAAATGATGTTGGTTCGATTGCAGACCAATCACCGTTTCGCCACCCAAAAATTTGCTCTAAATAATGGAGTCCTGGAGGTCCTATGATCCCAAAACCTTTCCCAAACATTACTCTCGACCTGGCTGATCAGGACCGGAATCCCGCGATAAAACTTTTTGGTCGCCGTTTTTTCGCGGACCAAACCGCACTGGAGCTGTTGGCCGAGTTGCTTCTCGTTCTGCACTCCCCCAAGTTGATTGGTGAAAACGAATTAGACAACCACTTACTCCTGCCACCGCGCGAGCAATTGCTCCATTGGCCCGCAAAAGCGGCGCTATTCTACCAACCCAAAATGAGACTCAATTTGAAGATTTTCGCTTTTTTGGGCAGCTCTAAACTCGACACGCGTCATTTAAGCCATAGACAGCACTACAAACAGTTGCTCCAGCAAATGAAGGATAAGATGGATACTGCAAACGCAGTTTCCAAAGACGATGTCCTGCGCGGCTTGGAAAACTTGTTCCAGGGTTTTCAAGGAGCTGGCCTGAGCCGCACTTGGTGCGCTCAAACCTTTTTGCCAGTGTCGCCGGGCGTTCTCGCAAGTGAGACGATTTGGAAGAACACCGCAGCCACAAAAGAGGGAGTAACATCATGGGATGAAGCCCTGCCTTTCTTCGACTCTGGCCAAAGAGTTTTCCTAGCAAGAGGTGGTGAACTGCTCTACTTGCAAACCTGCAACGCTCTTAGCCAAAGTGAGGCTACAATTGCTTCTTGGATTAAGCTGAACCAGTTCCCATTTGCGGAAGAGGAATCTTCTCCCGTCCTGTTGTATAATGTCCTGACCAAAGTTTTACCTCGTATCACAAACCAAAGCCCACCAGGCTTGGAGGAACTGGCTACCTGGATTGACCACCTCGATTCACAACCTGCTGACGAAGACGATGATCAAAAGCGTGCGAAATGCGGCTGGTGCCCAGAGGAATCATGGGCTGAGGGGTATCTGTTTGCCGTCGAAGTTTCTCGTATATGTCGCGCCAATATTGATCCCATTGAGCGGATCGAACTGCTCGTCATTGGCTGTGCCTTGCAAGTTTTGCGCAGTTTGTGTGCCCAGAGTGTTCGCTACGACACCGGCTTGGACGAGGACAGAAAAGTCAATGGCGGGAGCCTTGGCTTCGCGTGGATTGTCGCTGGCCCGACCCAACGCGATCGCGCTTCATGGAAACTCTCCGAGCGGAACCTCATGTCGGTCCAGAATTTAATCTACACCGCATTGCGCCATGAGGACATCCTCGCCCTGACCGACGAAAGAGACTATGCCGAGGCCGACCGCCGATACGGTCACAAACTGTTCCTATCCTTGGCCAAAAAGATTGGCTTTGTCGTCCCTCAGCGCGGGTCGGGCGCTCATTTCACTCTCAACGATAAGATTCTTCGTTACCTTGTCCTTGCGCTCGTCCGACCCGGCCAGAAATGCACGCTGGATTCTTTCAAGTCCGCGCTCTACCAGCACTATGGCATGGCCTTCGCCGGCGAACAGTTAAAGCAAGCCTGCCGCTGGTCGGAACTGGCCCCGTTGGAGGACGCGATCAGTCCTTCGGCCAGTTGGTTTGAGGAAATGCTGCGCACGGCGGGTTTTTTGGTCCACCTGTCCGACGCATGCTCTCTGGTTCAGAACCCCTTTGACGGCGACGGTGGCAATGCGGCGATCAACCCTTAACCAGAGATTCAGAAAATGAAATGGCTAGCTTCATCAATTACTGACCTCATCCGCCGCCACGTCGATTTAACCGTCGAGCGCGGTGATGCCGATGGTCGCGAAATCCGTGTCATTCTCCAATCCTTGCCCGCCCCGGTTATCCGCCGGGTGTGTTCCGACTTGTCCGATTGGCTCGCCACTCCTGACGGCAAGGTGGATCATCATTTCAAGATCGCCTATGCCCTCGGCCAGAAGTGGGCCGCCGACCCGGACTCTGCGATCCGGGCGGACTTCGAGTTCATCCGGAATAAAGATTGGTGGGATAAGCAGAATCACCTCACGCATTATCGAAACCAGGTCTCCACCAACGCCGACCGCTTCCTCCTCATCCTCTTGATCGGTGTCGATCTGGTGACCGATCAGGCCGGCCTCGAGGATTTTTACCTAGTTGACCGGCAGGTCATCTGGAACCAGCACATGGATGGCAGTTTCGAGTCCTGGCTGAAACCTTGGTTTTCCGACCACCAAATTGCTTGCGAAGAGGATCACTTGGAACAGATTGACCTCTTTCTGCGCACCCTCCAGTCCTGTCAGGTCATGGACATCGTCCGGGTCAGTTCCTTCCTGGAGGAACTTAATCTGAGCGCCGCTCAGGATGGTCGCGATGTACTTCGCGCTATGGGCCGGAACCTATTTAGTTTCGGCCTCCCCTTGCTGCGCAATCTGCCCCAGATCACCAAGAAGAAAACGCTTGAGGGCTACATCAACGATGCCATCGCCTTTTTCGGCTTCCACGACTACATCGACGAGACCAAACGCAAAAAAGCTCTGAAAGCCGTTGCCACTTTTCAGGAAAAATTGAATCAGAGCGAAGTCACCATCGAAAAGGAAGACCTCGGTTCCTACGCTGGCTCTGCGGATCTCCTCAACGACCTCAACAAGTATATCGAGGACCGTGATCTCGCTTGCGGCCAGGAACTCCTCGGCGCTAATTTCGTTTTTGTCCGCGACCAGATTCTCAAAGCCAGAAAGAAAAAGGATACCCCCGAAAAAGAGCGCATCAAAAAACTCTCCGGATCGCCGCTCGAAGTGGTCTTGGAAGCCATTTGGACAACGCTTCGTTATTTCAGGGAGGAGGCCGATGAGGCCCATCAGCTCGCTCAGGAAACCATCGCCAGTATCTCCATCTCCGGCGTTTGCTTCCGCCATGATTGCGATGGTGAGGATAAGGAAACCATGCGGGAAAACGCTTCCCGGCTCCTGCAGAAGTGCATCGGTGGTTTGGATGAATTGCTCCAGGGTAGCCTGCGGATTGCTCCCAATCCAAACGCCTTGGACCAGTGCTTGGAAATTCGTTCAACCCTTTGCCCGCTGACCGCCGGCAATGACATGGAATACCGCTCCGCTCGGGCGTCCGAACCCGGGCTTCTTTTCCGGGTTTCCATCACAACGAAAGACGGTGCCAAGATTTCCCGTCAGTTCCAGCTTCGGTTTCCCGAAATCCACCCATATCGAAACATTCAGGCTCTCTTCGAGTGGGCCTACCGGACACTTCAGAATGGCCCGGCACGGCTGCCCGTTTTCACGGTGCCATTTTTCAACGAACTCATGCTCACCCGTAGCGACGAGGACGCTAACCGCATTTTGTTGCAGTGCTTGCGGAGCGACCAGTGCGACATGCTGGATCTCTTGGCCGCCCCGGAATTGCCCCCGAACGACCCCCTCTTGCCCGACATCAAGAACTTGGCCTATGAATACGGGCGATTCGTCAAGACGGTTTACGAACAAGGCTTTTACAAGGGCCTCGAAGGCGGCTGGCCGTTGCTAACCGCTTTCCAAACCGCTTACAAGAAATATGTCAGCACCGGTCCCGCAGCCGATAGCGAGACAGGCCCGCTGCTCTTTAAAGCTTTTCTCACGCTTGGCACCGAGCCGATGAGCCGGAGTGAGCGTTGGCAATGGGATCCCTTCGAGCCGTCCGCCGTTGTGACCGCCCTTCACCCCTCGCTCATTGAAATGCTCGAACATCAGACCGCCTTCCTCTGCGATGTCTTCTGCGACGCCGTCGAGCAGGACCTCGCCGTGACCCGGCTCCGCTCGTTTACGGATCGCAAGTGGATGCACATCCTGGACCTCACCAAGATTAAACTCCCGCTCACCGGGCTGTTGTGCGACGCGAACAAACGCCTTGTCACCCAAATCCAGGACAACGGCCTCATCCATCTCCTGGGGCAGCCGCCCCTCTCCGAAGCCACCCTTACCACGCGGGTTCTGCTCCGCTACGAAGGCGCTGAGGACGAGGAGATCACGGACGCGGATCTTATCCGTCAAACGCGCGACTCGGTTTTGATTGAGCGCACCCTCACCGATTACAAACAGCTCCACCCGCAGGCCCAGGATGGCATCCGCATTGCTGCCTATTGCGGTGGCGACATTCAACCGCTCGTGGCCGGACTCGACGCCTTTGTGCGCGATTTGGTCGCCCCCGATGACGACAACGAGGCGGATACTAAAAACTATCATTTGTCCGTCACCGTCTTTTCGGAAACCTCCGACGACACGGATGTCGTGCGCTGGATTGAAGAATGGCGCGACCGTTGGAATTCTGCGTCCGCCAACCAGAAGTTCAGTTACTACGAACAATGCGAAATCTCCGTTGCCCATCGGATCATCACGCCCGACAAGAATTACGATCAGCTCGTCAAGATTCTCGCCAATTCGTTCGAGGCGGATGTTGTCTTCTTGATGAATTTCATCGGCGCCGGCAACGAAGGTAACGATTTCACTTCCATCACCCCCTATGAGGACCTTTCCGACCGGCGCAAATTCCCGATCTTGGAGAAAGTTTGCTGCGCCCTAGATAAACCCGGCTACCGCAACCGCCGTGAACGGGTCATCAGCAATCGCCAGTTTCGCCTTTCCACGCTCCACGCGGAGGTCATGGCCCGGCTGAAATTGGGCAAACCCGCCGGCCAGCATCACGTGGTTATGGGGATCGGCGACTTCACGGTTTGGGAAAGGGCCGTGGACGAATTCCACAAACGTAGCGCCTGGGTAGTCTGCATCGATCCTTGCGTGGATGAGCGTTTGGTCGGCAAGTTCGACCACGGCAAATGGCTGCGTGAGATTATTGGGTTTGGCACCGGGGTCGGAGCCCACGGAGAGCACAACTACACCATTTCCACGGAGTTTTTCCACCTCGCCGACCTCCGCGCCAAGATTGCGATCCAGGTCGGTGAGTTGCTCGGGCCTTGGGATAAAAACAATAATGACTTGATCGCCAAAAGTGTTTTGGAGGAATCGCGCCGCGTGTCCGGCCTTTCTTTGGTCAAGGCCACGGGGGCCAGCGAGTATATCCGCGATTACGTGGCTTACGCTCTCATTCGGAAGTTGATTCCCCAGGAGCCTGATGTGGTCTGTGATCAAATTGTTTCCTTGGACGCTTTCCGCCACTGGTTCGATGACGCGCCCTCGGCCAAGCGGCCGGACCTCCTCCATTTGCGCGCTCGGATCGTCGAGGGACGGATCCATCTGACCGCCCATTTGGTTGAATGTAAACTGGCCCTCCAAAACCAGACACACCTCGATAACGCTCACGAGCAGCTCGACAACGGTCTGCGTCATTTGATCGCTTGCTTTCGGCCCCGCACCAAGGAGTCTGACCGCAAACGACAAAAGCCGGATCAGCGCTATTGGTGGCTTCAACTCCACCGCCTGATCGCCAGTAAGAGCCAGGTCAAGCAACAGGACCAACCAAAGACCATCGCTGCTCTTGAGCGTCTTACCGAGGGATACTACAGCATTTGCTGGCAGGCCACCGCAGCCACCTTCTGGTGCGATAGTAATGATTCCGAATGCACCGTGCAGGGGAGCTGGGATTTTGAGTTTGAGGGACAGACTCTCCGCATCGACAACGTCGCCACCGGCCGCAATCTCATTCGCGATTTGTGCGCGGGCACCATAAAACCCGTGCTCCCGGCGGAGGCTACGCCGCTGTGTTTGGCCGGCTGGCTGGCGGAACCTAAAGCGCCAGGGGCGACACCGCCCGTGGAATCGCCGCTTCCCGCCGCCGTTTCCCAGCCACCGGTCGTTGCGGTGCCGACCGTGGTGCCGACTCAGCCGACTCCGCCCCCTGGAGAAACCAAACCGGTGGTGGTCAAACCGGCTTTGCCCTCGCCATCACCCATCCCCGCAAGAATTTTCTTCGGGAATGATTCCGGCGGCAACCGGCCCATCTACTGGGAATTTGGTCACAATCAGCTCTCGAACCGACATCTGCTGATCTTCGGCAGTTCCGGCATGGGTAAGACCTACGCGATTCAAGCCATCCTCTGCGAACTGGCCAAGGCTGGTCAGAATTCCTTGATCGTCGATTACACCAACGGCTTCGAGGATTCCCAACTCGAACCCGCCACCAAAGAGTTTCTTAAACCCACTCAGCATCGCGTCCAATTTGAACCGGTCCCAATCAATCCCTTCAGACGCCAGGTCAACCTCATTGGAGATACCCCGCAGCCGGAGAAAACCGTGAACACCGCTCAACGCATCAAGGATGTGTTCGGCGATGTTTACAACTTGGGCGACCAGCAGATGGGCGCTCTCTACGCTGTCGTCAAGGCCGGCATCGAGTCCTACGGCGATAAAATGTGCCTCGATAGACTGCCGGAATTGCTTCAGGCGATGATTGACGATACTTCGGGGCAGCAAGGAAGCTACGCCGCCACCGTGCTCAGCAAGATTCAACCGTTTGTTGATGCCACGCCGTTCGGACATGAGAAGCCCGGCAGTTGGGACGCTTGGTATTCCGATAATCTTTCTCGCTCCCACATTCTTCAACTCATCGGTTCCAGCAAGGATTTCGCGCGCTTGGTCACGGAGTTCTCTTTGATTGATCTGTATTGGTATTATCGCGGTTGTGGTAACAAGGATCGGCCCAAGGTGGTGGTCCTCGACGAGGCCCAGAACCTGAGCCATAAGCTCGATCGCCCGGTCGCCGGGCTGTTGACCGAAGGCCGCAAATTCGGCTTCTCTCTCATCCTCGCTACTCAAACGCTCAGTAATCTGAAGCAGGACGAGCAGGACCGAATGTTCCAGGCCGCCCACAAACTGTTCTTTCAGCCCGCCGCCACCGAGTTCCAGGAATACGCGACCATTCTTGCCAATTCAACCGGCGAAAAGGCGGAGGTTTGGGTGCAGCGTCTCTCCACCCTCAAGAAAGGGGAATGTTATTCCTTGGGGCCGTCACTCAATCAGGCGGGCGCCCTCGAAGCCAAATGTTTTAAGATCAAAATTGCGACCATCGAGTCGCGCATCGTCAAACCAGCTAGCTGAGATTCCTGAAAAACTATGCCCAGATTACCGTTCAGCTTTCACCAGACGTTCATCCCCGAGCGTATCCGTCTCTCGGAGATGCTCTCGTTCGCCGCCAGTGAAAAGGATGGCACGGTTCAGGAAATTTCGGCTCAAACGGGCATTCCCATGGGCAAAAGTTCTGGCAAGACTCCCGCCATCCTCGACTATTGCTGCGGGATGGGCTTGGTCACGCTTCCTCCGAAGTCCGGTGCTATAAAATCTCCCCGGTTGACTCCCTTTGGTCGCGTGGTTTTATTGGAGGACAAATTTCTCAAACAGCCTTTGACCCAGTGGCTCGCCCATCTTCACCTGTGCCGGCCCGATGCCGGTGCCGAGGCTTGGTTCCTCACCTTTGTCAAAGCCCGAAAAATTCTGGGTGATTCTTTCACTCCGGAACAGCTTGAGAGTTTTCTCCGCGATGAGTCCGGCGGCAAATTTCAAACTGCCTTGGTGGGGCCGCTCATTCGCACCTACACCGACATGGCCGGATTTCTCGACACCCGCCTTTTTGATGTGGCCGCCAGCGGGGGAGTGTCCCGCCGGCCGGCTCCCATTTCCAAGGACTTTATTCGCGGTTATGCGTCCTGGCTGATCTCTCTCCTCGAAAACCATTTCCCGGACCAGCGCGAGGTCGCGGCCAGCGATCTCCAGTCGGTTACCTGCTGGGATGATATTGGTGGGTGGAGTTCGGCCCAAAGTGATCAGCTTCTCACGCTCATCCAGGAGCGTCATTTGATTGATATTAACCGCCACCTCCGGCCTTGGGTCATCACACGGCTGCGCCCTTCGGCGGAGGTCTGGCCCACCATTTACCAGGACTTGGTTTAGCTATTGAAACAAGGGATTACCATGAACCTTCAAGAAATAGTCGCGTTTCGCCGAGAACAAATATTTGAGGGCGCGGTCCAGATCAGCTGGTTCTACCACGATGATGTCCGCGCCAAGCAGGCCGCTACCAGTTTCGTCTTCCACGGCCCTTCTTACCATGGCGTCGCCCAGCAGGATTTAGATGCTGCCCGCGATCATCGGTTGACCGATACCGCGACGTTTACTCGGGATGTGCTTCGCTCTTTCGCACAGGGGGCCGCCCGGGAAAATCCCTTTACCCTCGCCATCGCCGGCTACGGCACCGGCAAGTCTCACCTTGGCCTCACGCTGGCCACCCTGTTCAGTGAACCGCTCGGTGCCGAGTCCAAGCGGGTGCTGGAGAACATTCGCTCCGTTGAAAAACCGCTCGCCGAGGAAATCCGCCACGACCTTCAGCACCATGAAAAGCCGTTCCTCGTGCTCGCCATCAATGGCATGGAGGATTTTGATCTGGCTTCCAAAGTCACCGAGCTGTTGCTGCTGCGTCTGCGCGCGCTGAAACACGACACTGCCCCGCTGGAGGATCTCCGGCCCCGCTTCAAAGCGGCGGAGAAGTTTGTCCAGCGCAGCTTCAAACTGTATCGCGAAGATTTTTCCACCCAATTCGGCGGCGAGATTTCCGAAAAGGAGATTCTCGCTCGTCTCAGTCGGGCCGATGAACATGCCTTCAAGAACGTCAACAAAGTCTTTGAATCGGCGAATGGCTTTCCCATTAAGGCGGCGGGACAGGAATCGCTACAGGATGTGCTGGCCACCGTCGCGAACATCTACTGCGGCAAAGAGGGCCCTTTCGAGGGCCTTCTCATCATCTTTGATGAATTTGGCCGTTATCTCGAGTTCGCGGTTCAAAGACCCCATATCGCTGGCAGCGCGGCGCTTCAGCAGTTGTTTGAAGGGGTCCAGGCCAATTCGCACTGTATGCACCTCTTGTGCTTCATCCAGCACGAGCTGAAGGCATATATCTCGCGGGTCGCCCCGGACCAACGGGATGAAATCAACCGTTACATCGGCCGTTTCGATACTGCCCGCAAGGTTTATCTTTCCACCAATCTCGAAACCATCTTCGCCAGCCTGATCGAAAAGAAAAAGCAGTCTGCCATCGAAATCGCCGCTGATGTGGCCCGCGCCGATGACCAAAGTCTGGCCAGTATGCGCAAATGGTTTCCCGGTTGGGATAATCATGCACTCTGGTGTGATCCGCCCCGCTTTGCCAAGATTGTCAAGGAGGGGTGCTGGCCTCTTCATCCGGCGGCCACCTGGTTTTTGTATCGCCTGGCTTCCGTGGGCAAGTCGCTCCAACAACGTTCCGCTGTCTCTCTCCTGGAGGATGCCCTGTCCCAGCACCGCAAGGATTCCGTCCCGGATAATCAACCGTGGACGTTGCCTGCTGTGACACTTTGCTCCAATTCGCTCGTCAATGAATTGATTGGTGCCGAGAGTTACGGCCAGCAGGCGGCGATCGCTCACGCCTTCATCGCGGTTCGCCAGCGTTACGAACATAATCTCTCGCCGCAGGAAGATCGTCTCCTTCGCGCCATCTTGATCGCCAGCAAAGTGGGCCTCCATGTCAGTGACCAGCCTGAGGCCAATCACGCCATGGCCCTGTTGGCGGGAACGTCGCCCAAGGAGACCACCCAGGCCTTGCAGAAACTGACCAGCGAATACGGTGTCGTCGGCTGGAATGCTCGCTTTTGCCAGTATGAGATTATTGGCGATGCGGTTCCACGTTCCGCCTTCGACAAGTGGCTGCGCGACCAAATTGGCAAGCTTTCCAAGGAGGATCGCGCCGGCCTGTTTGCCCGCCACGGTCAAAGTTGGTCTCCCGATCATCTGCGTGAGATCATACCTGATTTTGCAGAAGAACGCCGTATACAGACCCGGGAATGGCGATATGATGCGACTTGTTCCTGCTCGCAGTTCATTAAACAGCATATCCGGGAGGCGTATGAAGAGTGGCTCCTAGCGCTCGATGTCGAAACCGCCCGGGGCCGCGTGATTTATTGTTACGTCGGCCCCGATGAGGACTTCCAGATGGTTCAAGAGGCGGTCCGCACCACCTTGGCCGAATTGGCGGCTGCCAAAGGCTGTCACTGGAAGATTCTCCCCATCCTTGCCGTTCTGCTCCATGATAAATCCGGCGACCTAGGCGACGCCATCGCCGAGTGGACCGTCCTAAAAAATAGCGCCAGCAATCCAGAGGTGGCCCAATTTTTGAACTTCATCGCGGAGCATGACGCCCAGCTTCTCGAAGTGCTCAATGACGAAATTACCGCCCGGATTAAGGAACGAAATTACCTGTGCCACACAAACGTTACCCTCGAAGGAACCCGCCTGACCTCGTTTGGCGACAGTCTTTTCAAGGCCCTTTATCCCCAGGCAATTTGCTTTCCCTTCGATGGCTACCAAACCGCCGGCGGCAACGCCGCCAAGGATTGTCGCGACCTAACCATCGCGCTCTTTCAGGGCATTCTCAACCACGACTGGATTCAGGCCCGACCGGCCCAAACCCAGAACCGGGCCAACTCGCTGCTGCAGGATAAAGGCTGGGACGTTTTGGGTAATGATGGCCAAATCCTGAGTCTCCCGAGGTTCCGTGAGGCCGCCGCCATCTTCCGCACCTTGCAGGATACTCTCGAAAAAAATCAAGGTCTCGTCTTGGGCGCCGAATTGCGCAACCTCTGTCTGCCACCCAATGGCTGTAATCTGGCTTCGGCCGGTCTCTTGCTGGGCTTGTTTATCAGCGCCCGGCGCGAAAAAATAGCCTTCAACTTGGGTGGGAATGATATCAACCCCTCGCTTTGGGTTTCACAGGCCTTTGGCAATCGCAATCTGCTCCAACTAGAGGTTCTTGATAAAACCCACGTCCGCCTCATCAAGAAAACTGAGGCCGACGCTTGGGAAAAATTGCTCGCCGAGTGGGAAGTGGCCCAGGCTCATGTGGATAAGGTGGATTGGAGCAAAAGAGCCCTGGCCTTAAAACAATCGGTCAATGTCCCAGGGTTTCTCTTTGACCGTTACCAGCTATTGGAAGAACGCACCAGCCAGGCCAAGGCGGCCTTGGAGAATTGGGAGGCAAGATGCTACAAGCTCCAGCAGGCATATGAAGACGCCTACGAGCATAAAAATGCCGGCAACCTGAGTCGCTGGGGCGAAGAATTTGCCAGACTACATGCCAATATGCTGGAAAATCGAACATCGTGGACAGCCGAACAAATCAAGTGCGTTGAACCGATGATTGAGAAATGTCGGCAGGCGGTGATTCAGTTTTTTCAAACCTGGCTGGATAAGCAAGATGTCCTTGATATAGCAAGAATAGGAGATTTCAAACATCACATGAGCAATGTGAAGCTTAATCTTCAATCCTTAAAACTGACGACGCAAGTGCTAGCTCTGGAGGCTCATGTTGAAAAAATCGCAAAAGACGTCGAGGGACGTATTAAATGGGGAAATGCGGCCGAATTAGCTCGTGCTTTTCTCAGGACGAATGCGCCCAATCCAAATACCGGCGTGGCCCAGTTGAATCAGCTGATTGCAACGGCGACCACCCAGATCAGCTCGCTCACCGAAGCCTACAGCCATGTCAAAAGTCCGGATATTTTGGAACTCCGCACCCGCGTGGAATCGTTCAAGAAATCAGCCCAGAAAATTCTAGAAAGTCATAAAAGCCGTGCTGCCAAAATTGATAATTCACAGATTAAGAAGCCAGAGGATATTGAAGGATTGCTGGCTGAATTGCGCGCCCTGTTCAGCGTTTTTGACGGGTGCCAGGTGGATTTGGGCAATTTCACCATCTACCAAAAATGGCTGCAACGATTTGATGAAGATGCCGGCCGGCTGGACGATTCCAATCTCACCCCCGCCGCCTTCTCGAAGCTGGCCAAATCGCTCGCCAAGGAAGCCAAAACCGCCCAAACGGACGACGACGAGTTACCGTGGGATATCGAGGAAACCTACGAAATCTTGTTCGAGACCATCCAGGCCAGACGCGAAACCGCCGCCGAGAAGTGGCTTGCTGAAAATGTCCCGACCAAGAAAACCATTTCAGCACTCGAAGCCCGGGAGGCTCAACGCCTCAAAATCTTTCTCCAAAGCTCGCCGGCGTTCCTCTCCAAGGAACAAATCAAGAAAATGGAGGACGCCCTCAGCGCCTGTGAAGCCCGCCTCGACGATCTGCAGGTAGATGGTTTGCTCGCCAAGTTTGAAACCCTGTCCGACGCGGCGAAGCGCGAGTTCATGAAAAAGGCCGAGAAGCTGATGAAATAAAGTTGATGTTATCCAGCATGCGAACGTCCGTTAATTTTGTTATGAATTATGCCAGTATACAAATTGTGGGCGGCGGCGAGGACGGGATGCAAATTGGGCGGTTGACAACGGATCGGTTGTTGCATGATTAAAAGGGTGACATTATATGCTCACGTTTGCTCAAGCGTTGGAGTTGGCCGAGACCTGGATTAGGATCGTCACGGGAGATCAGGCCATTGTGGTCAAAGAGGACACGCTCAAACGACCCTACGGGTGGGTTTCCTCCAAGTCCACCCCCAAGTCCTCCTGCGCGTGGAGTTTGCGGGCGCGGGCAATTAACCAGTGGCCCAGTTCCGCATAAATCCGCCAATCCCGTTGTTCGTTGGCATCGGCCAAGGTGCTGCGGGCCACGTGGCCGCGAAGGCCCAGATGGTAGAGCAAGTTAGGGCGGGAGCGTAAGCAAGCTTCTATCTCGCGCAAACTCTCGCGATAAGTCAGTGGGGCGAAGGCCATACAAAGGAATTGATCCCAGCAAGTGAAGCTGCTGACTTTATAGTTTCCCTGGTATCGCTTGACTAAGCGGTGGAAATGGCAGTGCGGCACCCACTGCATGAGTTGCGCGAAAACGTGTTTTTCGATGAACATGCCCCATGTTGGCGCATTTTCTGCTGCGTGAAAACGCCGTTTTTGGGTTCTTCCGGAAAGTTTGAGTCTGATGCTAGCTTCATGGCAGGCTTCGGAGCATGAATCGAAGCTTGTTGTATCACGCCTTTGGAGTTCGCGGAGGTTACGATTACGTTCGGACTCTCTATGA
>Ga0224557_1001145_pt1 | contig 26507 bp, 25 predicted proteins | sample 714S31014metaG_FD_180677 | JGI IMG/M metagenome (GOLD analysis project Ga0224557, IMG submission 180677) | Peat soil microbial communities from Stordalen Mire, Sweden - 717 S3 10-14 | ecosystem: Environmental > Terrestrial > Soil > Wetlands > Peat | place: Sweden: Norrbotten County, Stordalen... | reverse complement strand
AGGTGGAGAGAATTTTCAAGAGAGAGTGGCTATGCGTCGGACATGTGGCGCAGGTACCGCAGGTCGGTGACTATTTTACCATTGAGTTGTTTAACGAACCGATGGTGATCGTCAGGGGCAAAGACCGGATTCGCGCTCTTTCGAGCGTATGCCGTCATCGCTGGGCACCGATCGCGAAGGGCTCGGGACATGCGAAGGCGTTTTCCTGTCCTTTTCACAAGTGGACGTATGCCTTGGACGGCAGCTTGATAGGCGCTCCTTTGATGGAGCAGGCGGCGGGATTCGATAAGAAATCTTGCCGGCTACCCGAGTTCCGATGCGAGGTGGTAGAGGATCTCGGCCTCATTTTCGTCACGTTCTCGGATGCCCTCGATTCTATTAGTGAACGGCTGGTGAGCTTGTGTGAGCGGGCAACCGCAGAGGGCTGGACGCTCAAGGACCAAGTGGTGGTCCAAGCTCTCGAGCAAGTCAATCAGTACAATTGGAAGGTGCAGGTGGAGACGTATGTGGAGTGCTATCACCATATCGGGGGACATAGTGAAACACTGCAGAAGATCATGCCCGCAGCCTCCAGCCGCTGTGAGGAAGATAAGGGCACATGGACGGTCTGCCACGCCGGGTTGAACAAGGATTTGACCAAACTGTCTCCCGAGGAGCGTGTCACGGTAGCCGCATTTGCCAAGGATGCAATCGCTGGGGATACCCTCGGGTCCATCGTCGTTATCTATCCATGCGCTCTGGTAACCTTCATGAAGGGCGGCGGCGACATTCGGATACTGTCACCCCAGTCAGCTGGCGTGACCAAGTCCACCATTCTCGCCACCCGGGAGCGCTCGCAGACCGAGGCGGCGGATTTCCCACAATGGTTGGCAGAATACACCGCGACCGCCGAGATGGTTAACAAGGAAGATAACGACATCAATCTCATGCAGCAGATCGGAGTCTCGTCGGCGCGAGCAGCCGTTGGGCGCTTTAGCCACCTCGAAGCCGGGGCGTGGCATCTGGCTCAGTTCGTACGTCGATGCATTCGAGAGTGAATTAATTGAGGAGCTTAGCGCAACTCACCGTTGCTCCACCGGTGTAGCGGCCGCACGCATGACGAGCCCGGAGACACTGGAACTGGGCGACATTCGCCTGCAATCGGGCGAGGTGCTTGTGAAGGCTGCGATCACGTACGCAACTGTGGGTTCGTTGAATCCCAGACGCGACAATGCCATTGTAATGCCGACGTACTACACCGGCCAACATTGGAACTATGCTTCGATGATCGGCAGGGGTAAGGCGCTCGATCCTGATCGTTATTACATCGTGATTCCCAATATGTTCGGCAATGGGCTATCCTCATCGCCGAGCACTCGTAGCGCGGACGCGAGCAACATCCCATTTCCGCGGATCAGCCTGTGCGACAACGTACTCCACCAGGCAAGACTCGTCTTCGATCATTTGGATGTATCCGAAGTGGCGATGGTTTGTGGTTGGTCGATGGGGGGAATGCAGGCGTATCAGTGGGCGTCGCTGTTCCCGGAACGCGTCAAACGGCTGCTGCCGTTTTGTGCGACTGCGCGCACGTCGAACTATAACTTGGTGTTCTTAAAAGCCCTCGAAGCCGCCTTGCGGACCGACTGCCATTGGCACGACAACCGCTGTCTAAGCGTGCCAGAGCAGGGCTTGCGCGCCTTCGCCAGAGTGTACGTTGGGTGGGCCTATTCGGAACAATTCTTTCGCTTCGGCCTCTACCGGCAGCTTGGATTCCCCACCGTGGACGCGCTAATCGAGAGTTGGGAGAGGGATCACTTGGGCTTCGACGCCAATGACTTGATGGCGATGCTCGATACTTGGCAATGCGCCGACATCAGCGCGAACGAGATGTACAACGGAAATATTGAGCAGGCCCTACGAGCGATACGAGCCAAGACTATGTTGGTGCCTTGTGATACGGACCGTTATTTTTCCGCTGCCGACAACGAGTGGGAGGCACGGTTTATACCCGAATGTGAAGTCCGTATCCTGGACTCGAGCTTTGGCCATTGCGCGCTCTCTCCGGGGCGAGTAGTGCACGGTATGGAATTTCTAGACCTCTGCCTTGCCGATCTGCTATCGCGGCCTTGAGCTTCGATCGTTTGCGAGTGTGTCGTCGTTTGATCGACTCTGCTCGGTGATCAGCCGCAATATTGTAGCGATGCGGCTGCGGCGCGCCACCAAGGCGTGAAGCGCGAATTCAACAACCAAGGCCGCATGGCTCTGGGGAGTGCGTGGCTTGCGCACTCGTGCAGCGTCGAGGATGACTTCATCGATGGCGAGTAACATTCGAGCGGCATCCGCGGGTTCGACCGCCCGAAAATCACCTTCCTCGATGGCTTGCCGTATGAAGTCCTCAAGGTATGTGATCAGTCGCTGACGCTTTTGGAGCAATCCCTTGAATCGTGGTTGGCGCAATTCCGGCGGGACGATCATCAGTTGAATATAGGGTTCCGCGCCCGCTACCAAGCGTGCGTCATATGATAGACAGACGCCCACTTTGACCGCGCCCGTTTGGTTCGAGGCGCTGATCGAGGCGAAGTACTCAAGGGAGCGGTCCCAGCCGCGAGCGAACAGCCTTTCGAGAATCGCTTCTTTCGTCGGGAACCAATGAAAAATGGCCGATTGCCGCAATCCGGCCGAGGCCGCTATTTGGGCGGTCGTCGTGCCCAAGAAGCCGCGTTCGGAAAACAGCTTCGCTGCTGCCTGTAGGATGTCTTCCGTCGGATCCACCTTGGGTTGATTGCCGCTGACGCGCGGGCGCCCGACCCGACGCTTTTCTCGAGACCTGCCGTCAGAGACCTTCTGCACGTGTGTGCTCATGTCAACTCCGCTTCTTTCAAGGTTTCTGTACCCGTACTATTCGAGTTTTCAAGCAGTATACATTGGCAAACCGCGCCACGATGCGGGTCCGCGAAAGCTTGCGTCCCGAGCAAATATCGAGCAATTGCGCTTACTCAAGTGCCTAGGGGCTGGTGGCCGGGGGTGAAGCGCAGCGCCGTGATGACGCCCATTCCGGCGACGAGTAGGGCGACGCTGAGGTACAAAATGCCTCCTACACCGTAGTGCGTCACCGTCCATGCCGAGAGCAGTGGCCCGACCGCGGTTCCCAGCATCTGGGCCGGTCCGCTTTGCAAGGCCGCGCGCCTCGACCTATCGGCCTCGACAGCAAGCGGGAAGAGAAATGGAATGGAAAAAAAAGTAATGAAACCGGTGACGGCTGAGGCAACGACGAAAATCCAAGCTCCGGGTCTGACCGCATAGATGGGCCAGATCCCAAGATACGCAAGAGCACTGAGCGCCAATGCGACGAAGTAGCCAATTCGACCGGCAAGCAGCATTGCGAGCACCCCGCCTCCCAGTTCTCCTAGTAAAATCGCAGTAACAGCGGTGTCGGCAACGGCATCTCCGAGCCCGACAAATCGGGCGAGCGGCAGCAGATAGATAAACACACCCATTCCTGCTGCGGTGTAAAGCATCGTGCCGAGCAACGCCAACCATCCCCGCAGGGGCGGTACTCCGCCGTTCGCGTCGAAGATCTGCAGCGCGGCGTAGCGCTCGGGAACAAAAGGGATTAGTGCGGTACTCGATACGCTGAGCGCAGCGACGGCAACGAAGCCTCCGTTGATGCCGAACCGCGGTATTATATAGCTCGTGCATGCTGCGGCCACTATGACGGAGCCAACGATGCTCATCGTATTGAGAACCGCGCCCCAGCGCTCGGTCATTGTAGTTCGCGCGATCATACCGAGCGCAATCCAGAATAAAACGCCCTCAAAAAAGCCCGCGGCCGCGCGCGCCACCACGATTCCAGTTTGGCCTTTGATCCACACGACGGCAATATTGCAGACAGCCAGCGCAAGAAGACCGACCAATGCGATCATCCTGAGCCGAAGGGGTTTCAAGAATAGACCAGAGAGACTGCAGGATAGGGTTATGGCCAGAGCTTCGGCGGATGCGGCCAAACCAATCCCCGAAGCACTCAACCTGTGCTCGACTTCGAGTGATCCCAGCAACAGAGGTAGTACGCCTTGGCCCAGTAAGACGATCACCCCAAGTGCCAACGCTGCGAGAATTTGCAGCGCGCGCGCGCGGGCCCCGATGTCCGGCATCGATTGTGCGCTGACTCCCGCTACTTCATAAGTCATGGAGGCGGCCAAAATCAGCGAGTGCGGTCATCGTTGAGGCCTCCACGCGAAGGGTATCCGGCTCGCAGGATACCAGCGAAACTAAGCTTGCGATTTAGAATCGGTAGCCAACGTCGGCGCCATAGGACACCGGCTGCATCCGGTATATCGTTTGGCCCACGAAACCTGAGTACGCATTCGTGATGGCATTTGAATTGGCGAGATTTTTACCCCAAATCCCGACCTCCCAGCCGGTGCCGGAGGTCAGGGAGAATCGGGCGTTCAAGGTGCTGAACGGTCCGTACTCGCCCATGGGATCGGCGAGCGTATTCTTCTGTGCATCGACCCATCGGTAGTCGAGATGCGCCAACGCGCTAAGTCCATCGCCGACGGCATGCTCATAGGTGCCGCTCAACAAGCCTGTGAAATGCGGGGCCTGAGCCAGCGACGCGCCGACGGGAAGCGAGGAAACCAGCGGGGCGCCATTGACCTCGGTCAATGTTCGGGTGACCCGGCTATCGAGGTAGCTCGCGCCCGCTTTGAGCGTCAAGCTGCGGAATGGGCGCGCGGTCACATCCAAGTCGATTCCATCGATGCGCGATTTCGGGACGTTCGCGAGTGCTCCCGCGATTAGTCCGGTGGCCGGACTAATGAACAGCACTCCCGATTGTCGGTTCACATAGTCGTAGTAGTACACCGAGGAGTTGACGAATAATCGGCGATCCCAGAGCGAGGCCTTCAGGCCGGTCTCGAAGGCGGTGAGCTTTTCGGGACTGGCGTACGACCAGCCGGCCGGATCAAGTGCGGGGCCCAAGTAGAACTGTCCCGACTTGGTGGCGGTCGAGATATTCGCGTAGTAGAGCAAATTAGGGGAAATGTCGAATTCCGGCCCCACGCGATAAGAGAAGCTATTGGTGACGTGGGTTGTATCGAGGGCGGTAACGGTCGAACCTATGCCTTGAAACAATACGCCGCCGTCAGCGGAGCCGGTCTCGGTCGTCGCACCATCGACGCTGATGCGGTCGTGCGAGTAGCGTCCTCCCAGGATGAGGCGCAGCGATTCCGACAGATGAGTCGTCGTGTTGAGGAACAGGCCGAACGATTCGGGATTTTGGATGTAATCGGCTTGCGCGACGGATAGTCCTCTCGTTGTCAGGTCAGGTGGCGTTTCAAACAGCCCCACGAACAGCGTACTCTGGTCGCTGGCATCTTGACCGTGGAATTTCTGCCAGGAATAGCTCGTGCCGAGAATCCAGTCGGTCACGTTCAGCAGCGGCTGCGTGGAGACGAGGCGGGTTTCTTCGTACGCCTGACGCACGAAATCGTGCTGGTATAAATCGTAAATCGGCGCTGGTATTCCGTTATTGTTATCGGAGTTCCTGAAATCGAGTTCGTCAAAGCCGACGATGGAAATCAAGTCGGCAAACCCAAGGGACAGGCGCGTCGTCAACGACCCCCCGTCGCCCTTGATATCCCGATAAAGAGCCATCGTTCCCACCTTCACTGCCGTTGCGCTGGTAGTGCCGGTGTCCCATGCCGTCACGCAGCTCGGGCAGCCCGGCACAACGACATTGTCCGCCTGATATGAGGAGGGAGTCGACAGATCCCGGCTGAAATGCACGGACAGCACTGAATCGAACTCATCGTTGGGCTTGAACTCGAGCTGTGCGCGAGTCGCGTATTGGCGTGTCTGACCATACCGGCGGCCGGTATCGATGTCCTGTTGCCACCCCTCGCCTTGTTCCGTGGCGGTAGCCGCAAAGCGGCCGCGGAAATTCTCGCCGAGTGGGCCGGAGATCGCACCGCTTACATCCAGTGTCTGCCATCGGCCATACCCCACATTGAAATAGCCTTCTGGCGTGTCGGTGGGAGCGTTCGAGACGATGCTGACGGCGCCGCCCGTGGCATTCTTGCCATACAAAGTGCCTTGGGGTCCTTTGAGCACTTCGACCCGTGACACGTCGAAAAGCTGGCCCTGCAGGAAACCCGGAGCCGACTGATATATTCCGTCGACGTAAACGGCGGTGCCGCTGCTGTTGTTTGGATTGAAATCATCGAGCCCCACGCCGCGTATTGCAAACGCCGGATTCCCGTCCGCCGTCATATTCAGCGTGCTCAAGCCGGGCGTCAACGAGGATATGTCAACCGGTTGCCGGATTCGGGAGTCCGCGAGGTCTGTACCGCTCAACGAGGTAATCGACGCACCCACGGTCTGGATGTCCTGCGCTCGCTTCTGTGCGGTCACCACGATTTCTTCGAGCCCGACCGTTTGCTCATCCGCCACGGACGAAGCGTCAGCGGAAAAGGCGGTACGCGTGAGTGAGAGGACGACCATACAGAGTCCAGTAATTCTTATTGACATGCTCTGACCTCCTTTTTTTGGTGATTCGTCTAACTCACCGGCTCGCCACGTCCTCGCCGCTGAATGCCGGCGTGCTCATGCGAAGCCTTTGCGGAGTAACCTCCCGATCAGGCTTGCCTAGAAAAACTTCAGATATCGCTCGCGTTCCCAATCGGAAACGTGATTGTGGTATTGCTCCCATTCATGATGCTTGAAGGAGGCAAATGCGTCGAACATCAAACGGCCCATCACCTGTTTGCCGAGCGGGTCTCGCTCCAGTGCCTCTACTGCCTCGAATAAGTTGCGCGGCAGAAGCGAGACACCCTTTTCGCGCAGCGCCTCCATGGACGACTCATAGAGATTCTCCATGTGTGGCTCGCCCGGATCGCATTTGGTTTCGACGCCCTCCAGGCCTGCGGCGAGAAGCATCGCCGCACCGAGATAGGGATTAGTTGCGCTGTCGGCGGCACGACACTCGATGCGACCGCCGGCCGAGGGTATGCGCAACATGTTTGTTCGGTTGTTGCCGCCGTAACAGGCGAAGACGGGCGCCCACGTTGACCCAGTCATGCTACCCTGTTTGACAAGGCGCTTATAACTATTGACGGTCGGCGCGATGCACGCCGTTATTGCACCCGCATGCTTGAGGATACCGCCAATAAACTGATAACCCAGTTCTGACAGTCCGCAACCACGCTTGTCGCGCGTTTCGTTGAATAGGTTGGTGCCGCCCGAAAGACTCGCCAGGGACATGTTGAAATGAGCGCCGCTTCCAGTCCGATTCGCATGCGGCTTAGGCATGAAGGACACGTAGTAGCCTCGCTTTTGTGCCAGCTCGTTCGCCATGAAACGAAAGAAAACGAACCGGTCCGCCATGGTGAGCGCGTCCGCATACTTAAAGTCGATTTCGAATTGTCCGTTGCCGTCTTCGTGATCGAAGGAATACACGTCCCAACCCAGTTTATCGATGGTGTCGACAACCTCTGCGACTACATCAAACTGATCCACGAGTCCAACCAGGTCGTAGCAGGGCTTGGCGAGCGAATCTCGCGAGCTAATCGGAGTCGGGTTGCCCGCCTCATCATCTTTGAAGACGAAGTACTCCATTTCGATGCCGAGGTTGAACCGGAATCCAAGTGCAGCGGCACGGTCGAGCTGGCGCTTCAGAATATTGCGGCTACACGCCTCGAACGACTTACCGTCCAAATGCAAGTCGCTCGCGAACCAGGCAAGTTCAGGTTTCCAAGGCAATTGGATGCAGGAGGTCGGATCGGGCACGGCTGCAAGTTCATTGTCCGAGACCTGCTGAGGAACGCCATCCAACGCCGCGCCCGTAAAGAGTTCCGAGCCGAGAAACATGTCGTTCAGATGCGCGATCGGCACGCATTTCGCCTTAAGCTTTCCATGGATATCGACATAGCTCGCCAAGGCGAACCGCACGCCTTTCTCAGCCAAGGTTGCTTTTAAGGCATGCGATTCCACGGTTGGTGTACCGACTGTCATGAAGTCCATCCCCTCGAGTGAACCGGCATTAACGCCGCAGCTTGCTGGCCGTCAGGCCCCGCGATGTCCTGTCGTGCCGAGATGCGCCCCCAAACTGCCCGCATGCTCCGTCGTCCTCATCGCGGGTTCATTAATAACTCAACCCCGAGGCATGTGTCAAATATCAATCGATCAATCAATATAAAGAATTATATGCGCCCATCTTTAGCCTGGAGCCGTTGGCGAGTCACGGCCCTTCCCTCGAAAAAGGACCTCGATCTGGCTGCGCACCCACCGATTTCTAGGATCTGCGTGCACTCGGCGATGCCAGTGTTGCTTGAGATCATATGGGGGAACGTCAAAGGGCGGCGATAGCAGTCTGAGGCGAGCCAGCGCCGAGAACGCCATACCGACGGCGACCGGCACCGTGACGAGCAAATCGCTTTCGGCGATCACGAATGGAATGCTCATGTAGTGCGGTACATGCAGCGTCACGCGTCGCTCGATGTGCCGGCTACGCAGGTATTGCTCGAATACTTCCTGGCTTCGCCATTCGGCCCGGACCACGGCGTGCTCCAGGGCGAGAAATTGAGCCCTCGTCAGGCGCTTGCCTATGGCCGGATGATCGGCTCGCGCCAAGCAAGAGAAGCCGTGTGAAAATAGCTTCTGCTGGAAGAAATTGTCGCCCGAGAGATCCGGGAAATATCCCAGCGCGAGGTCTGCAGTCCCATCAGCCAGTGCCGACCCCAAGTCTTCGGGCGCCAGGCTGAGCGATCGAAACGTGGCGCCGGGTGCTTGGCGGCGGAAGCGTTCCAGAAGCTTCGGCAGAAACACCATTTCACCCACGTCGGACATCGCCAGACGAAACTCGGTCTCCGTGGTCGAGGGATTGAAGAGCGGTTGGCCGAGCATTCGGGTGGTATGCAGGTGCAGCATTTCTCGCGCAGCGTCGATCAACGGCAGCGCACGTGGCGTCGGCACCATGCCGCGCGGAGTGCGCACGAACAGTTCATCTGAATAAGCCGCGCGCAGTCGTCGCAGAGCGTTGCTGACGCCGGGCTGCGTCATTCCGAGCATCTGCGCCGCGGTCGCCATTTTCGGGTGGTCAGCGACCGAAACGAGTACGCGGAGGAGGTTCAAATCGTGTTTCACAGGTATTCCCTCGATCACGGATGAAAATGAGGCCTATTGTCGTTATGATATTGATGAATGTCGAGCGGGCGCCTAGAGTCTGTGCGAATGCGGCGAAGGATCCGATCGACATGAGCTTTCAATTCGACACCGGCAAGTCAAGCGAGATGTCGAGATATGCGACGCGCAACTCGACAAAACAATCGGTGCCAAGGGCGCCACTGTCGCGAATCAGCGTATCTCTCCCGGAGTCGCTTCTGATGGCGCTCGACAGGCTGGTGGCTCGGCGCGGCTTTCCGAATCGGTCGCACGCCATTACGCTGGTGCTCAGTCAACTCATTGCAGAGCACAAGGGCGTGTCGGTCGAGGAAGCGTCGATAGGGACAATCACTATTCTACATAATGACCTGTATGACGTGCATCGAGAACTTGCCGGCGTCCGTCAGAGATGCAGTGCGGAAATCATCAGCTGCATGAATTCGCAGGTTGCCAGCGGACAAACGCTAGAAGTGATGCTGATACACGGGGCAGGACACAAGCTCAAGGTAATACAGGATGAAGTGGCGAGACTGCGTGGAGTCGTCTTCGCAAAGTTGCAATTGGTAGGTCCGTCGAGCTCACAGTTAAATTCCGACCTTTTGCCTCCCGTCGGAAGCCTTACCCACGTTGGGTTGGGTCGCGCCTTGTCGTTGTCCTGATGTCTGCCTTCGATTTGAGATTGGCATGAAAGCCAGCGCGGCTATCGTGGAGATTCTTAAACGCGAGCGGATTGACGTCATATTCGGCTACCCGCGCAATCAGGTACTCGAACAAGCGGCGATCGCCGATGTACGCACGATCATAGTCAGGCAAGAGCGCACCGGGCTGCATATGGCCGACGCGCTGTCGAGAATGACCCGAGGCCGTCGTATGGGCGTGTTTTGCATGCAGCACGGTCCCGGTTCTGAGAACGCTTTCGGCGGCGTTGCACAGGCCTATAGCGAGTCGGTTCCCATACTGGTGCTTCCGCAAGGCTACGCGCGGCGTCTTGCCTATGTGCCGGACAACTTCAATTCTAGCCGCAGCATGGCGGGGGTCAGCAAGCATGCGGAACCGATCACTTCGGCGCTGGAAGTGGCGAATGTTATGCGCCGGGCCTTTACTCAGTTGCGCAACGGCCGCCCACGGCCGGTTGTGGTTGAAATGCCCTGGGACGTCTTGGGCGATGAAGTCCCCGGAGAACTTGAGTATCGACCTGTCGTAACTTCCCGTTACGCACCGGAAGGATCGGCAGTCGAAGCGGCGGCAACGGCCCTGGTGGCAGCGCGATATCCGGTGATCTACGCAGGTCAAGGTGTGCACTGGGCGGAGGCCTACGAGGAACTTAGGGCGTTGGCCGAGTTCATGGCGATTCCCGTGTGCACCAGTCTCGAAGGAAAGAGCGCGTTCGATGAGACCCATCCGTTGGCGCTCGGTTCCGGCGGAGCAGCTATTCCGGCGACCGTGCATCAGTTTTTGCAAAAGGCAGACTTGATTCTTGGAGTCGGTTGTAGCTTTTCAGAAACAGCGTTCGGCGTAGCCATTCCACAGGGAAAGATAATCATCCATTCGACGCTCGATCCTGCCGACTTGAACAAGAATGTCGCCGTCACTCACGCACTAATCGGCGACGCAAAACTCACCCTTGCATCCCTCAGCGACGCATGTCGCCGCCGCGTAACAGGGTCACGTGACCGCTCCGCCATCCAGAATCAGATCAAATCAGTGGAAAGAGATTGGCTGAAGAGCTGGCTGCCCAAGTTGACCTCAGAAGAAGTGCCAATGACACCTTATCGCGTGCTGTGGGACCTTCAACAGATCGTGGATAAGGAGCGCACGATTATTACCCATGATGCAGGCAGTCCCCGCGATCAGCTGTCACCATTTTGGAAATCGACCGCGCCACTCTCCTACATCGGGTGGGGTAAATCGACTCAATTGGGATATGGGCTGGGCCTCGCCATGGGCGCGAAGCTCGCCTGCCCGGGGAAGCTCTGTATCAACGTTTGGGGAGATGCCGCGATTGGATTCACCGGGATGGACTTCGAGACCGCAGTACGCGAACGGCTGCCGATTTTGTCGATTCTATTGAATAACTCTTGCATGGCGATTGAACTGCCCGTGATGCCGCGGGCCACAGAGAAATATCGCGCCACGGATATTTCAGGAGATTACGCAGCGCTCGCGCGCGCGCTCGGCGGTTATGGTGAGCGTGTGACCAAGCCGGGGGAGATCGCCGCGGCAATTAAGCGCGGAATCGAAAAGACCGAACAAGGAGTGCCGGCGCTGCTCGAATTCATCACGTCGCAAGAGACGCAATTTTCGAAATATTGACTGGCACCATGAAATACTGCAGCCACTGTGGTCGCCCGCTAGCGCTTCGATGGATAGATATCGATCGTCGCAAGCGACATGTTTGTCTAGGATGCGGCAAAATTCACTACGAGAATCCGAAAGTGCTCGTGCTATGCCTGGCACATTGGGGGAATCATCTCGTGATGTGTAAAAGGGCTTTGAGGCCGCAGCGAGGCATGTGGAGTGTCCCGGGTGGGTTCGTCGAGATCGGCGAGACGCTGGAAGAAGCCGCAAGTCGGGAAACGATGGAAGAGACGGGAGTGGAGTTGGATCCCAGCCAGCTTGAGCCGTGCTTTCTTGCGAGCCTACCGCACATCAATGAAGTTTATGTCGGTTTCCGTGCGAGGCTTGCAAATCGTCCAAATCTACGGCGGGGACCTGAGAGCCTCGAAGTGGCCATGTATCAGGAGTCCGATTTACCGACTAAGCAGCTCGCGTTTGGCAGTGTACTGACTGACTACTACCGGCGGTTTTTCTGTCAGTTACGCTCAGCGCGATTCCCAGTGTTGAGCATGCAATTAACGCCGATCGAAGTTTTCTCGGACGGCGCAACGCCGCCCAAAACCTGGGCCGTCGTCAAAGGTGTACAGGAAGGGGTCCCCTCATTTTCAGTGCAATAACTCACGGTAGGATTTCTCTGTAATTCCAGGGTCTGTCCGCCGATTTCCTGTTTAAAATAGCTACTTGCTGCCCGTGTTTTGAGAGAAGCTCTCCCACCCAGCTTAGGCGCGTGCGATGGACAAATGGCAGGCCACGTTTTTGGGTTTAAAGCAGCTCCGACGTGAGCTGACGGCCTTCGAACTTGAAGCGTTCTTTACGTTCACGGCCGCCGAGCGCCAGGCCATTGAAGATCGCCGCGGACCCGGGCTGCAATTAGGGCTGGCGCTGTAGATTGGCTTTTTACGCATGAGCGGCCGCGTACTCGATGCGGTGCGCATCGTGCCGGCGGTGCTCTGGCGAAATCTCGGTGAGCAGTTGCAAGTCGTTGCGCCCGATCTCGCTTCGCTTCGCGCCATGTATCAGCGCGGCAATACCCTGTTTGAGCATCAGCAGTTGGCCCGCGAGGTGCTTGGTTTTCGTTGGCTGAGTGAGCCGCAGCGTCGTGCGCTGGTGTACGCACTGCGGCGAGAACTGGCGCGCACGCATAATCGATAACGATCGCTGGCTTTTGCTCGACGCTGGTTGGGCATGTCAGTCGCGGTATTCATCGGCTCGGCGTTAATTGGAGTGATGAGTTACATGGATGCCTGGTACCCCGAATTGTTCATTCGAACATGGCACTGGGATGCGCGGCTGACGGGTTCGGTCAACGGTGCCGCGTCGTTGACCGCCGGACCGCTTGGAATGCTCACGGCGGGATGGTGGTCCGCTCGGATGCTCAAGTCTGGACGAATCGATGAACTCGTGAGTCCTCCCGCCCTAAGGGCGCAGCTCGGTGCGGTCTTTCTGCTGACGGTGGGTATCATCGGTGTGAGCCTAGGTCCGTTGTTGCCCGCCGTATTTACCGACTACCTATTTCACGACGAACACTCCCTTCGCTATTCACTATCGCTCGCGGCGGCGATCGTAGCGCCACTCGCCTGTCTCTTGCTGAGTCTCGGCCTAAGGCAGTACCGCAGAAGGCTGCTTGAACTCGACTCAGACGTGGCGCCCGAAAGGCTTCGACCGCGACTAACTCTAACGATCGCCTTGCCACTCCCGCGCTGCGGCTGGAGGTGGAGCGGCTGCGGCAGAACTACGAACAAGGAAGAAGGCGCTGTCGACAACTCGGTGTACGGTTAGGCATTCCGAGCGGATCGCCTGCCGTTGCTGTTCGCACCTTTTATGCAGGTTGATGCCTCAACAACGCGTAAATTCGGCGGCTCAGGTCTGGGACTATCTAGGCATTTCCTACCGTCAGTTTCGGCACGGAAAACGAGGGGACCTCCTAAAGGACATATCCTCATTGTGGCGCTTGCGGCGGACGCCATGAACGAAGCGCGAGAGAATTGCCGAGAAGCACGGATGGACGACTACCTCTCAAAGCCGATCGGCCGCGCCCAACTTGCTGCGTGCCTTGCTCGCCAGTTGCGGCACGAAAACTTGGCGGGCATCGGCGAGCCCTCAATATAGCTGTTGGAACTGATGACGCTTCGGGCCGGGTTTAAAATAGCCCCCGAGCCCGCTTCATGCACCGGCTCCGGGCCACCCTGCAATTCGATGGGTTGCAGCAGCTCGCCAAGCAGGCTGCCATCAAGCGGCTGAATATTGATCGTCGAACCAGCTTGCCGCCGGGCCGCCGCTATTGATCTCGACCGCACCGTTTGCTGGTCTGCATCAGTCGTGGCGGCCACCGTCGTAGTAGACGCCGGTTTCGGTGGACGCATCAGTCAACAGCCTCGTGATCACCCGCGCTGCTCTCTTCGGGGTGTTTAGAAAATGCATGAAGGGTAGGAATGGCACACTTCGGTTGTCTCCTGTCTGGTAAACGGAGACTCCCCGGAGGAGATCTTTTAATCAAGCTCTCCGATGGGGATCCATATCAAACCATCACGAAACTTGACCGCCAGAGACGGAATCGCCATCAAGAAAGCTGGTCATGCTCAGCTAAGTCATAGGTTTCGGACCGGCACAACTCACCCGCTCACCTTCAACGGGTGTCGCAGAAAACGCCATCAGCGCCTCGCCATAGCCCCTGGTCCACTCCTGCGGATGTTTGGGATCGCATCGCCACCAGCCTTCGTGGTGCACGCCCGCGGCGGTCCACCATTCCAGGTACACCACATGCATCTTCAGTCGGTGCGATTGTACCTCGTCGTAGGCACCACAGATTGTAATCCTTGCGCCCTGAGCCTTCCACGCAGCCATTACCGGTGTGTCGCTGTGCAATGACGGCACCGCGCGGGTCGGCGTTTGCCTTGCGTTCACCTCACAGAGGGCAGCTCCGGGGCTCAACCCCAACGCTCCAGTGAGGAAATTGGTAAACAGTTGCTCCATGCTCAGAACTCCCGCTCCAACCTCCATTGCACCTCCCGCCCATTGGGAACACTGAAACGGACATCGTGTATCGCTCCTAGCTGCCTAATTCATCCGCCCCTTTGGTATTTCCATTCAATTCGTCGCGCGTCACGCAATTGCGTCCTGCCCGCCTGCTCCGATATATCGCGTCATCCGCGCGTCGCGAAGCACCTCCGGTCCGATCGGCGGCGCAGGCGGAACGGATACGGCAGCAACCCCGAAGCTCGCCGTGAAATGGTGTGGGCCATTCGATGTCTCCATAGGTGCAGAATGGCACCTCCGCCGGATTTTCTCAGCGACCGCGGCTGCCTCCGCTAGAGAAAATTCAGGCTATACCACCACAAATTCCTCGCCGCCATAGCGTGCAATCCAATCGTTCCGGACGCGAATGCAGCTGCGCGTGCGATTCGCGAAATACTTAAGGACGTTATTGCCCCGTCGCAGAAGTAAACACGGCATCGTCATAACGAAGCGCCGAATCGAGGTTAGGCGTTCCCGCAATGGCTATGTTTCGCATTGCATAGTCGCTTCGATGGGATGTGAATCTGGCATCGACCATCCCTCGACTCTCGAAGCCAGACGCCATGACGAGACTCGTTCCCATCATATTGCGGGCCATAACGCCCCAGGCGTCGCGCTTCACGCACCGAAACAGCGAACACAGTTCGGACTCCTCTTCGAGTTTCCAAATCTCTTGCGTTCAATCATTCTAATCCTTACTATAATTGACATCAAGGGTCATGTGAACTGCCCGAGGCCTATAACAATCTGTGGGGATCGATAGGATGTTCAATTGAACGGCGTTTCTGAGCCCGTTGGAACATTGGATGTGGCGCTTGGGCGTGCCGCGCGACTGCTGGAGAGTGATGCCGCTCTCGCCGCGGAGCACGCACGCGAGATCCTCCAGGCCGTTCCGACCCATCCGCGTGCGCGTCTGATTCTGGGTGCCGCGCACCGCATAGTCGGTCAGATGCAATTGGCGCTCGAAATACTCGAACCACTTGGGCGCGAGTTGCCGCACGCGGCACCGGTGCACTTGGAGCTTGGGGTCGCCCGCGCCGAGGCGGGGTACCTGCGCGCAGGTATCGCGGCCATACGCCGGGCGGTAAATCTGCAGCCCGCGTCCGCGGACGGGTGGCGAATCCTGGCGGACTATCTCGAGGCGGACAGCGACCCGGGCGGTGCCGGGGATGCAAGGGTGCGGTATGTAGCGGCAGCAGCTCACGATCCACGCTTGACGGAGCCGGCGACGGCGTTGTTGCAGAACAATTTGCCGCTGGCAGACCGCCGATTGCGAGCGCACTTGAAGAGGTACCCCACCGATGTAGCGGCGCTGCGCATGCTCGCTGAGGTGGCGGGACGATTGCGAAAGTACGCGGAAGCCCAGGAGCTCCTTGAGCGATGCCTCACGCTCGCCCCAAATTTCGATGCCGCACGCCAGAACTATGCGGCGGTGCTGAACAGGCAAGCCAAACCCGTTGCGGCGCTGCCGCAGGTCGAGAGATTGCTCGCCCGCGAGCCGGCGAATCCGGGATACCTGAATCTCAAGGCCGCCATCCTGGCGAACATGGGCGACTACGTCGGCTCGATCGACGTGTACGGCGAGGTGTTGCGGCGATATCCCCGGCAGCCCAAGATCTGGATGAGCATGGGGCACGCGCTCAAGACGGTACGCCGTACCGAACAGAGCGTGGCCGCGTATCGCCGCGCAATCGAGATCGAACCGAATTTGGGCGAGGCGTACTGGAGTCTCGCCAATTTGAAGACCGTGCGACTCTCCGGCGCCGACGAATTCGCAATGCAGCAAGCGCTGAACCGCAAGGATCTCGCCGATGAAGATCGCATCCATTTCGAGTTCGCGATCGGCAAGGCGCTCGAGGATGACGAATCCTATGAGCAATCCTTTGCCCATTACGCGAGCGGAAACGCGCTGCACCGGCGCATCCAGCCGCACAATGCGGACGAGAACTCCCGCTTTGTGCACCGCTGCAAACTGCAGTACACCGCCGATTTCTTCGGGCAGAGAAAATCTCAGGGCGCGGAGTCTCCGGACCCTATTTTCATTGTCGGCTTGCCGCGCGCAGGCTCCACGTTGCTTGAGCAGATCCTCGCGAGCCACTCCTCGGTCGAGGGTACGGTCGAGCTTCCCGACATTCCGCAAATTGCAAGGGAACTGATCGGTCGGGACGAGGCCCTGCATGAGGGTCGTTTCTTCGAGGCGGTCGCCGCGCTTGGGCCGGAGGAGCTGCGCGCTCTCGGCGAGCGTTATCTCGCGTCGACCCGGGTGCACCGCAGAACCGACGCACCTTTCTTCATCGACAAGATGCCAAACAACTATCTGTACATCGGCCTCATTCAATTGATCCTGCCGAACGCCAAGATCATCGACGCACGGCGCCACCCGCTGGGATGCTGCTTCTCCGCGTTCAAACAACATTTCGCACGAGGCCAGAGCTTCACCTACGATCTTACGGATCTCGCGCGCTACTACGCCGACTACGTGGAACTCATGGCTCACGTCGATGGGGTATTGCCGGGCCGCGTGCATCGCGTGTTCTACGAGTCGCTCGTACACGAGACCGAAAGCGAGGTACGCCGACTGCTCGATTACTGCGGGCTGCTGTTCGAGGAGCGATGCCTCAAGTTCTACGAGAACGAGCGCCCGGTTCGCACCGCGAGCTCGGAACAGGTGCGGCGTCCCATCTTCGCCGATGGGACGGATCACTGGCGACACTACGAGCCCTGGCTCGGACCCTTGAAGGAATCGCTGGGCGCCGTGCTCATGGACTATCCGCACGCGTCGGATTTTACCATCCGATAGATTTCAGATTCTTTGATCGATTACAACCGAAGGGAGAAAAGAGAGATATGATTACCAGCAGCCGACTCAAACCAAGAATCCGGGGTGTAGGCGTTGCCGGTCGCTCTCGTGACTTTCAGCGTCTCATGCTGCGTCAGCTGCCGCTGGCTTCGGCCATCTCGGCGGTTCTCTCCGGTGTTTCGCCGGTGGTCCGCGCACAGACGGCGCAGCCCACCGACACACTGGAAGAAGTCACCGTCACCGCGCAGAAGGTGAGGGAAAACCTGCAGGACGTGCCCATCAGCATCGAGGCGCTGGGTACGCAAAAGCTCGAGCAGCTAAACATCGTGAGTCTCGACACTTACGTCGAATACCTGGCGGGCGTCACCACGATCAAGAGCATCGGTCAAGGCGGCAACGGGGTCGGCACGACTCATGTCTACATGCGCGGCATAAACAGCGGCCAGGACGGCAATCATTCCGGCTCGCAGCCTACGGTCGGAACCTATTTCGACGAGCAGCCGGTTACCACGATTGACGGCACCGTCGACATGCACGTGTATGACATCGAACGCATCGAAGTGCTGGAGGGCCCCCAGGGCACGTTGTACGGCGCGAGTTCGGAAGCGGGCACCATCCGCATCATCTCGAAGAAACCCGACCCTTCCAAGTTCGAAGCCGGCTACGACGTGAGCGGTGATCAGATCACGAACGGCGGCGGTGCGGGCTGGAAGGCCGAGGGCTTCGTCAACATTCCGCTCTCGCCGATAGCAGCCGTGCGCATCGTCGGCTGGGACGAGCATGACCCGGGCTACATCAACAATGTTGCCGGTACCGATCTCAATGCTGGTATCGTCAAGGGCACGCGCACCTTTCCCACATCGGGCATCACGATCAACAATGCCGATTCGGTATCGAAGAACTACAACACCGTCGAGTACCACGGCGGCCGTGCCGCCTTAAAGGTCGATGTCGCCGACAATTGGACCGTCACTCCCACGTTCATGGGTCAATCGACGGCGGCAACCGGCTTCTTCGGCTACGACCCGGCGGTCGGACCCCTTGATCTCGTACACTTTGGCCCGGAAAACGATCAGGATTCCTTCACGCAAACTGCGCTCACGGTCGAAGGCAAAGTGAGCGACTTCGACATCACCTATGCCGGTGCATGGTTCGTGCGCAACCAGCATTCGATCGCCGACTATGCCGATTACTCCTATTGGTACGACCGCTACTACGGCTCCGGCAATTTCTGGCGACAGAACCCAGGATCGGTGACGGCCGGCGGAGTGACATCACCCGCGGGCTCGTATGCGGATCCGCAGAACTACGTCATCGAGAAAAGTCACTACACGAAATGGAGCAACGAGCTGCGCATGACCACACCGCAGCAATACGCCATCAAGGGCACCGTCGGTCTGTTCGCGCAGCGTCAGGTCCACGATATCTGGGAGGACTATGTGATTCCGGGTGCGGGCGGCAATCCGTACACCTACAATCCGCAGGGCCTCGCTCAGTCCTTGACCATTCCCAGCCTCGACAACAACACCGTGTGGCTCACCGACGAGCAGCGCGTGGATCGAGACTCGGCGATATTCGGCCAAGTGACCTGGGACATCGGCTTGGGCTGGTCGCTAACGGGCGGCATGCGCTTCTATAAATATGACAATTCATTGCAAGGTTACTACGGTTATTCGGCGAACTACCAGGCGGTCACCGGCTACGCGTCGGGCATGGACACCTGCGGGCCGACGGGTGGCACGCCGAATCCTGCCTATGCGCCGTTCCATTTTGGACCGTGCACTAACCTGAATACGTCGGTCTCGGCCAACGGACATACCGAGAAAGCGACATTGAGCTACAAATTCGATCCTGACCGCATGGTTTACGCGACGTTCTCGACCGGCTTCCGCCCGGGCGGCGTCAACCGCGTGTATGACGTCGATATCCATGCCATTTATCCGCCTTACAAGTCGGATGAGCTGAAGAACTTCGAAATCGGATGGAAGACCGAGTGGTTCGATCGGCGCGTGCGATGGAACGGCGCCGTGTTCGTCGAGGATTGGAACAATTTTCAGTTCTCCTACCTCGGACCCAACAGCGTGACCGTTGTACAGAACGCGGCATCGGCGCAAAGCAAGGGAGTCGAGACCAACTTTGAGTGGGCGGTCGGAGACGGCTTGGTGCTGTCCGGCAGTGCCACGTTCCTCGATGCGAAGCTGACGCAGAGCTTCTGCGGCACGACCACACTGGTCTTTACGACGAACTGCCCGAATCAGTTGAGCGGCGCATCAGGGTCTCCAATCGGCTTCGCCGATGGAACGGTGATCAAGGGGCCCTACGCGCCAGCCGGCACCAGGCTCCCGGGCACACCGAGGTTCAAGACGAATTTCGTCTCGCGTTACAACTTCTCGGTGGGGGATTGGGGCGCGTTCGGACAAGCGGCGGTGATCTACCAGGACGCCTCCGTGCCGCTGCTGTTTCCGGTTTTCTATCAGACGGGACCCGAGGGGCAGCAGCATTTGGGTGAACTGCCGCCGTACACGCTGCTCAATCTGTCGGCCGGCGTGAACCGCAACGGTACGCAGCTCGAGGTCCGGGTGGACAATGCGATCAATTCTCTCGGCGAGTTGACGCGATTCTCAGCGTGTACACCGACCACCTGCAATCAGCCGTACGTGATCCCGGTGCAGCCGCGGACGGTGTGGCTGACATTCGGGCAGAAGTTCTGATATGGCCGCTTTTGTCAAGCGACGTACCGGCGGGTTCAACCCGCCGGCCATACGCACGCCGCAGTCGACACTGGACCTGCATGTTCTACGTCTCGACGGCAATGACGATTGGGTCTTGGCATTCGAAGGGGTCCCGGGGTGCAACTACCAGGTCCTCCGCGGCTTCGCGCCAAGCAAGCCAACTTTAAGGCAGTGGTAGGCAATTCGACATATGTCCGAGATCTGGTGCCCCTCTCCCGCTCGCGTGGCGAATACGAATCTCACGCGCTTCATCCAATGCGTCGGCGCCCGCAGGGGTTTGACACTGCGCAGTTACTCCGACTTGTATGCGTGGTCCATCGAGCGATCGGGTGAATTCTGGGAGGAAATGGCACAATTCGCTGATATATGCGCAGAGTGGGCGGCTGGCCGGTCCTCGAGGATGCGAAACGCATGCCAGGAGCGCGTTTCTTTCCGAACGCGCGCCTGAACTTCGCGGAAAATCTTCTCCGTTATCGGGGCGAGCAGACCGCCATTATCTTTCGAAATGAGTGCGGCGCCCGGCGGGAGATCTGCTTCCGGCAACTGCATGAGGAGGTTGCGCGCGTCGCCGAAGGGTTGAGGTCCGCCGGCGTCGTGGCGGGTGACCGTGTCGCCGTCTTCCTGCCCAACACTCCAGAAGCGATGATCGCCATGCTCGCAGCGACGAGCCTCGGAGCCGTGTGGTCATCGTGCTCCCCCGACTTCGGCGTGCGCGGAGTACTGGATCGCCTTGGGCAGATCGCTCCGAAGGTACTATTCGCGGCCGACGGGTACCACTACGCCGGCAAGACCGTCGACTCGCTCGCCCCGATGGCAGTCGTCCTGGCAAACCTTCCGACTATCCAGCGCGTTGTCGTCATTCCCTACGTGAATGCCGAACCGCCGCTTGAGCAACTTGGCATCGCTGCGGCCAAAGCCGTGCCATACGATCAGTTCGGTCAACGCGGGTTGCCACTGCAATTCGTCCGCTTACCGTTCAATCACCCACTCTACATTTTGTATTCGTCGGGCACGACCGGAGCTCCAAAATGCATCGTGCACGGCGCGGGTGGTACGCTTCTGCAACATCAGAAGGAACATTTGCTTCATACGGACGTGAAGCCCAGCGACCGGCTGTTCTACTTCACGACGTGCGGTTGGATGATGTGGAACTGGCTCGCCAGTGGGCTAGCTACCGGCGCGACGCGGGTGCTCTACGATGGCAGCCCGTTTCATCCGGATGCTGGGGCTCTCTGGCGCGTTGCGGAGGAAGAGCGTGTCACAATATTCGGCACCAGCGCGAAGTACATATCCACATTGGCAAAAAGCACGTTCATTCCGGCGACGGAGGTCGATCTGACGGCGCTGCGAACTGTACTGTCCACCGGCTCACCGCTACTGCCCGATGGGTTCGACTACATCTATCGCGCCGTGAAATCGGACGTCCATCTCGCGTCGATTGCCGGCGGATCCGACATCGTTTCCTGCTTTGCACTAGGCTGCCCAATTCTACCTGTGCATCGCGGGGGAAATTCAGTGTCGTGGCCTGGGAATGCGTGTTGAGATATTCGACGGCGAAGGCTGCCCAGTCCTGGGTGAGCGCGGTGAGCTCGTATGTACGGCTCCCTTCCCCTCAATGCCAATCGGGTTCTGGAACGACCCGGACGGGCAACAATACCAGGCGGCCTACTTTGAGCGATTCCGCGGCGTGTGGCATCACGGCGACTACGCCGCTCTAACTGAGCACCATGGAATCGCGATATACGGTCGCTCGGACGCGGTGCCGAATCCGGGCGGAGTGCGCGTAGGTACGGCGGAAATCTATGCTGCCGTTGAGAGCCTCGATGAAGTTGCTGAAGCACTCGCGATCGGCCAGGACTGGCAGAGCGACGTTCGCATAGTGTTATTCGTCCGTCTAAAACCGAATGTGCAACTCGATGACGCTCTGAGGAAGAGGATGCGTGATAGGATCCGAACATACACCACCGCTAGGCACGTGCCGGCAAAGATTATCGCCGTATCGGACATTCCACGAACGCTCTCGGGCAAGCTCACCGAACTAGCGGTGCGAAACGTCGTCCATGGTCAGCCGGTTAAGAATCTCGATGCGATCGCAAATCCGCAGGCTCTCGATGAATTCCGCAATTTGTCGGAACTGGGGAGTTAATCGCGAACCCCAACGATGGTTCCATCGGGACCTTTTTGCGACCTGAGTGGTCGGCGCGATCAGTGGAATGGTCGATAGAGATGATTGACTGCGGCCGCAAGCCACTAGAACGGCGGCACACGCCACCACCAGATCCTGGACCTTCGATTCCATAAACGCAGCTCCCGCATGTTGAGCGAGGGCAGCGCTTGTAAGACGACGTTCGACATCGGCCGTGTGCGACCCCGCTACCGTCGCGTAGGCTCACTACACGGGAACCCGCCGGCACCTGCAACCTTGCAAATTATTTCCATTCAGAAATTGCCGATCCGTTCCCAGTGATTATTCCGGCTCATGGAAGACAGTGTTTCCAGAGCATCGTGGACAGCGATTCCGTTTGAACGTGGACAGAACGCTGGCGTGATCGTGGCCAGTTTTCGGGCTGAGCCGCAATCGCGTTCACGATGCCATGCCGGCATGGTGGACAGCCTAACGGCGATGAACGATTCAGAAAGTTATACATACCTCATACACCCCCGTTCGTTGAACCGCAAAGACGGGGTAGGCTTTTAATCTGGCGAGCGCGGGGGCCGGGCATCATACGAGGCAGGAGGATTCCTGGCCCCGTGACAAAGAGAAAACAACGTCGATGCCTGCACTGCCGGCACCTGTTTCACCGCAACCCGCGGACGCGAACGCAGCAGAGATTTTGTTCCGCATCGGCCTGCCGGGCGGCGAGTAAGAAGGCGAGCCAACAGCGCTGGCTATGCAAGCCTGAGAACCAAGACTACTTCCGCGGTGACGAGCACGTAAATCGAGTCAGAGCGTGGCGGGCGAAACAGTCCGAATATGGGCAGGAACCGGCCTTAAATGCCGAACCGTTACAAGAGATGATAATGGTTCAAGCCATTGACCCGATTGAGAAATACGGCAGTTTACCGTTACAAGAGACGATCCGGCTGGAAGTGTGTGAATCGGTTGAGGAAATCGGCCTCTAGAGGCCACGTGCGTTACAAGATTTGATGGGCAAGGCCGGCATCGGCCATGAGAATCCGCGGCGTTCACCAGCCACAGGAATCTCGCCGCCGATGTCCAATCCCCGACTGCCTACGCCGAAGCTCAGACAGATCATCCAGTTCGAATCGAGTGAACTGTCGGCGCGCGAGGTCGCCCGTGCGCTTTCCTTGTCGCACGGCGCCATCTCGAAGTATCGCTGCGCGGTGCGCGCCGCCGGGGTGACATGGGACGAGGCGCAGCGCCTCGACGATGCCGAACTGGAACGGCGGATCTGGAAGGCGCGGGCCGAGCGCAAGCCGCGCCCGGTCGTGTTACCTGACTGCGCCGGGATCCACATGGAACTGAAGCGCCATAAGCATGTGACGCTGCAACTGCTGTGGGACGAATATCACGCCACGCACGGGGCGCTGGCCCTGCGCTACAGCTCGTACTGCGAACGGTATCGGCACTGGGTGCGTCGGCTGCAACGCTCGATGCGCCAACGTCATTATGCCGGTGAGAAGCTGTTCGTCGATTATGCGGGCGCCACCGTGCCGATTTACGGTGCGACGTGCGAGGAGGCGTACCGCGCCGCGATCTTTGTCGGCGCCCTGGGCGCGAGTGGCTACGCGTATGCGGAGGCGACGCGCACCGCGTCGCTCCCGGACTGGCTCGGTAGCCACGTGCGGATGCTGACCTTCTATGGTCATGCTCCGACGATTTTGGTACCCGACAATCCCCGGGTCGGCGTGACGAAAGCCGACCGTTACGAGCCCGAACTGCAGCGTTCGTACGAGGAAATGGCGGCGCATTACTCGATTGCGGTCATCCCAGCCAGGCCCCACCGCCCGAAGGACAAGCCGAAAGCGGAGCTCACGGTACTCCTGGTCTGTCGTTGGGTGTTGGCACGGCTACGGCATCAGCGCTTCTTCAGTCTCGAGGAGTTGAACGCGGCCATCCGGCCGCTCCTCATCGAACTGAACGAGCGGCCGTTCCAGAAGCTCCCCGGTTCCCGGCGTTCCGTGTTCGAGGCGTTGGATCGCCCGGCGATGCGGCCGTTGCCGGCGACTCCGTATGTCTACGCCGAGTGGAAACGCGTGCGCGCCGCCTTCGATTATCACGTCGATGTCGATCGGCACTTTTACAGCGTACCGCACCCGCTGGTGGGCCAGGAACTCTGGTCGCGCTTCAGCGCCGCCACGGTCGAGGTGTTCCATCGCAGTGTCCGGGTGGCAAGCCACGTGCGCTCCTACCAGCATGGCGTGCATACGACGTTGCCGCAGCACATGCCGCGCGCTCACCGCGAACACGCCGAGTGGACACCGACGCGGCTCATCCACTGGGGCGCCTCGATCGGGGCGAACACCTGCGCAGTGGTCGAGCATCTGCTGAAGAGCAAGCCCCACCCCGAGCAAGGGTATCGAGCTTGCCTGGGACTGTTGTCGCTCGCCCGCCAGTACGGACAGGGACGGCTCGAGGCCGCGAGCACCTTGGCGGTGAAATTACAGAGCCCCACCCGCAAGAGCGTGCTGTCGATCTTGAAGACCGGGCGTGACCAGCGCCAGCCGGCGCCCCCCGAGCAACTCGACCTACCCGAGCACACGAATGTGCGCGGCCCGAAATACTACCACTGACGCCGGAGAGATCATGCTGACGCAAAATACCTTGGAAACCCTACGACACCTGAAACTGCAGGGCATGGCGCAGGCCCTGGAGGAGCAGCGTGACACGCCGAACACGCACGCACTGTCCTTCGAGGAGCGGCTGGCCTTGCTGGTCGATCGGGAGCGCTTGTCGCGGCAGAACAGTCGCTACCGCGGACTGCTGCGCGACGCGCGCCTGAAAGTTGCGCAGGCCTGCGTCGAAGACGTCAGCTACAAGAGCGGTCGCGGCCTCGACAAAGCGCAAATCGCGTCGCTGGCCGACGGCGCCTGGATCGAGCGCGGACAGAATCTTTTAATGACCGGACCGACCGGGTCGGGAAAGACTTGGATCGCGTGCGCGCTGGCTCATCAGGCGTGCCGCCAGGGCCGATCTGCCCGATACTGGCGCGTACCTCGACTGTTCGAGGAGATCCGCACCTCGCACGGCGATGGTAGCTACCTGAAGCTGCTCAAGCGACTCGCCAAGACGCCAATCTTGATATTGGATGACTGGGGACTGATCGCACTATCCACCCAGGACCGAGCCGACCTACTCGAAATCCTCGACGATCGCCTCAATGCCCGCTCCACAGTCATCTGCAGCCAGTTACCGGTGGATACATGGCACGCCTACCTCGGTGAACCGACTTTGGCGGACGCAATACTCGACAGAATCGTGCATCACAGCCACCGGATCGAGCTGAAAACCAAGGGCGAATCGTTGCGCGAGTCCCTTCCTCTGAACGGACCGCGGTCAGACCCAAAACGTGGCGCTGAAGCTCGCGCCGACGACTGAAAAACCGTCGTGCTATCAACCCATCGTGGACACCTGAGAAGAATCGGCGGCGGACGCCGCCGACTTCGCGGCACTGTCCACGATGGCCTGGAATCACTGACCACGATCGATGGAATACTCACCCAGACGCCGACGTCTAGTTTTCTACTACCGGTAGCGTGATGTACGAGGCATGCGCGGCGGAATGGAATACATGCTGCGTGGCCGTGCGATAGTCCGCCGGCTTGGCGGCGAAAATATCCGTCACGAAGGTTTGCGGGTTGACTGCCGCGATCCGAGTGCAGCAACAGTCCAGGAGCCGGTCGTCGACGCCGGTACGCCATCTGCAACGCATCGCATACCAGCTTCGCCGTCATCCGCTCACTCATGGCCCAGCCTACGATCCGGCGAGTTCCTAAATCGACGATAGCGGCTAAATAGAGCCAGCCCTCATCGGTGAGCAAGTAGGTGATGTCTCCCGTCCACGCTTGGTTGGGTGACCAGCCTATAAAGCGCCGATCTAACAGGTTCAGTGCCACCGGTTTTTTTGTGATTGGAGTCCGTTGTGACTCGGTATGGCCGGCGGTACACCGTACGCAAATGCTGGCGCACAAGGCTTTTGCGCACTCTCTCCGCGCCGATACGCATACCCGACTGACGTAACGGACGAGTGACGCGGATGCGACCATAGCCCTGCTTGCCCTCCGCATGGATGACCGCGACTTGCGCATCGAGAGATTGGTTGGCGACTTCACGGTCGCTCGGCCCTCGATCACGCCATTGCAGGAAGCCACTGCGCGACACGCTCAGTACCTTGCATAGCCGCGCGATCGGCTGCCGGCCCGCTTGTGCTTCGATCCAGGCGTACTTCACGAGGACTCCCTTGCAAAGTACGCCGCCGCTTTTTTTTGGATGGCGTTATCCGTCTTAGCCGACGCAAACTCGC
>Ga0224557_1001142_pt1 | contig 26541 bp, 26 predicted proteins | sample 714S31014metaG_FD_180677 | JGI IMG/M metagenome (GOLD analysis project Ga0224557, IMG submission 180677) | Peat soil microbial communities from Stordalen Mire, Sweden - 717 S3 10-14 | ecosystem: Environmental > Terrestrial > Soil > Wetlands > Peat | place: Sweden: Norrbotten County, Stordalen... | reverse complement strand
AGCCGAGCAGGTGGAATGAGGATCGGGTCGAGATGACGTCATCAGAGGCGATCGAGGGCCGAGCTCCCGGGCTCCGCGAGCGGAAGAAGGCAAAGACCCGCGCCGCCATCCAGCAGGAGGCGATGCGCCTCTTCCGGGAGCGGGGCTATGACGGCGCCACGGTCGAGGAGATCGCCGAGGCTGCCGACGTCTCGCCGAGCACGTTCTTCCGTTACTTCCCGACCAAGGAGGACGTCATCCTCCGCGACGACTACGACGAGCTGCTGCTGGAGGTGTTCCTGCAGCTGCCCCCTGATCTCACGCCACTGCAGGCCTGCCGCGAGGCGCTCCGCAGCATCGGCAGCATCACCGGCGGGCTCTCCCCGGAGGAGCGGGAGCTGGAGAAGGTGCGAATGGCCCTGACCTTCTCGGTCCCCGAGGTCAGAGCCCGCTGGATCAACGAGCTGGTCCGCTCGTTCCAGGTGCTCGCCGGAGCGGTCGCCGCCCGAGCCGGACGCCCAGCCGATGACATCCAGGTGCGCGCCTTCGTCGGTGCCGTGCTCGGGGTGATGCTGGTCGCGATGGAGCCGCTCGTCGAGGACCCGACCCGAGAGTGGACCGAGTTCCTGCCGGACATCGACGAGGCGCTCAGCTACCTGGAGCAGGGCCTGCCACTCTGACGCCGCCCGCCGGTGGTGCCCCACGGGTCAAGACCAAGAGGGAGCACGGCCCACCGGCACGCCGTATCCCTGGCTGCATCGGCGCCGACTTGATGACATGCGTGTGAGGGCCCACCCCCACTTTCTTGGCGTCGCCCTGCCGGCGATCTGCGCTGGCGTGCTGACGGGGCTGGCGGCGGCCGGCCACGCCGGCCCATTCGCAGGGCTTGCCGTGGCAACCCGCCCATTGGCGGCCGCCCACAGCCTCCCACCCCTCAACGCCGCCCTGCTCTACCCACCCGCCACCCCACCACCGCCCACCGAGAGCCTCGTCGTCGTGCCCTACCCGCCGCCACCCGTTCCCACGACCGCGATCCCAGCCCCCGCCTCCGCGACCGCGATCGCCTCCGTGCCCCCGAGTACTCCCCTGGCCACTCCAACGCCCCGCCGCACCCCATGTGCCGACGACGATTGCGGGGGAGGCGACTAGGCTTGGTCCGTCGATACCGCCCCCGGGACCGCGACCGTGCCCTGCGCAAGGTCTCGCTCTGGACGGCTGCCGGCATCGCCGGCGCGGCCGGACTGACCGGCGCGGTCGCCGCCCTCACCGCCACGAGCTTCGCCGCCGCGAGCCCCAAGCTCACGCCGTCCGCCGCACACCCGGTCCCGGTGGAGGCGGCCCCGGTCCAGTCCGCACCGCCAACGCCCCTGGTCATCGTTCGAATCACCCACGCTCCGGCGGCGGCCGGGTCCGGGTCGCTGCGCCCCCCACTCTCCGCGCCGACCGCGGCTCCAGCCCCGGCTGGAGGGGGGGCATCGTCTGCCCCGCCCCCGCCTCCTCCGCCGGCCTGCCACTCGACGCCCTCGCATCCGTGCTGACCTCGGCCAAGTTCCCCGCCATGGGAACGACCACCGTCGTGGTGGTGGACGAGGCCACGGCGCTCCCCGCCGCTCTGGCGATCGCTCGGGAGGTGATCGGCGCCGTCGACAGGACGTGCAGCCGGTTCCAATCCGACTCCGAGCTCTCCCTGGTCAACCGCGGCGCGGGCACGGGGGCGAGAAGGGTGTCGCCGCTCCTCGACCGGGCCCTGGGAGCTGCCCTGGACGCCGCGCGCTCCACCGGCGGGCTGGTCGACCCGACGGTGGGCAGGCTCATGGAGCGGATCGGGTACACGGTCACCTTCGGCGACCTGCCACCCTTCGGTGCGGCCATCGAGCTGGAGGTGCGCCGGGCACCGGGATGGCGCCAGGTCACCCACGCCGGCGGCTCGGTGGAGCTTCCGGGGGACGTCTCCCTTGACCTCGGCGCCATCGGCAAGGCCTGGGCGGCCGACCAGGCCGCCGCGGCCGCCGCGGCGCGCATCGGGGTGGGCGTGATGGTCGGGTGCGGGGGAGACGTTGCCGTCGCCGGGCCCGCGCCGGCAGGCGGCTGGCGAGTGCGCGTCAGCGAAGGCGACCACGACCCAGCGTGGCAGGACGTGATGCTGCATGACGGCGGGCTGGCGACATCGGGGACGCAGGCTCGAACGTGGCGCCGCGGGAATCGCACCCTCCACCACATCCTCGATCCGTCCACGGGACGGCCGGCCTGCACCCGTTGGCGGACGGCGAGCGTCGCCGCCGCAACCTGCGCAGAGGCCAACGCGGCAGCGACCTCGTCCATCATCCTCGGCGACGCCGCCGCGGATTGGCTCGCTGCACAGGGTCTGCCTGGGCGCCTCGTCGGCGACGACGGCACCCTTGTCCGAGTCGGCGACTGGCCCGGCTGAGACGCGGATGGCAGCCGCCGCCCCTCCCAGCGCGCTCTGGTTCACCACCCGTGGAGCCGGGGTGGCCACGCTGGTGCTGCTGACCGCCACGGTGGTGCTCGGCATCGCCACCTCGCTGCGTTGGGAGGGTCGGGCCACTCCCCGTTTCGTCATCGCCTCCCTGCACCGGAACCTCAGCCTCCTCGCCATCCTCCTGCTCGCGTTGCACATCGCCACGTCGGTGCTCGATCCATTCGCGGGCATCACGGTGCTGGATGCGATCGTCCCCTTTGCCGGGCGGTACCGAACCTTCTGGCTGGGTCTCGGCGTCGTCGCCGCCGAGATGCTGGTTGTGCTGGTGGCGACAAGCCTCATGCGGGGCCTGATCGGACCGCGCGCGTGGCGGCTGGTGCACTGGCTGGCCTACGCCTCCTGGCCCATCGCGGTGATACACGCTCTCGGCACCGGGTCCGACCAGCAGCAGCCGTGGCTCCTGGGACTGACGGTGGGATGCGTCGCCGCCGTCCTGGCCGCGCTGACGCATCGCCTGGTGGGCGGTGGCCGCCGGCGAACGGTGCCCGTGCGTGCTCTTGCCGCCGCCGCTGCGCTCGTGGCGACGGCAACGGCGTGCGCGTGGGCCGTCCGGGGGCCGCTCCAGCCCGGTTGGGCGGCGCGCGCGGGGACGCCGACGACAATCCTCTCCGCCTCCACCACCCTGGCACCGGACGCCACCGCTCGCGAGGGCTTCCAGGATCCGCTGGTGGGGACGCTGGTCCGCAACGCCCGGGGTGGGACGGCGATCGGGCTGCGCGACACGGTCGATCCCGACCTCACCCTCGCCATCACGCCACCGGGTCCCTCACAGGACCTGCCCGTCGTCACCGTGGAACGCGACGGCAGCGTGGTGTGCAGCTCGCCGGCGCGAGCCACGACGTCGCTGTACGCCGACTGTGGCGGCGTCCGGCTGATCGTCGAACTCCTCGGCACGCCACCCACCATCGGCGGGACGCTGACGGCCTCGGGACCGCTGCCGTGACCTCCATGCTGGAGTCGCACCGCGCCGGAGCGGGGCCGACTGCGTTGCCGCCCCGCGCGCCGGCCCCACACGCATCGCCGAGGCTTCTGGCCGGTCCCCAACCCGAGCGGGGCGCCGAGAGCTTCGCCGAGCATCGAGAGCGCCTCGGAGCGCGGCCGACCGGGGGCGACTGGATGATCGAGGTGCTGGAGCGCAGCGGGCTCCGCGGCCGCGGCGGAGGCTGGTTCCCCGCAGGACGGAAATGGCGAGCGGTCTCCGACCACGTGGAGGAGCGTCCGGCCCTGGTGGTGGTCAACGCGTCGGAAGGCGAGCCGCTCTCCGCCAAGGATCGGACACTCGCACTGCACCGTCCCCATCTGATCCTCGACGGCGCCCAGGTCGCGGCGGAGAGCGTCGGCGCGGAGGGGATCGTCATCTACCTCTCCAGCCCGTCGCGGCCGCTGGTGCGCGCGCTGCACAGAAGTCTGCGCGAGCGCCGGGATGCGGGGGTCCGCGAGGTCCCGGTTCGTGTGGTGCGCACAGCTCATCGCTACGTCGCCGGGGAATCGTCGGCGGTGGTCAGACGCCTGAACGGCGGGCCCTCAAAGCCCGGTTTCGCCCCCCCATACCCCTCCGAACGCGGTGTGGGTGGTCGACCCACCCTGGTCCACAACGCCGAGACGATCGCCAACACGGCGCTCGTCGCACGCTTCGGTGACGCCTGGTTCCGCGCCCGCGGCACCGCCGGAGCCCCGGGGACCGCGCTGGTGACCCTGAGCGGCAGTGTCCGGCACCCGGGGGTCTACGAGATCGATGTCGGGACCCCTCTCGTCGACGCGATCGGTCTCGCCGGAGGGGTGGCGGGTGCCACCGCAGGCGTGCTCGTCGGCGGCTACGCCGGCACCTGGATCGCACCGGCCGCGGTGGCTCACCTCCGGCTCACGCCGGACGAGGTGGCGCTCGGCTGCGGGGTCCTCGGCGTTCTCGGAGGACACGGCTGCGGGCTGAGCGAGTCGGCACGGATCGCCGACTACCTCGCCCGCCAATCGGCCGGGCAGTGCGGTCCCTGCGTCCACGGTCTGCGCGCCATCGCGGACGCCATGCTGCGCATCGCCGCGTCGGACGCGAATCCCGGCGACCTCGAGCGGGTACGCCGGTGGGCTCTTCAGGTCACCGGGCGGGGCGGCTGTCATCATCCGGACGGCGCCATCCACAACGTCGTCTCGGCGCTCGAGGCCTTCCCGGATCACCTTGCGCTGCACCTCCGGGGAATGCCGTGCCACGGATGGGCGGACGGGGCCCTGCCCCCACCCCCACGGTCCACCCCCGGATGGCGATGAGGGATCCGAACGCCGCCGACGGACCCCCGAGGTTGCGCCTCAATCCCATCCTCTGCGACGGCGTCGGGTACTGCGCGGAGATCGTGCCGGAGCTGATCCGCCTCGACGACTGGGGCTATCCGATCGTGGAGCGCCGTCCCCTGGAAGATGGCCGTCTGCAGCGACTCGCCCGCCGAGCCGTCGCCCAATGCCCCAGGGTGGCGCTGGCCCTCACCGCCGCCGAGGACACGCGGGGATCTTGAGCGCGGGTCCGCCGCGCGCCGGCTCAGCCGCCATCGCCACCACCCCCGTCATCGCTGCCGCCCCCGCCGCCGTCATCACCGCCGCCGCCGCCACCACCACTCGCGCTGGGAGCCGGGGAGCCGTCGTCGTCCGACCCGGAGGGTCGCGGACTTCCGGTGGCGCGCGGTGACCTGTCCGAGCCCGAGGGCTCTGCGCTGGATCCCGGCGCGGTCGCCCCCGGCGGGGACCCCGCGCTGGTTCGCGGCGGCTCACCGGGGCTCGCCGTCCCGATCCCCTTCTCCGCGTTCGCGAGCGTGGTCTGGTCGTCCTCGTAGCGGGCCCAGAGGGGTGAGCCCAGGTCGCTGGGAAGGGCGGAGAGGGCAGACCTCAGCTGCGAGCCGGCGTCCGCCAGGCTCGAGGCGAGATCGGTGCCCACCCTGGCGTCGGCCAGGTCCTGTTCGGCGAACTGGAGGTGGAGGGATGCAGCGTCGGCCCCGGGAAGCACGAGCTGCACGCCCTGGCGAGCCGACCGGATCCCGAAGAGCGGGGAGCCCGCGGGGGCATCCCAGCCAAGCGCCACCACGGCGGCGGCGGCGGCAAGGGCCACGACCGACCCGGTGAGCCGGGCTCGCCAGCGAGGGTGAATGCGGAGAGCGGCACTCCGCGCCCCCACGGGTGCCGTGCCCGACGCGAGGGCCGCGTGCATGGCGGCGCGAGCGCGCTCCCGCGCGAGCGGCCGGGGGAAGCGCCGGCTGTCATCGCGCCAAGCGGTGAGGCGGTCCAGCACCATGTGAGCGTCGTTCACGAAGCCTGCCTCCCCGCGAACAGGCGGCCGAGGGTGGCCAGTGCGCGGTGCTGGAGCGACTTGACCGCGCCCGCGCTGCGCCCGGTGGCCGAGGCCACCTCATCGATCGAGTGGTCCAGGACAAAGCGGCGGACGAGGATGTCGCGCTGGTCCTCGGTGAGCTTGCTCAGCGCAGCACGCAGCTCATCGGCGCGCAATCTGGCCTCGACGACATGCTGGGGGTCGGATGCCGGCTCGGGTTCGTCCACCGGCAGGCGGCGCTGGCGCAGGTTGCGGCGGAGGTGGTCGATGACCTTGTGACGGCAGATGTGCAGGAACCACGCTTGAACCGCCGGCTCGCGCTCGTCGCGCAGCCTGCGGATCGATGTCACGGCGGCCACGAACACCTCCTGGGTCACGTCCTCGGCACCCGACCAGTCACCCAGGCGGGCGAGCGCGTAGGCGTGCACATCGGGGTGGAACCGTTCGAACAAGGTGTCCCACCCCGATGCCTCCCCACGCCGGGCTGATCTGACCGCTCCGGCGAGATCGTTCAGCTCCGCGAGGATCGCGTCGCCCCGGTCTGGTTCATCAGCAGGAAGTCGCTCGGTGCGCACGTCGAGATACGGGCCGGCCGCCGAGCGGTCGGTGCCCGCGGCTCTGCCGTCCCTCTTCCTTCAGCTGCCGGCCAGCTTCCCGGTGAGGAAGTCGTCGTACGCCTGCAGGTCGAGGAGCCCGTGCCCGGAGTAGCCGAAGAGGATCACCTTCTCCTTGCCCTCTTCGCGGGCCTGGAGGGCGGCGTCGATGGTCGCCTTGATGGCGTGCGCGGTCTCGGGAGCCGGGATCGTCCCCTGGGTCCGCGCCCACTGGATGGCCGCCTCGAAGACGGCGGTCTGGTTGTATGCGCTGGCGCGCATCCGCCCCGTGTGCACCAGGTTGCTGATGATCGGCGCGTCACCGTGGTACCGGAGGCCGCCCGCGTGGATCGATGGGGGCACGAAGTCGTGGCCGAGCGTGTACATCGAGAGGAGCGGGGTGAGCCCGGCGGTGTCACCGAAGTCGTACTCGAACTTGCCGGTGGTGAGGGTGGCGCAGCTGGTCGGCTCCACCGCCAGCAGCTCGACGCCCTCGTCGGGGACAAAGGGCAGGGCGAGGCCGCCCAGGTTGGAACCGCCGCCGCAGCAGCCGATGACCAGGTCGGGCTTCTCCTCGCCCGCCAGCTGGAGCTGCTCCTTGGCCTCCAGGCCGATCACGGTCTGGTGCAGGAGCACGTGGTTGAGCACCGATCCCAGCGAGTAGTGCGTGTCCTCACGGCTGCCCGCGTCACGGACGGCGTCGCTGATCGCCATGCCGAGCGAGCCGGGGCTGTCGGGCTGATCCACCGGCGAGGCCACCACCTCGCCGCCCCAGGTCTCCATCATCAGGCGCCGGTAGGGCTTCTGCTGGTAAGAGGCCCGCACCATGTAGACCTTGCACTTGAGGCCGAAGAGCGCGCAGGAGAAGGCGAGCGCGCTCCCCCACTGGCCGGCACCCGTCTCCGTGGCGATGCGCTTGATCCCCTCCTCGCGGTTGTAGTAGGCCTGGGGGACGGCGGTATTGGGCTTGTGCGAGCCGGCCGGGGAGACGGACTCGTCCTTGTAGTAGATCCGCGCCGGGGTGTCGAGTGCCTGCTCGAGGCGGCGGGCACGAATCAGGGGAGTCGGGCGCCAGAGGCGGAGGATGTCGAGGACCGGGCCGGGGATGTCGATCCAGGGGTCGGTCGACACCTCCTGGAGGATCAGAGCCATCGGGAAGAGGGGGGCCAGGTCCTGTGGGCCCGCCGGCTGCCTGGTTCCGGGGTGGAGCGCCGGTTCGATCGGCTGCGCCAGCCGCGGCACGACGTTGAACCAGGCTTCAGGAACTCGATCGGGCGGCATAGTCCAGCGCATGAATCTTCCCCAAACGATCAGCGGACGGTCGCCGGGACTCTAGCGCGCTCCCCCGGTGGGGGCGCCGTCCGCCATTCGTGGTGTCGCGCTGTCCGGGGATTCGCTGGAGTCAGCGTGGGGAGGAAGCTCTGCAGCGCTTCGGCCTTGTGCGGGTGTCAGAGCGTTTGACAGGAGAGGACAGATCCTGGTAGCCTGATCCTGCCCAGAGTGGTGTGCCCGGAGGGGCAGACGCTGGGCTTGGGGGAAGCTGACGTGTCGTTGCTGAGGCGCCGAACGGTGGTCGAGGCAGAGATCATCGGCGTGCCCGCAGCCTCCCCGGGACATCCCAGTGACCGGCCGTGCGCCGAGCCCGGCTGCCTGGCCGAGAATCGGGTGTCGTGCGACTACCGTGACCGGCGGGGGACCCCCTGCCCGACGGCGTGGTGCGCCGACCACATCGTGACGGTCAACTCCTGGCATCTCTGCCGGCGGCACGCCCGCACCGTCCAGGCCCTCGCCCCCGTGGAGTTCCGCGGCGAGCTGCCCGCGCCCGACCTGGACAACCGCTCGCCCTCGCTGGCGTCCTACCTCGCCGAGGCACTCGACTCCCGGATGCGCGCAGCTCTCACGGCGCTCGCCCGACCGGGGAGCGGCGAGAGCGTCGGCACCGAGGCTCTCACCGTGGTGACCGACCAGAACCGCGGCCGCCGCTGGGCCCAGGGCTGGAAGCTCTTCGACAACACGGGCCCGCTGCTGCGCGTCGACGTCGAGGTCGACGAGGCTCGGGACCCGGAGTGCGCCCTCCGGCTCAACAGCCGGGTGATCCTCCGCTGCGTCCCACCCTGGATCCAGGATCGCAAGGCGGCGGTGCCACCGATGGAGGGGGCCGACGACGCGACGCGCCGTCAGACCTTCTACGACGGCCTCATGGAGCAGCACGTGTGGCCGGCGCTGGTCGCCGAAGAGCATTGGGTGCGGCGCTGGGAGCGCTCGCCGAACGCCACGGTCTAGGGCGCCGACATACGCGGGCTCAGCTCACCGGCGGGTCGGGGGTTGCGCCCGGAGTGGATTCGGGGGGGCGCGTCGCCAACACACGGATCTGACTCACCCCCTCAGCCCTGGAGACCCAGAGCCCGCAGCGCCCGCCGGTACTTGGAGGTGCTCTCGGGCGGTCCCGCGCCGGCCTCGCGGAGCCGTGCCGCCACCCGATCCGCGAGATCGTCGGCGCCGTCCTGCATCTCGACCTCGAGCTCGCGGAATCGGTCGACGACGGGACCGCCCCCCGGGGCCCTGACCTCGACGGTGTCGTCCATCACCTCGACGGTGCCGTCTCCCGTCTCGCCCGAGGGCGAACGGCCCAGGGTGAGCACCCGCCGGGTGGCGCTGAGCACCGCCACGGGATGCAGGACGGCGGGATCAACCGCCTCCGGGATGAGCGAGAGCAGCTCCGCCGGCGGCGATGTCCCCTCTGCGCGCAGCTCGTGCTCCCCCCTCACCATCCGGTCGGCGTCCATCCGCCCGGGGGTCTTCAGCGTCCAGATCCCGGGATCACCGGGCCGGTCCACGCGACGGCGGTGGCGGAGCCCATAGCCCTGCCGCACGAGCTCCAGGGAGTCGCTGTCCCAGTACGTCGACTCCTGCGGCTCCGGCCCCGAGTCCTCCACCACCCCGGCGGTCAGGTCGTCGAGATCAGGGAGGACATATCCGCCATCAGCGCTCAGCTTGATCTCTCGCTCCACCCCGCCTGGCATGCGGCGATTATGCGCGGGCAACCGCGGCGGCACCGGAGCCGCCGGGACGTCAGCTCTGCGCGCGGCGCTGGTCGAGCATGGCGAAGAGCCTCTCCGCCACCCGTTCCGGGGTCACCCGGTACGCCTGGTGCTCGTGCTCGTTGGTGATCCAGACCTCGCAGTTGCCGAGCAGTCCGGCAGTCTCCATGGCCAGCCCACGCTCGACGTAGGGGTCGTTCCAGTAGACGGTTCCCACCACCGGGACACGGTTGGCCCGCAGGCGTTCGACGTCGTAGAGGGGCGTCCACGAAACCTGGGTGGCAATCGCCTCGGCCGCCGCCCGCAACGGACGCAACGGCGCCCACTCCTCGAACATCCAGGGGAACATCATCTCGCCGGTGAGACAGGGGGCCGGCAGGGCGTCGAGCCGGTAGCGGGGATCGGCACCGATGACGCGCGCCGCCGCCCACCGGGTCGGGCCGCCCTGTCCGTAGCACGCCTCCTGGAGCAGGGAGTAGATGGGATTGGTCGCCGACGACATCAGGCCGGCGACCTGCTGGTGCACGCCACCACCGAGCATCCCCAGCGTCTCCAGGTCGTGGGCGGCCCGCTCGACGGCGCCGTGCACCTCGGCGGCCCCATGGAGGTGGCCAAGGCACGTGCCCAGGGTGAGGAAGGCGCGCGCGGTGAGACGCTGTCCGTGAGCGTCGACATCCTCCGCGGACTCGAGGTGGTCGACGATCCGGCACAGACGCTCCGCGTCCTCCGGGAAGCGGGCCAGGAAGTCCGCGTTGCGCTCGGCCATGCGATCTGCCAACGCCGTGTAGGCGCCATCGGCGTCGTGGAGCACGGGAGCGAAGCCGCCCGTGATGATGACGCCGGTCACATGCTCCGGGCAAAGGGAGAGATGGGTCAGGCTGCAGAAGCCTCCGAAGCTCTGCCCGAAGAGCTGCCAGTCCCCGTCCTCGCCGAGCAGCACGGAGCGAAACCGCTCGGCATCGCGCACGATCGAGTCGGCGCGGAAGTGGCGGAGGTACTCCGCCAGCTCGCCCGGATCGCTGCGCGGCAGCGACCGCGCCTCGAGCGGCGTGCTCATGCCGGTGCCGCGCTGGTCGAGGAGGAGCACCCGGTAGCGGGTCAGCAGCTGCTCCAGCCAAGCCCCCCGTGACGTCGGGAAGGCAAACTCCATCCCCGGCCCGCCCTGATACCAGCAGATCGTCGGCAGGCTCCGATCGCCGGCCTTCTCGGCCGCCACCACCTCGCGGGCAAAGACGCTGATCGTCTCCCCACCGCCGGGGCGGCTCCAGTCCAGCGGCACCTCGATGCGGTGCCCGGCGACGATCATCCGGTCCACAGCGACGCGGGAGACCACCCTGTGGGCGCTCACGTCCCGGGTGGTACCAGACGTTTGACGCCACCCATGTAGGGCACGAGGGCTTCGGGCACGTCGACACTCCCGTCCTCACGCTGGTAGGTCTCGAGGATGGCGTCGAGGACGCGGGGGACGGCCAGGCCGCTGCCATTCAATGTGTGGACGAATCGGGGCCGCTCGCCGGCCGCGGGCCGGTACCGGATGTTGGCGCGGCGCGCCTGGAAGTCCCCGAAAGCACTGCACGAGGAGACCTCCAGCCAGCGCTCCATCCCCGGTGCCCAGGCCTCGACGTCGTACTTCTTCCATTGGGCGAAACCCATGTCGCCGGTGCACATGGAGAGCACCCGATAGTGGATGCCGAGCCGCTGCAGCAGGGACTCGGCATGGCCGGTCAGGAGCTCCAACTGGTCCAGCGACGTCTCGGGGGTGGTGAACCTGACCATCTCGACCTTGTCGAACTGGTGCAGACGGATGTAGCCGCGCGTGTCCTTGCCCGCCGCCCCCGCTTCGCGGCGGAAGCACGCGGTGTAGGCGACATGGCAGATGGGCAGGTCCGCGCCGTCGAGGATCTCCTCGCGGTAGAGGTTGGTGACCGGGACCTCGGCGGTGGGCACCAGGTAGAGGTCGTCGGTGGTCTGGTAGGCCATGCCCTCCTTGTCGGGGAGGTTGGCGGTTCCCACCATGCACTCGGTGCGGACCAGATAGGGCGGCAGCACCTCGGTGTAACCGTGCTCCCGGACCCCCACGTCCAGCATCCAGGTGATGAGCGCCCGCTGCAACCGCGCACCGTCGCCAAGCAGCACCGCGAAGCGCGCGCCGCTGATCTTGGCGGCGCGCTCGAAGTCGAAGATGCCGAGACGCTCGCCGATCTCGTAGTGCGGCAGCGGTGGAAAGCCGAGCTCCGCGGGCTCTCCCCAGGTCCGCACCGTCACGTTGTCATGCTCGTCCTTGCCGACGGGCACCGACTCATGCGGCGGGTTGGGCACGTAGAGGAGCAGGTCGCGGAGTCGCGTCTCGATCTCGGCCAGCTCGGACTCACCCGCTTGGACCTGAGCTCTCAGCTCGTTGAGGCGCGCCCGCTCGTCGTCGGTGGGGGCACCGCGGATGGCGGAGGAGGCACGGCGACGCTCGGCCTGCGCCGTTTCGACCTCGTTGCGGAGCCGCCGGGCGTGCACGTCCAGCTCGAGAATCTCGTCGATGGGGGCCGATTCGTGCTTGAGCTCCGCTCCACGGCGGAATTGGTCGGGGTCGTCGCGCAGGGCCTGGAGTGGGATCACGCGTCAGCCTCCGCATCGCTGGTCGGGCGCATGGTGGGGAACAGCAGCACGTCGCGGATGCTCGGACTGTCGGTGAGCAGCATGACCAGCCGGTCGACGCCGATACCGAGGCCTCCGGCCGGCGGCATGCCGGCCTCGATGGCCTCCAGGAAGTCCTCGTCCAGGGGCTGCGTCTCGGTCGCGCCCAGGTCCCGCTGACGCGCCTGTTCCTCGAAGCGGGCGCGCTGGTCGATGGGGTCGTTGAGCTCGCTGAAGGCGTTGGCCAGCTCACGGCCGGCGACCACCAGCTCGAAGCGCTCCACGAACCGGGGGTCGTGCTTGCACCGCCGCGCCAGGGGGCTGACCTCGGCAGGGTAGTCGAGGACGAAGGTGGGATCGAAGAGGGTTCGCTCGACCTTCTGCTCGTAGATCTCGTTGAAGACGGTGCCGGGGCCCTGACCGGGCTCGAGCTCCACCCCCGCCTCCCGGGCCCGCGCCTCCAGAGTTCCGTCATCCCAGGCCCGGACCGGGTCGAAACCGCAGACGTCCTCGATCAGCCGGGCCATGGTCCTGGCCAGGAAGGGCGGGGTGAGATCGAGGTCGCGACCACCGTAGCGCCGGTGCAGTGGGTCGGGGGCGGGGATGCCCTCCGCCGACGATTGCGCCGCTGGCGCGGCGGGGGTGTCCGCGATCACGCCCTCGGCCACCGCCGCGCCCCCGCCCCCGCCGATCTGCTCCACGGGTGGCGGGACGGCCCGGGCGGCGTCGACGACGATCGCCTCGGTGAGCTCGCGGATGTCGGCGTAGTCCGCGTACGCCTGGTAGGCCTCGAGCATCGTGAACTCAGGATTGTGACGCGGGGACAGGCCCTCGTTGCGGAAGACGCGACCGATCTCGTAGACGCGACGGTAGCCTCCGACCAGCAGTCGCTTGAGGTGCAGCTCGATGGCGATCCGCAGGTAGACGTCGGTGTGCAGCGCGTTCCAGTGCGTCCGGAACGGCACGGCATGTCCGCCCCCGGGGACGAGCTGAAGGATGGGGGTCTCGACCTCCAGGAAATCCCGCCCCTCCAGGGTGCGCCGGACGCTGCGCAGCAGCTCGGCCCGGTGCTGGAAGTGGCGTCTCTGGCCGGCGCTCGACATCAGGTCGTAGTAGCGCTTGCGGTAGCGGGTCTCCTGGTCCTGGAGCCCGTGGAACTTCTCGGGGGGCTGGCGCAGCGCCTTGACGAGCGGGGTCAGGGTGTGAACCAGCACGGTCGGCTCCCCCCGGCGAGTGCGCATCAGAGTCCCGGCAACGCCAATGATGTCGCCGAGGTCGAGGAGCCTGACCGCCTCGAAGGCCGGCTCGCCCAAGCGGTCCTGCTTGAACCAGACCTGCATCCGGCCGCCCTCGTCCTCCAGGTGGGAGAAGACGCTCTTGCCCTGGATGCGGTGGAGCATGAGCCGGCCGGCGACCACGACCGGCGGCCCCGGGCTGTCCGCGGGCGGGGAGGTCTCCTCCCAGGCGACCAGCGCCCGGCCCGCCTCCTCCAGGCTGTGGTCGGGCCGGAAGTCGACGTTGTAGACGGGGAGGCCAAGGGCGGCGAGGGCGTCGGCCTTTCGCCTCCGTTCGGCCATCAGGGGATCGTCGGGCATGCGCCCGTACATGGTGCCGGAGCGACGGCCCGTTCCGCGCGGGTTTGGGGCCGGTTCGACGCGATCTGGCGGTTTAGAGGATGCCGCCGCCTCAGCGGAGGGCGGTGACTTTGAGCTCGCGCATTCCGCCGGGGCTCTGGACCGCAACCTTGTCCCCGATCCGCCGGCCGAGCAGGGCCTTGCCGACCGGCGACTCCATGGAGATGCGGCCCGAGGTGACGTCGACCTCGGCCGGGCCCACGATGGTGAAGGCCTGGGTTCCGTACTCGTCCTTGACCTCGACGGTCGAGCCGACCTGGACCACCCCGCCGACCTCCGCCTGCTCGATGATCACGGCGTTGCGGACCATCATCTCCAGGGTGAGGATCCGCCCCTCGAGCATCCCCTGCTCGTTCTTGGCGGCCTCGTATTCGGCGTTCTCGCTGATGTCGCCGAAGTCCTTGGCGTACTTGATCCGCTCGGCGACCTCGGCGCGCCGGACCGTCCGCAGTTCCTCGAGCTCGGCTGCGAGCTTGTCGAGGCCCTCTTTGGTGAGCAAGACCGGCTTGTCCATGGTGATGGATGACCTTCGTGAACGTGGGTGGGACCTGCCGAGCGCGCCCGGCGCGTCAGTGGGGAAGCAGGGGAGTATAGGTGCTGCGCGTGAAACGATGATGGCGACGTTCGAGTAACAAACTGACCCCACCTGGTTGACCCCGATCTGATAACCTACTTATCATCCTCACAGCGGTCGGGGACCGCACTTCAAAAGCCCCCCCTCTCGGGGCGTCTCTGGTCTTCCAGGGGCGCCCTCTTTTTTTGGGTGACACGGGCTCAGATCTTGGGACACACGGGGACTCAGGTTTTGGGATCCCCGGCGGGTAAATCTTATGCAGGCGGGAGTGCGGCCTCAGCCCTCTCCGCTCGTGAAGATCGGCTGGAACCAGCCGCCCGACCCCAGGCCGGCGGCGAGTGCCTGGCCCAGGATGGCATCGAGGTCGGCCCGCGTGACCAGGGTCTGCACCATGGCCCGGAGCTTGGCCGCGCCGTTGCACCCCCTGATGGTCCAGGCCACGTACTTGCGGCCGACCACCAGGGCGCGGCTCTCCCCGTAATGCTCGATGAGCAGCTCCAGGTGCCTCCGGGTGAGCTCGATCCGGTCGGCGAAGCCGAGGTCGGGGAGGAGCTCGCCGGTCGCGACGTGGTGGACGGCCTGGCGTATGAACCAGAGGTTGCCCAGGGCGCCCCGGGCGACCACCACCCCGTCCACCTCGGCCGACAGCAGCCGGCGCCGGATCTCGTGGACATCGGTCACGTCGCCACTCCCCACGACGGGGATGCGGACCGCCTGCTTGACCCGGGCGATCTCCGCCCAATCCGCCTGCCCGGTGTAGCGCTGCGCGCGGGTGCGGCCGTGCACGGTGACCATCGCGCATCCCGAGTCCTCCAGGGCCCGCGCCAGCTCCGAGGCGTTGATCGATGAGTGGTCCCAGCCGAGCCGCATCTTGGCGGTGACGGGAACGTCGACCGCCTCCACCATGGCCCGGATCACCCGCGCCGCGCCGGACACATCCCTCGCCAGGGCCGCGCCCGAGCCCCGCGTGGTGACCCGCGGCACCGGGCAGCCGAGGTTGACATCGACCACCGACGCCCCCCGCTCGACGCAGATGGCGGCGGCCTCGGCCATCATCGCGGGGTCACAGCCGACCAGCTGGGCGGCGGCCGGGCGCACCGCGGGATCGAAGGTGAGCAGCTCCAGGGTCCGGGGGATGCGGCGCACCACCGGCTCGGCGGCGGTCATCTCGGCGGAGACCAGGCCGGCGCCGAACTCCCGGGCGAGCCGCCGGAAGGGGTCGTCGGTTATCCCGACCATGGGGGCGATCAGCACCGGCGAGTCCACCTCCAGCCGCCCGATCCGGAGCGGGGCGGGGGTGATGAGCGGCGAGGTGGGCGCGCTCGATGCGGGGCCGGTGATGGTCATGCGGGTCATGGATGCTCCGCCCTCAGGCGGCGTTGAGCTCGTGGATGAGGCGGAGCCCGACGAGGGTCAGGCGCTCGTCGACGGCGTGGACTCCCGGGATGAGGCCGGCCATCAGCGGCGCGAGGCCCCCGGTGAGGATCAGCTTGGGATCTCCCCCCATCTCGCGCCGCATCCGGACCACCAGCCCCTCCACCAGGCTCGCGTAGCCGAGCACCAGGCCAGCCTGCATCGAGGCTCGCGGGTTGCGCCCCAGCACGGTCTCGGGGGCGGCCAGGTCGACGGGGGAGAGCCGGGCGGCCCGCGCAACCAGCGCGTCGTGGCTGACCATGAGCCCCGGAGCCACGGCCCCGCCCAGGTAGTCGCCGGCGGCGTCGATGGCGTCGACGGTGGTGGCCGTCCCGAAGTCGCAGATGATGGCCGGACCGCCGTAGAGGTGCTGAGCGGCGATGGCATTGGCGATCCGATCGGCTCCGACCAGGGACGGGTCGTCGTAGTGGATGCGGATGCCGGTCCGAACCCCCGGTCCGACGACGAGCGGGGGGTGGCCGAAGCGCTGACGGGCCAGCTCTTCGATGCTCCGGGAGAGATCGGGGACCACATTGCTGACCGCGACGGCCGATATCGCCTCCGGCTCCAGCCCGGCCGAGCGCAGCAGGGAGACGACCACCAGCCCGAGCTCGGCGCCGGTCGCCCGGGGCTCCGTGTGGTATCGGAAATCGGTGACCAGCCGGCTCCCGTCGAAGACCCCGACGACGGTGTCGGTGTTGCCGACGTCGATGGCGAGCAGCATCGAGGCCGATTGTGACGCGCGGCGCCGGGGGCACGCGACCACTGCGACCACGGGACGGACGGGTAGGATCACAGCCGCAGTGAAACGCGTGCACCTGGTGTGTGACAGCACCGCCGACCTCGGCCTCGCCTACTACCCCGCCCACGACGTGGAGCTGGTCCCGCTCAGCATCATCTTCGGGGAGGAGCAGTACCTCGACCAGGTGGAGATGTCGACCAGGGAGTTCTACCGGCGGATGCGCGCCGGAGGACCCCACCCGCAAACGTCCCAGCCATCGCCGGGCGTGTTCGCGGAGGTCTTCGAGCGGCTGGGGAGTGACGGTGGCGCGGTGATCTGCACCACCATCTCCTCCGATCTGAGCGGCACCGCCGGCTCGGCGATGCAGGCACGCCGGGCCCTGCCCGACCTCGACATCCGGGTGGTCGAAACGAAGTCCTGCGGGCCGGCCCACGGCGCCGCGCTGGACATGGCCGTGGCCATCCGCGACCGGGGGGGCAGCGCTGACGCCATCGTGGCCGCCATCGAACGGCTGAAGGCGGCGCAGCGCCTCGTCTTCACCGTGGAGAATCTCGAGTACCTCCGACGCGGCGGGCGCATCGGCGCCGCCCGCGCGCTGCTCGGCACCGTCCTGAGCATCAAGCCGATCCTCGCCTTCATCGATGGCAAGGTGCAGGTTCTCGACCAGGTGCGCACCTATCCCCGGGCCCTGGATCGCGTCGTCCAGGAGCTGGCATCGGCCGTCCGGGTCTGGGGTCGAACCGTGGCGACATTGGCCCACGCCGACAATCGCGAGGGCGCCGAGGCGCTTGCCGTCAAGGTGGCGGCCGTCACCGGGGAGCCCCCCCAGATCGTCGAGGTCGGCGCCGTGCTCGGTTGCCACGTGGGGCCGGGCGCCTTCGGCCTCTTCTACCATCCGGCCTCGGCGGTGCAGACGTGATCGGCACGTGAACCGGCTGGTGGGATCGCCGCGCTCTCCATATGCACGGGGTGCCGGACGGCTAGGATCGGAGCCTCAGTGAGCCCGATCCACCTCGTGTGCGACAGCACCTCCGACCTCGATGCCGCCTACGCCGCTGCCCACGAGATCACGGTGGTGCCGCTGCGGGTCTTCTTCGGGGAGGAGGAGTTCCTCGACCAGGTCGAGATGTCCACCGCCGAGTTCTACCGGCGCATGCGCGCCGGCGGGCCTCACCCCCGAACGTCCCAACCGCCTCCCGGCGACTTCGCCGCGGTCTTCTCCCGGCTGGGAGCTGATGGCGGCACCATCATCTGCACCACCATCTCGGGCGACCTGAGCGGGACGATCGGCTCGGCACTCCAGGCGCGCAGCTCGCTTCCCGATCTCGACATCCGGGTGGTCGACACCCGGACGGTCGGGGCCGGCCACACCAACGCGGTGGAGGCGGCCGTCGCGGTCCGCGATCGGGGCGGCGAGGCGGACGACATCGTCGCCGCCCTGGGCCGGCTGGTGGCCACGCAGAAGCTGGTCTTCACCCTGGAGACCCTGGAATACCTCCATCGCGGTGGGCGAATGGGCGGCGCCCAGGCCGTCCTCGGCACCGTCCTCGACATCAAGCCGATCCTCGGCATCCACGACGGCAAGATCGACGTGATCGAACGGGTGCGCACCTACCCGCGGGCGCTGAAGCGCCTGGTGCAGGAGCTGGCATCCGTGGTCCCCGATTGGGGCCCCACGAAGGCCGCCATCTGCCACGCTGCCAGCCCCCAACACGCCGATGCCGTCGCCGCTCAGGTCGCTGCCGTCACCGGTGAGCTGCCCACCATCGTGGAGGTGGGCGCGGTGCTCGGCTGCCATGCCGGACCGGGTGGGTTCGGTCTCGCCTTCCACCCGAAGTCCGTCCTCGAAGGCTGAGCGGACCCCGGCCGCAGGCGCGGCGGAGGCCGCGCGACGCTCCCGCGCCGGACCCGAGTTCCCGGTGCTAGGATGCTGGTCGGGCGCCCAATCAATGGCAAGGACGGAGGATCCCCGATGACCCTTGCGGTGACGGACCCGGCGGCGGGTAGCGTGGGCGGTCGCGCGGCGATCAGCCGGCGGCGACGCACCGAGATCGTCCGGGCGGCAGCCACCGTGCTGGGCCGCAAGGGCAGCGCGGACACCTCGATGAAGGAGATCGCCCGCGAGGCGGGGGTCGCCCCCGGTCTCCTCCACTACTACTTCGAGTCCAAGGACGACCTGCTGCTTGCCGTGGCCGGGGAGCTCGACCGGCAGCTGAGCGAGGCCTGGGCGACGGCGCTCCAGGGCATCGACGACCCCCTGGAGCGGCTGGTGGCGGCGCTGGACGCAGCCGCCGACCGGTGCGCGCGCCACCCCGAGCTGTGGCGGGCACTGCTCGACGTCTCCATGCTGAGCCTCTCCCATCCGGCGCTCCAGGCTCGGTGCCAGGAGCTGCGGACCCGGTTCGCCTCGGGAATCGAGGCCGAGGTGCGAGGAGCCCTGGGGCGTCTGCCCGCCTACTCCCTGGTGGCCCCGCGGGACCTCGCCGGCGCCATCGGTGCGGCCATCGAGGGGGCTGCGGTCGCCGCCCTGGTCGGGGGCCGCGACACCACCTCCTGGGTGCAGGCGCTCAAGGTGATGGTGCTGTCGGTCGTGGTCACCGCCTACGTCACCGCCGGCCAGGACCCGCCCGTCGCCCGACTGGCCCAGCTGCTCCGGCCGCGCTGAGATGCGCCGCCGCGATCTCCGCTGTCCGAGCGGCTGCACCGGGGGCCGTTTCGAGGCACTCAACACCCCGGTCTACGTGGACTCCCAGGCGCGCTACCTGGAGCACGACGACAGCCTCGCCACCTTCGTCTGCGCGGAGTGCCAGTCGGTGGCCGTCGATCTGATCCAGGCGGCCGATCTGATGCAGCGGGATCAGGACGTCGAGCCCCAGGTGCTGGTCTGCCCCCAGTGCGGCATCCAGATGCTGCCGCCCCTCGACGACGAGCTGGCGCCCTTCGTGGAGTGCCCGATGTGCGAGACGCGCTTTGCTCTCGAGGAGGGGATGCCACACCTCCACGGCACCGCGTTTGACGCCGGGGAGGACGCGTAGCGCCGGGTTCCGGAGGGCAACCCACGCGCCGATGCCATCATGGGCCGGCCGTGCTCGAAATCCTCCGGGCGCTCTTGACGCGCCGCCTCGAACCCGCCCACCGGCTGCTGCTCGGCCAGCTGGTGATGTTCACCGGCATCGCCGCCCTCTTCCCGGTCGTGCCCCTCTACGTCCGCTCCCATGGCGGCACCTCCGCCGACATCGCCCTCTTCGTCGCCGGGCCCCTGGTGGCCAGCACGCTGGTGCAGCTCCCGGCGGGGCACCTCGTCGACCGCATCGGTCGCAAACCGGTGCTGATCGGCAGCCGGCTGCTCTACGCCGCCCTCTCCGCCGGGCTCTTCCTCAACCTGGGACCGCTCTGGCTGCTGGCCCTGCTGCGGGTTGGGCAGGGAGCGAGCGGCGGCGCCTACGTCCCGGCCCTCCGCGCAGCGCTCGCCGACCTCACCCCGCCCGGGGAGCGGGGCCACCGCTACGCCCAGCTCCAGGGCTGCGAGATGGTCGGGCTGCTCCTCGGGCCCGCCATCGGCGGGGCCATCGCCCTCTGGGCGTACTCGGGGATCTTCGCGGCCTCGGGGATCGCCGTCCTGCTCGGCCTGGGGGCCGTCATCCGCATGCCCGAGACACGCGGCGCGGACATCGCCGCGTCGCCACCCGCACCGGCGCCCTCCGCGGCGCCGGACGGCTCGCAGGCGCCGGCCCTCCCTCCGGCACGGCGCTGGTGGTGGCTCCGCCCCGCGCTGCTCGTCCCGAGCGTGGCCCTGGCCGCCGCCGGAACCATGTTCAGCATGTACGACGTCGTCTGGCCGCAGTATCTGAGCGCGCGCGGCTACGACAGCCTGGTCATCGGTCTCTCCATCTCCCTCTTCGCCGTACCCATCCTCCTGCTCACCGGCAAGGGCGGACGGCTGAGCGACCGCGCCGACCGGCGGCTGCTGGTGCCCGCGGCTCTCTGCGTGGTGGCCGCGTGCGCGTCCACCTACCCGTGGCTGCGCAACATCCTCCCGATCCTCGCCGTCGGCACGGTCGAGGCGCTCGCCGTCCTGGTCGTGGAGCCGTCCCTCTTCGCCGTCATCAGCGAGTCGACCACCGCCTCCCTGCGCGGGCGGGCGATGGGTGTCGGCGGCCTCTTCGAGGCGGGCGGAGGCGCCTTCGGGGCCGGTGTGCTCGGCGCCCTCTACGGGATCGCCGAGCCCCTCCCCTTCCTGGGCGGCGCCACCGTCTGCCTGCTGGCCGCACTCGTGTGTGCGCGCGCCCTCCCCCGCCATCGCCCCGCCGGAACCTCCCTCGCCCTGCAGCCGGCAGGCATCGCCCGAGCCGAGGTGGACGTCGTCTGAGCGAGGAGCGGGAGATGTGCCAACCTGGCCGCGGCAGGCGACAGCAGGCCCATGGCGGTGTCCGCCGTTGGAGGAGGTGGCCATGTCCGTGATCGACGACATCCAGGATGAGAACCTGATGCTCGCATCCCGCTATGACGGGCGCGCAGGCTCTCTCAACCAGATCCCCGCCCGGCACATCGCCGTGGTCGGCTGCATGGACGGGCGGCTCGACCTTCCCGCCATCCTCGGGCTGCAGACCGGGGATGCCCACGTCATCCGCAACGCGGGCGGCGTCGCGACTGACGACGTCATCCGCTCGCTGATCGTCTCCCAGCGCCTCCTCGGCACGCGCGAGGTGATGGTGGTCCACCACACCCGCTGCGGGATGCTGGGTTTCCGCGACGACGACGTGAAAGCGCAGATCGAGCGGGAGACCGGGGTCCGGCCGCCCTTTGCCCTGGGGGCCTTCTCCGACCTCGATGCCGACGTCCGGCAGTCGGTGAGCCGCATCCGCCTCAGCCCCTACCTGCCGTACCGGGACGAGGTGCGGGGGTTCGTCTTCGACGTGCTGACCGGCCGGCTCCGGGAGGTGTACGCGGGTATCGCCGCGGGCGGCTGATCCGAGGAGCGGATCAGGCGAGCGCGGGGGGCATCGGCGGGAGCAGGGCGACGGTGGCCCCCACCGGGCCCGCATCCTCGCCGGGATCGCGTCCCCAATGGCGGGAGAAGCGGCCGTCGAAGCCGATCGCCCGTCCCCCCTGGCGAACATCCGGGACGGCCTTCCAGTGCGGGGTGTGGCCATGGACCACGCGCCGGGCGCCGAAGCGGCGCAGATGCGCGTCGAGGCGGTCGCGGTCCTCGAAGGCTCGCCGCCCGATCAGGTGGCGGAGGAGCAGGACAACCCCTCCAGGTTCCTGGCTCAAGAGGCCGGTCGCAGCCCGGTTCACCGCTTCGACGCTCTGGCCCAGGGCGGAGTAGTCGTCATCGTCGGTGTGCTGGACCAGGGTGCCGTCGTCGAGCAGCAGCATGACCGGCAACCGGCGGAGCCAGGCCTCCATCTCTGCGTCGCCGGCGAGCGCCTCGAGGTCGGCGGGGTCGCCCCGCCGCCGCCGCCAGACGGACTCCAGCAGCTCGCCGTCGCGCGCCCGCAGCCGCTCCCCGCCGAGACGCCGTTCCTCGATCAGCGCCATCACCAGCAGGTCGTGGTTGCCCAGGATGGCCCGGCTGTGGCGCCGCTCCAGGGCGATCCGAGCCGCCTTGTGGCCGCCGGCGTCCCCCTGCCGGCCCCCGGTGAAGAAGTCGCCGAGGAAGACGGTCTCCACCTCGTCCTCGGGGAAGGCGGCCAGCGCCCCGGCGAGGCGCTCGTGGTCGCCCTGGACGTCCCCGACGATGAGGACCGGCAGCGTCATCGGCCCAGAGTACGGGGCCGGAGGGCAGCGGCGATGGACCGAGGGGAAGGGAGGAGGCGCTGACCGCCGGGGGAGTCTGCGAATGGGCCGATCGCGGTTCCGCTGGAGGGAGGGCCGCCCCACCCGCGAGAGGAGGGGGGTGCCTGTCTCATGGGGGTTTAGGACATCGAAGTCCTTAACGGGGTCGAAGGGTGGGATCCGTCCCGCGCCCTCCACGAGGTGGGCACGAACGCAGCCCTGATTCAGCCGGCGAGCGTGGCCGCCAGCTTGCGGGTCCGGGCTACGCCCGCCGTGGCCCGGGTCAGGGCGCGGCCGACCGTCCGCGGGCCCGGCCCGCCGGGCAGCTCGCGGCGGCGGAGCGCTGCGTCGACATCGAAGAGGGCCACGACGTCGCCGTCGAACCGATCGGAGAGCTGTTTCCACTCCTCGACGCTCAGGTCGGCGAGCGTCCGGCCCTCGGTGACGCAGCGCCGCACCGCTGCGCCCACCAGGGCGTGGGCCTCGCGGAAGGGCATGCCGCGCGCCACCAGGTGCTCGGCGACATCGGTGGCGAGCAGCATCGGGTCGGACGCGGCGCGGCGCATCGCCGCCACGTCGAAGCGGAGCCGGTGGATGACGTCGGCGAGGATGCCGAGGGTCGCCAGGCTCGTGTCCACGGCGTCGAAGAGCGGCTCCTTGTCCTCCTGGAGGTCCCGGTTGTAGGCGAGGGGCAACCCCTTGAGGACGGTCAGCAGCGCGACCAGGTCGCCGGTCACCCGGCCCACCCGGCCCCGGGCCAGCTCGAGCACGTCGGGATTCTTCTTCTGCGGCATCAGCGAGGAACCGGTGGCGTGGGTGTCGGGCAGCTCGGCGAAACCGAACTCCGCGGTGGTCCAGAGCACGATCTCCTCGGCCAGCCGGGAGAGATGGACCATGAGCAGCGCGCAGGTCGAGACCAGCTCCACGGCGAAGTCGCGATCGGAGACGGCGTCGAGGCTGTTGGCGCTGAGCGCCGCGAAGCCGAGCGCGCGCCGGGTGCTGGCGCGGTCGATGGGCAGCGTGGTGCCGGCCAGCGCCCCGCTGCCGAGCGGCAGCACGTCGCAGCGGCGGTAGCCGTCGCCCAGCCGTTCGGCGTCGCGCTGGAGCATCTCGACGTAGGCCAGCAGGTGGTGGGCGAGGGAGACGACCTGGGCCCGCTGAGTGTGGGTGTAGCCGGGGAGCGGAGTGGCCCGATGCTCGCCGGCACGTCCGAGCAGCGCTTCCTGCAACCCCGCGCAGCCGAGCATCAGGTCGACGGTGCGGCGCCGGCACCAGAGACGCAGGTCGGTGGCCACCTGGTCGTTGCGACTGCGCCCGGTGTGCAGCCGCCCGGCGACCGGCCCGATCAGCTCGTGGAGGCGGCGCTCCACGGCGGCGTGGATGTCCTCGTCGGCCGGGTCGACGGCGAAGTCGCCTCGCACCAGCTCCCGACCGACCGCGCGCAGGCCGGAGAGGATGGCGCGGAGGTCACCGGCCCCGATGAGGCCCACCTCGCGGAGCATCCGGGCGTGGGCGATCGACCCCTCGATGTCCTCGGCGTGGAGCCGGAGGTCGAATCCGAGGCTGCTCGTGTACTCCTCCACCCCCCGGGCGGTGCGGGTCCCCAGCCGCCCCTCCCAGACCTTCGAGGGGGCGTGCCGTGCCGGCTCGGGGTCCTTGCGCTTGCCCCCTGCCATCAGCGCCGCTTGACCTTGCGCTCGAGGCTGAGCGGAACGCTGTCCTCCAGGGCTCCCTGGATGCGCGCCTGGGTCCGCAGCGGCAGGCCGAACAGCTCGATGAAGCCGCGGGCCGCGGAGTGGTCAAAGGTGTCCTGACGGCGGTCGTAGGTCGCCAGCTCCTCGCGGTAGAGGGAGCCGGGCGCGCGCCGCCCGACCGCGCTCACGGTGCCGCGCCAGAGGCGGAGCTTGACCTCGCCGCTCACGGGCTCCTGGGTCACGGCGACGAAGGCGGCGAGGGCGCTGCGCAGCTGGCCAAACCAGAGGCCGTCGTAGACCAGCCGGGCCCACTCGTCGCCCAGACGGCGCTTGAGGTGGAAGACGTCCCGGCCCAGGGTCAGCGTTTCCAGAGCGGTGTGGGCGGCGTGGAGGACGACCGCGGCCGGAGCCTCGTAGATCTCGCGGGACTTGATCCCGACCAGGCGGTTCTCGACGTGGTCGATCCGGCCGACCCCATGGGCACCGGCGAGGGCATTGAGCCGGGTGACCAGGATGTCCCCGGTGAGCCGCTCGCCGTCCAGGGTCACCGGGATGCCGTGCTCGAAACCGAGTGAGATCAGGAGCCCCTCCTCGGGGGCCAGGTGCGGATCCACGGTCCAGGCGAAGACGTCCTCGGCGGGCTCCTGCCACGGGTCCTCCAGGGGGCCGGCCTCGATGCTGCGCCCCCAGATGTTGGCGTCCACCGAGTACGGGGACCGCTGGGTGACCGGGATCTCGATGCCGTGCTCGCGGGCGAATTCGATCTCCTGGGGACGCCCCATCTCCCAGTCGCGGACGGGGGCGATCACCTCCAGCTCCGGTGCCAGGGCGGCGGTGGCGACGTCGAAGCGGACCTGATCGTTGCCCTTGCCGGTGCAGCCGTGGGCGATCGCCTCCGCGCCCTCGTCGCGGGCGACGTCGACCAGGATCTTGGCGATCAGGGGCCGGGCCAGCGCGGTGGCCAGGGGATAGACGCCTTCGTACATGGCCGAGGCGGCGAGCGTGGGGAAACAGAACTCCTCGATGAAGAGGCGGCGCGCGTCGATGGAGTAGGCGGCCACCGCCCCGGTGCGCAGGGCCCGGTCGGTGACCTCTTCGATGTTCTTGGCCTCGCCGATGTCGGCGGTGCAGGTGATCACCTCGTAGCCGAGCCGCTCCTGGAGCCAGCGGATCGACACCGAGGTGTCGAGACCGCCGGAATACGCGAGGACGCAGCGCTTGGGCTTGCTCACCGGACTCCTCCGTGACCACTCGGATGATTGCCTTCCCGAGCGTGGGCAGCGGTCGGCCCCCCGCCCAGCGCGTCATGCAACCGCTCGGCGAGGCGGCGCGCGCCCGGCCGCGAGCGAACCACGACCAGGACCGTGTCATCGCCCGCCACCGTGCCGGCGACCTCGTCGAAGTGGGCGGAGTCGATGAGTGCCGCCACCAGCGGCGCGCTGCTCGGGCGCGTGCGCAGGATCCCGATGTGCTCCACGAACTCCATGGAGCGGACATGCTCGCGCATGACCGCGCGCAGCCGGGTGCTCACCGGAGAGGGCTCCTCCGCATCTCCGGCGGCGACGTAGCGGAGCCCGTCCGGGTCGTGAACGCGAGCCAGCCCGAGCTCCCGGACGTCGCGGGACACGGTCGCCTGGGTGGCGTCGAGGCCGCGGCGGTGGAGAGCGGCCACGATCTCGTCCTGGGTGCGCACCTTGCGGTCCCGGACCAGGTCGAGGATCGCCTGCTGCCGCTCGGCCTTGGCGGCGGGGACGAGGGCGGAGGTGACGTTCATGGCCTGCCTTCGACCAGCTGGAAGGCGGCGGCGAGCCGCTCGATGGCCTCGTCCGCCTGTGCTTCGGTCAGGATGAGCGGCGGAATCAGGCGGAGCGCCGAGGCCCCGGTCGCATTGATGAGGAGGCCGCCCCGGAGGGCGGTCCCGACCAGCTGCTGCGCCACCGGCGGGGTGAGGACGACACCGAGCATCAGACCTCGCCCCCGCACCTCGGCGATGGGCGCGCCCTCCGCGGCGAGCCGGAGCAGACCGGCACGGAGGCGCTCGCCGACCCGTGCGGCGTTCTCGATCAGCCCCTCGCGCAGGATGGCTTCGATGACGGCGGCCGCCACCGCGGTCACCAGGGGCCCGCCACCGAAGGTCGAGCCGTGGTCGTTCGGGGTGAAGATGTCGGCGCGCGGCCCGGCGAGGACGGCGCCGATGGGAAGCCCGCCGCCCAACCCCTTGGCCACCGCCATCACGTCGGGGACGATCCCGGCGTGCTGGTGCGCCCACCACTTCCCGGTGCGCCCCATCCCGCTCTGGATCTCGTCGAGGATGAGCAGGAGGTTGCGCTCGTCACAGAGCCGGCGCAGACCGCGCAGGGTCTCGTCGCTCATCGGCACGACCCCCGACTGGCCCTCGATCGGCTCCATCAGCACCGCCACGGTGCTGTTGTCGACGGCGGTCTCGACCGCGCCGAGATCGTCGTAGGCGACGTGGATGAAACCGCGTGGCAGCGGCTCGAACGGCTCGCGATAGTGGCGGTTGGCGGTGGCCGCGAGCGCACCCATGGTGCGGCCGTGGAACGCGCCCCGCGCGCAGACGATGGTGGAGGCGCCGTTGCGCTGCAGCTTCCCCCACTTGCGGGCGATCTTGATGGCCGTCTCGATCGCCTCCGC
>Ga0224557_1001139_pt1 | contig 26560 bp, 23 predicted proteins | sample 714S31014metaG_FD_180677 | JGI IMG/M metagenome (GOLD analysis project Ga0224557, IMG submission 180677) | Peat soil microbial communities from Stordalen Mire, Sweden - 717 S3 10-14 | ecosystem: Environmental > Terrestrial > Soil > Wetlands > Peat | place: Sweden: Norrbotten County, Stordalen... | reverse complement strand
GTGCCACGGGGAGCGCCGCCAGATCGCCCAGCCCGCCGCCGTCGATGCTGAGCCGCCGCACTAGCCACAGGCCCTTACCGGCCGCTTCCAGACGGCCATGTGCACCGTCCGGATGCCGCCCAGATCATGATGATCTGGGCGCGATCAGCTGACCGCCGGGTCTATCCGATGCCCGCAAATAGTCGATCTGCGCTGTTCTTCCAGGTCATGGCTGTATCTGTGAATGAATCGACTGGCCATCGTGCCGCCACCATCACCGATGCAAGCAAGCCCACGGATGGCAGCTCGCCCAGCCCGCGCCAGGCGTCCTGATCTGGCACCCCCGGCGGGGGGAGCTACGTCACCACCCCCACCCAATACCCCGCGTGAACGCCAGCGCCGGTCCACCACTGTCGCCTCGATCGATCTCATCATCACTGACCCCGGTCCGGGCTCGCACGATCGTCGACACCGCCAGCTGAGCCGACGGCACCGGCGGCTGCACCTCCCGCCTAGCCGCATAGGCCCGCGCCAGCTGGAACGGCTCGAACACCTCATGACGATGCTGCCGCAGGAACACGAACAGCCTCGCCCGCCCATCGCCTTTATCACCGACGGCTAGCGGGTGACGTGCCGCAAGTACTCCGCCCGGTTGAGTGGATCGTGACCTGACCGCGGCCGGCTTGGTACCGGATGGCCGACTGGCTCGTAGTGGCCGAAGACGCATTCGAGCAGGCCCTCGCCGCGGGTCAGCGCGGGGAGGGATTGCTCAAGCTCACGCACCCGGGCCGCCCGGATCGAGCCCTCGATCGTGCCCGAAGGCCCGCTCGTCTGTGTTGCCTGCGGCACCGCGCGCAGCCGCGCTAGCGCGGCCAGCACGGCGCCGGTCGTGTCGGCGGGAAGCTCCAGGTGGAAACGCTGCACGGGTTCGTACACGCGGGTACCGGCTTGGTGCAGCGCGGCCATCACGACCAGCGGGGTGAGGCCGCGAAAGTCGGTGGCGATGCTCGACATGCTCTTGTCGAACCGGGCGTGGGCGTGACTTTGCCGGGGGTAATAGCCCGTGTGGGTCAGCGTGACCGTGCCGTCGGTAACCTGCCAGCCGCGCAGTCCCTGCCGCAGCGTCGCGTGCACGGTCTCCTCGACGGCACGCAGGAACGCCAGCGGAAGCGCGCCGAGCTCGATGTCCAGCCCGAAGCGGATCCCGGAGCCTGCGGCAGCCGGCTCGACGCGCAGGCCGACGGTGGCGAGGAATGGGTTACCCGGTTCGCCGATCCGTTCTACCGCGGCGCCGCTGGCCACCGGCCGCTCGACGCAGATCGTGGTGGTCTGGCGGAACTCGACGGGGAGGCCGAACTCCTGCGCCAACGTGGCCGCGATGACCTCTTTCTGCACCTCGCCGTAGAGCGAGACGGAGATCTCCTGCCGGACGTCGTCCTGCCGGAGGTCGATCAGCGGATCCTGCTCGGCCAGCTGGGTGAGCGCGGCGAGCAGCGCGCCCCGGTCGGCCCGGCGGGCTGGCACGACCACCGTCTCCAGCGCCGGCGGGGAGAACTGGCGGCCCTCGCGGGCCCGCGGTACACCGATCACGTCACCGATCCGGGCCTGGGACAGGCCGTGCAGCGTGGCGATCTGGCCTGCGGTTACCGACTCACGCCGGACCAGCGAGCCGCGCTCGAAGACGCTCACGCCCGTCACGCGCTGGCCGGCGCCTGACTGGCTGGCGCTTGACTGGCTGGCGCTTGACTGGCTGGCGCTTGACTGGCTGGCGGTTAGGGACAGCCGGTCCCGCACGCGGACCGTGCCGGCGAACATGCGGACATGGGTGACCCGCTCCCCCGCCGGGCCCCGGTCGACCTTGAAGACCGTGCCGCAGGGCGGCCCGTGCGCATCGCCGTCGGCGGCGGGCAGGAATTCCCTGATGCCCGCGGTCAGCGCGGCCACGCCCGCGCCGGTGATGGCGGACCCGAAGAACACCGGGTGCACCAGCGCCGCCCTGGTCTGCGCCGCGAGTCCGGCCCGCAGCCTGCCCCACGGCAGGGCCGTCTGGTCGTCCAGATAGTCCGCAAGGAGCGCGTCGTCATGCTCGGCGAGCAGGTCTGCCAGGCGGGCGGCCAAGCCCGCGTCGGCAGCGTCGTACGGGCGAAATCCGGCATCCCGGGTGCCGGGCCCGGTGACCGCGCCCATCGGCACGACGGCCGGGGTCAGCCGGGCCGCGATGTTCCGCAACACCGGCTCGCAGGCCGCCCCGGCCCGGTCGATCTTGTTCACGAAGATGAGCGCGGGCAGGCGCAATCGCCGCAGCGCCCGCATCAGCACGCGAGTCTGCGACTGCACGCCCTCGACGGCGGAGATGACCAGCACGGCGCCGTCGAGCACGCTCAGCGCGCGGTCCACCTCGGCGATGAAATCCGGGTGGCCAGGTGTGTCGATCAGGTTGACGTTGAGGTCATCCACGGCGAAGGAGGCGACGGCGGCCTTGATCGTTATGCCGCGCTGCCGCTCCAGCGCCATGGTGTCGGTCTGGGTGCTGCCGTCGTCGACGCTGCCGACCTCGTCGATGACGCCGGCGGCGAACAGCAGCCGCTCGGTCAGGCTCGTCTTACCGGCGTCAACATGCGCCAGGATCCCCAGGTTGAGTGTTGGCACGGAAGGTCATGTCCTCTGCGTAGGTAGCACATCCCTGCTGAGATGACATGAATGCCGTGCGCATCGTTTCTCCTTGAGTCACTTTGCCGTCCGGACGGAAGTACAGCAGACCGCGGGTCTCCGGGCAACCGAATTAACCGCGGGTAGAATCGGTCATCGTGCCGGCCGCCAGCTATCCGAACTTCGCGGGTAAACACGCAGAGGAAGCCTTGTTCACCGCCGCCGACTTCACCGCGTACCTGCGCGAGGTCGGCGCGCTCGGCGATGGCCAGGCTCCCGCCGGGGTGGTCATCTGCTACCAGCGTTCCCTGTATGACCATGTACTGCGGACCGAAGGGCTGACAGGCAGGGCCGCCAGGCGGCGGGGACTCCCGCTGGCGCTGCCGGGTACCGGCGGCCGGGTGGGGCTACTCGGGCAGTTCGGGATCGGCGCCCCGGCCGCGACCGCGGTCCTGGAGGAGCTGGCCGCGCTTGGGACCTCAGCGGTGGTCTCGGTCGGCACGGCGGGCAGCCTCCAGCGCGACCTGGAGCCCGGCGACCTCGTCCTGTGCGAGGCCGCTATCAGGGACGAAGGTGTTTCCCATCACTACCTGCCGCCGGCCAGGCTGGCCACTGCCCCGGCGCCGATGAGCGCCGCCCTGGGCGCGGCCATGGAGCAGGCGGGGCTGACGTTCCGCACCGGGATCTCCTGGACCATCGACACCCCGTACCGGGAGACCGCCGCCGAGGCGCGGCACTACCAGGCCGAGGGTGTCCTGTGCGTGGAGATGGAGGCGGCTGCTCTGTTCGCGGTGGCGCAGGTGCGTGGGCTGCAGCTGGCGTCGGCCTTCGTGATCAGTGACTCGCTGGCCGACCTGGTGTGGCGTCCCCGGTTCGGTGACCCGCAGGTGGAGGCGGGTCTGGTCCAGCTGTACCAGGCCGCGCTGACCGCGCTGACGGGGCTACCGCAGAGGGCTGACGGGGCTACCGCAGAGGGCTGACGGGGCTACCGCGGGGGAATAGCGCGTGGGGGCCGGTGTTGAACTGGCGTGGGGGTTTTGCTCTCGGTTAGAGCTATCCACTTTTCTGACCTTGCTCTTCGACGATTGTGCAGCTTATGAAAGGTTTCCTCGTTCGCCAGGTTTCCGGCGAAGGCGTCGGCGAGGCGGCCAAGGCGGTCGCCAGGCGCCAGGCCGAGCAGCTCACGCTGGTACGCCGCCGCGCCCAGCCGACCGCGGTGTACATTGCCCGGCTGACCCTCACGGCGGTGTTCGCGTACCTGGTCGCGCTGCGGCTGCCCGGCGCGTCAGCGCGCGGGGTGCTCGCGCCGCTGACCGCGCTGCTGGTGGCACAGGCCACGCTGTTCCATACCATCCGCAGCGCCATCCAGCGGGTCGTCGGGGTCACCGCGGGCGTGCTCGCCGCCGTCGCGGTCTCCGCCTACGTTCCGTTCAGCTGGTGGGTCCTCGGCCTGCTCGTCGCGGGAGCGCTGGTCCTTGGCCTGATCCTGCGCCTGCGTGAGGACATCCTGGAAGTGCCGATCAGCGCGATGCTGATCTTCTCGGTGGACTCGCACGCGGCCGCCACCAGCCGCATCACAGAAACGCTCGTCGGCGCCGCCGCCGGGCTGGCGGCCGGCCTGGTCCTCGCCCCGCTGCGGGTGCAGCCCGCCAAGGACGCGGTCGGCGAGCTGAGCCGCCAGATGGCCGACCTGCTCGCCCAGATAGCGGACGGCCTGGCGGAAACGCCCGACCCGAAGCGCGCGGCCGAATGGCTGGACCGCACCCGGGCGCTGCGCGGCGAGATCGAACGGGTGGACGACGCCCTCAGCCAGGCCGAGGAGAGCGTCCGGCTGAACCCCAGGCGGCTCATGCTGGTGAACCCGGCGGCCGGCCTGCGGGACGGCCTCGACACCCTGGAACGAGCGGCCACCGACATGCGGGTGCTGGCCCGCTCGGTCGCCGACAGCGTTCGGCTGGACAGCGAGGACAGCCCGGTCAGGCAGCCGGAGACCCGCGCCAGGCTCGCCGCCATGCTGGCCGAGCTGGCCGCCGCGGTCCGCGACTACGGCCAGCTCCTCGAGGCCGAATCGACCTCCGCCGAGCACGCCGAATTCGCCTCAGAACCGATCACGGAAAGGCTGGAAGATCACCTGGCGGAGGCCGGGCGGCAGCAGGACCGGCTCACCGACCTGCTCCGCACCGACCCTGCGGAACAGCCCGAGGGCTGGCCGTTGCGCGGTGAGATTCTGGCCCACGTGGACCGGCTGCGCTCGGAGCTCCAGCCCGGGGCGCTACCAGGCCACGCCCAGGCTCAGGCCCGGGTGAGGCAGCCGCTCCGGGCCCTGCGGGAGCAGCCGCTCCGGGCTCCGCTCCGGGTCCTGCGGCGGCAGCGGCTCCGGGCCCGGCGGGAGCGGCGCATTCACCGGGCGCCTCGCTGACCTCGGCAGGTCGATCGCGAAGCGCATGACCTTAGGTTGGCACGCCGCCTCCGTCAGCCGTGCCGTGGTGCACGGCCTCCACGTTGTGGCCGTCGGGATCGCGCAAGAACACGCCGTAGTAGCCGGGGTGGTATTCGGGCCATTCGCGCGGAGCGTTCAGCACCTCCGTCCCGGCCGCCACGGCGGCGTCGTGCACCGCGTCCACCGCCTTCCGGTCGGGCGCGCGGAAGGCGACGTGCAGCTCCCTGGTCTCGGCACCGGCGGACGGTCCCAGCCAGAACACCGGAGTGCCGTCTGGACCCGCCAGGCCGACCACGATGGTGTCGCCATGCGGGAAACGCATCACCTCGCGCATCCCGATCGGGGCGAAGGTGTGCAGGTAGAAGGCCAGGGACGCCTCGACGTCCCGCACCTGGAGACCGATGTGATCGAGCATGGGCGGAGCTTAGCAACCCGCAACGACATTACGGCGGCGGGTGGCCGCGTGGCACACTACCCGGGTGGCCACCTTGACATTGCCCGGTTTGCCGTTCCCGCTCGAGCCTGCCGGGACCCCGCCGGCCGGGTGCCGGGTGCGGCACGGCGTGCTGACGCTGGCCGCCGGGGCACAAACCGATCTGTTCATCGATCCGGCGGGCACCGAGCTGATCAGGCTGCCCGACGCGGGCCGCTTCGTGGGCTTGCCCCCGGCCGGCGACTTCACGCTCGCGGCGCAGGTCAGCGTGGAGTTCGGCAGCATATTCGATGCGGGCGCGCTGTTGCTGCACGCCCGCGAGCGGCACTGGGCCAAGGTCTGCATGGAGTACTCGCCACAGCGGCAGCCAACCGCGGTCACGGTGGTCACCAAGGGAACCTCCGATGACGGCAACTCCTTCGAGGTGGACGGCAACAGCTTGTGGCTGAGGATGACCCGGACCGGAAGGGCCTGGGCCTTCCACGCCTCGACCGACGGCGCCTGGTGGCGGCTGCTGCGCTACTTCGCGCTCAGCGGGGACCCCGCCGAGCTGGTCCGGGTCGGTTTCCTGGCCCAGTCCCCGACCGGACCGGGCTGCGCGGCCACCTTCGACCACATCACGTTCAGCCCTGGTGCCCCGCAGAACCTCCGGGACGGCAGCTGAGCTGGCCCGATCTAGGCAGACGTAAGGTGCCGGCGGGTCGCCACCAGGGCGGCCAGGTCGGGGGCCAGCCGTAGCTCGGCCGCGTCAAGCCCGGGGTAATCCAGCCAGCCCAGCCGAGCCTCATCGACTCCGCCGACGTACCTGGGCGGCCAGTGGCGGGCCGGGGTAAGGTCGTCGATGACCACGGTGCCGCCCGGCCGGAGCAGCAGGTCCGGGTCGACCGCCGAGGGGCCGGGTTTACCGTGCGCTCCGCCGTCCAGCACGAGCAGGTCGAAGGGTCCGTGCAGGTAGATCTCCGCCCAGTCGGCTGCGATGACCGTCACCCGGGGCATCCCGGAGAACAGCTGCGCCGCCCGCTCCGCGCGGCCGGCGTTCAGCTCGACGCTGATTAGCCGAGCCCCGGGCTGTGCGCCCGACACCAGCCAGGCCAGGCCGACCCCGCAGCCCGTCCCGGTCTCGCCGATCACCTCGGCGCCCGCCGCCAGCGCGAGCAGCAGCCTGCCATGTTCTGGGCGGCACGAGTTGGCGAAGCCTGCCTGCCTGGCCAGGCTCACCGCGCGTTCCACCAGCGGCGGCAGGTCCGCAGCGGCGTCGTAGGCGGCAGTCCCGTTCGGTGACACGGGGCCAGGTTAACGGGCCAGGTAGCGGGCGGTGTAGGGGTTGCGGAACTTGCCGGCCGGGTCGTAGTGACGGGCCAGGGCGAGGAAGTCCGGTAGCCGGGGGTAGCTGGCGTGCAGGAATTCCGGGGTGGCGGTGAAGACCTTGCCCCAGTGCGGCCGGGGGGCGAACGGGGCCAGGCGCTGTTCCATCAGCGCGACCACCGGCAGGACTGACGCCAGGTCGGGGATCCAGGTGAAGTGGAACGCCACGCTGTCCTGGCGGTAGCTCATGCTCAGCCAGAGGTCGTCGGCGGCCACGACGCGGAACTCGCAGATCCGCACCACCCGGGCCAGCTGGTCGCTGATCTGGTGCAGCGCGTGGATGGCGGGCACCGCGCTGGCGACGGGGAGCAGGAATTCGGACTGCAGCTCGTCGCCTGAGCTCGGGGTGAACCCGGGCCGGAAATGGGGCAGCCGCTCGTGCCAGCGGCCGGGCACGCCCAGCTGCGCGGTGCAGGAGTCCGCGGTCAGGCCCGGCACCGGGTTGCGGTCGGCGGGGGCGGGTGTGGCGGTGAACCACCGGGCGTCGGTCAGCTCGGACGGCGGGACGGGCCGAACGGGGTCCTCGACCTGCCGCTTGACCCAGATCTGGGACAACCGGGAGGTACGCCAGTCGGTGAACATGCTCACGCTGTAGCCGCTGGAGGAGATGGCGCCGAAGTGGTCGTCGAGCACCTCGAGCGGAAGGCCCTCGTACACCCACTGGCTGACGTCGAAGGACGGCACCACCTCCAGGACCAGGCGGGTGACCACGCCCAGCGCCCCCAGGTGGACCACGGCGCCGGGAAACGAGTCATCGGCGCGGGTGATTTCCACCAGGTCGCCGTCCGCGGTGACGATCTCCATGGCGGTGACGGACGCGGCCAGGCTCTGGTTGGCCGGACCCGAGCCGTGGGTGGCGGTCGCACAGGCTCCGGCTACCGAGATATGCGGCAGGGACGCCAGGTTGCGCAGCGCGAAGCCCCGGGCGTCCAGGCGGCTGGCCAGCTGGGCGTAGCTCAGGCCCGCCGTCACCCGGACCAGGCTCGCGGCCGAGTCAACCTCCACCTCGGGGGGCAGGTCCGCCAGGTTGACCTGGGCACCGGGGGAATCGGCCATGTCGTTGAACGAATGACCGGTGGCCAGCACCTTGATCTGGCCGGCCCGGGCGACGATCCCCCTGAGCTCGCTGACGGTGGCCGGGCGGTAGAAATCGGCCGCGCCGTAGACGATATTGCGGGCCCAGTTCGTCCGCGGCGCATCCACGTTCAGGTTCACGCTCGACACCCTACGGTGTCCCTCTCGTTTCCCCCGCACCCCCCTGCGGATCCCCCAGTGCTCGCGGCGAACCTTCGAGGCGTACCTAACCAGCTTCCTGGCCTGCCCAGAAAGGACCAGTCATGAGGTTTGCTCACCGGCCCGGCGCCCGGGTCGTTATTGCCACCGCCGCCACGGGCGCGATCGCCGCGGGAGCTCTGGCCGTCGTGATGTCGGCCAGCGCCAGTTCGGCCCATCCCGCGGGCATGCCCGGCATGATGGGCGTGCACACGGCCGCCGCCCGCACCGCCTATAGCTTCCGTACCGTTGACAACGCTGCTGACCTAACGTTCAACCAGTTGCTTGGCATCAACGACGAGGGCGTGATCGCCGGCTACTTCGGCTCAGGCGCGCAGGGCCACCCGAACATGGGCTACCTGCTGACCTCGGGCGCCTTCCGCCCCGAGAACGTCCCCGGCTCGGTGCAGACCCAGGTGACCGGGCTGAACGACAACGGTGTCACGGTCGGGTTCTCCTCGTCCATGAACAACGCCAATATGACGAACGACAACACCGGCTTCTACGCTACCGCCGGCCAGGGCTTCCACAGCGTCAGCTTCCCGGCCGCGGACAACGCGTCCCCGCCGGTCAACCAGTTGCTCGGGGTCAACGACCACGACATCGCGGTCGGCTTCTACACCGACGCCAAGGGCAACAACCACGGCTACACGTACGACATCAACAGCGGCCACTTCACCCAGGTGACCGACCCGGGCCAGGCCGGCGCCAGCCTGACGGCAGCCGCCATCAACAACCACGGTGACGTGAGCGGCTTCTACACCGGCAAGGGCGGGACGACCGACGCGTTCGACAAGAGCGCGGGCGGCCAGTTCATGTCGCTGGCCTACCCGGGCGCGTCGGCCACCCAGGCGTTCGGCATCAGCAACAGCGACGAGGTGGTGGGCGCCTACACCGACGGCTCGGGTAAGTCCGCCACCATGCACGGGTTCACCTGGGCGGCTGGCCGCGGGTTCAGCTCGGTCGATGACCCGCAGGGCGTGGGCGCCACCACCATTAACGGCGTCAACGACCGCGGCGACCTGGTCGGCTTCTACACCGACGCCAAGGGCAACACCGACGGGTTCACCGCCACCCCGGCCACGCCGTCGGTCACCCAGCTGCACCTGCAAGCCATGCCGCAGGGCACCGCGACCTTCGTCTGGGCTCCCGACGGCCAGCTCACCTTGCAGGTCAACGCGTTCGGCTTCACGCCGGGCTCGAGCCACATCGTCGACGTGCAGAGCCCGCAGGGCGCGACCATCGCCCAGTTCAGCCCGCTGACCGCGAACAGCACCGGGCAAGTCCAGCAGACCCTGGAGAGCACCGACATGACCAGCGTGCCGGTCGGCAGCCACCTGGTGATCCTGCTCGACGGCCAGAGCGGCGCGATCGCCAGCGTGCCGGTCGCGCAGACCGCGGCGATCGCCGCGGGCGACATGACCTACCGGCTCCAGTCCGTCGAGGTCGGGCCCACCGGCACCAGCTACGGCACCCCCCAGGGCCAGGCCACCGTGGCCTATAACCCCGGCGCCAGGACCATCACCGTCACCCTGACGGCCAGCGGCCTGACCCCCGGCGCGCACGCGGCGCACATCCACCTCGGCAGCTGCATGAGCCAGGGCCCGGTCCAGTACATGCTGATGGACTTCACCGCCGACAGCCACGGCCAGATCAACCACGAGGTCCGGACGGTCACCGGCGTGACCACGCCGCTGCCGGCCACCGGCTGGTACCTCAACCTGCACCAGGGCACCAGCAACACCATCCTGGCCAACGGCCAGCCCACCCCGGCCTTCCGGCCGCTGCTCTGCGCTGGCCAGTAGCTCCAGCCTCCGCTCGCCAGCGTGGCTAGCGGCAGAACCGCCACTTTGCACTAACCAGTTGAGAAAGGACAAGACAATGAGGTCTATCAGGAAGAATGCCCGCCGGGTGGCCGCCGCCACCGTTGCGTCGGGAGTCCTGGCCGCGGGGGCGCTGGCCCTCACCACGTCGGCCGCGAGCGCCAGCACCAGCCAGCCCAGCACCAGCCAGCCCAGCACCAGCCAGCAGGGCACCACCAGCCACCAGGCCGCCACCGCCTACAGTTTCCGCACCATTGACAACCCGCGTGACGTCACCTTCAACCAGCTGCTCGGCATCAACGACCGGGGCCAGATCGCCGGCTACTTCGGCTCTGGCGCCCAGGGCCAGCCGAACAAGGGGTATCTCATCCCGCCGTTCAGCCAGCATGTCTTCGCCAGCGAGAACTTCCCCGGTTCGGTGCAGACGCAGGTCACCGGGCTGAACAACCGCGGCGTCACGGTCGGCTTCTGGTCGTCGATGAACAACGCCAACCTGGTCAACGACAACTTCGGCTTCGTCGACGTGGGCGGCCACTTCCGTGACGCCGACTTCCCGGCGCACAGCCCGGCCACCCCGCCGGTCGACCAGCTGCTCGGCGTCAACGACCACGACGTCGCGGTCGGCTTCTACACCGACGCCAACGGCACCAACCATGGCTACGAGTACAGCATCGGCCAGAACAGGTACCGCTCGGTCACCGACCCCAGCCTTCCCGGCACCAGCCTGACCGCGGCCGCCATCAACGACCAGGGCGACGTGGCCGGCTTCTACACCAACGGCGCAGGCACCACCGACGGGTTCGTCAAGACGCACCACGGGCAGTTCATCGACCTGGCCGTCCCCGGCGCTTCGTCCACCACGGCGCTCGGCGTCAACAGCCGGGACGAGGTCGTGGGCACCTACACCGTCGGCTCGGGCAGCACGGCCGTCATGCACGGCTTCACCTGGACCCCGCAGCACGGCTTCCGTACCGTCGATGACCCGCACGGCGTCGGCACCACCACCATCAACGGCGTCAACGACGGCGGCCAGCTGGTCGGCTTCTACGTCGACGGCGGCGGCAACACCGACGGGTTCGCCGCGAGCCCGCAGCACTGACCCAGCCCAGCCCACCCCGCTAGCTACTGGCCGCCAGGCCTGGGACCAACCCCGGGCCTGGCGGCCAGCGCCATGTCAGCGACCAGGCGGGGCGGGCTCGGGCCAGGTCGTGGGCGGCAGCTCGCCGCCGTACCAGGACTCGATGATGTGGCGGGCGATCGAGACGGAAGGCGGCAGCGCGATGTCGCCGGAGGCGATCGCGGCGGCCAGCTCGTCACGGCTGAACCAGTGCGCCTCGGCCAGCTCGTCGTGGTCGACGTTGATGGCTTGCCCCGCCGGGGCGTCGGCGCGGAAACCGAGCATGAGGCTGCGCGGCATCGGCCAGGGCTGGCTGCCGACGTACCGGACGTTGTTCACCTTGATCCCGGTTTCCTCGCCGACCTCGCGAACCACGGCCTGCTCAGCGGACTCGCCCGGATCCACGAATCCGGCCAGAATCGACACCCGGCGCCCCGGCCAGGCGACGTTCCTGGCCAGCAGGCACCGGTCATCCGGGTCGGTCACCAGCATGATCACGGCGGGATCGGTGCGCGGAAAGTGCTCGGTGCCGTCCTTCGGGCACCGGGACGAGTGGCCGCCGGGTTCGGGCACCGTCGGGGTGCCGTCCACCGGGCAGTGCGTGTGCGTGTCGTGCCAGTTGGCCAGGGCCACCGCGTGGGTGAACAAGCCCGCGTCGCGGTCCCCGAGCAGCGACCCCACCTCCCGCAGCGACTCCGCCCGCACCCCATCGGGGGCGGACGAGGGGGACGAGGCACCCGCGGCGGGTAGGTCGGCCGGGGCGGCGCCCGCGGCGCCCGCGGCGGATGGGGCGGATGGGGCGGATGGGGCGGCGTCGACGGCGAAATACACCACTCCGTCGGGGCCTTGGCCAAGCAGCAGGCGGATTCCGGCCGGCGCCTCGGCGGGTGAGCTGAAGATCAGCTCCGCCCGCTCGTCGTCGATCCAGACCAGCGCCCGGCCGCCGGACACCACGAACACCCGGGTCCGCGGATCCCGCCAGGCGGCGTCGAGCCAGTCCTGGTCGTTCCGTTTCTCGGTGACCCGGTCCACCGTTCCCCGGGCCAGCGCGAGCGTCTGGAGCGTCTCACTATGGCCAGCGGGATTCATAACTAGACCGTATCGCGCGAGAGGCTTCGGTGATCATCGGGCCTTTGTCTGCGGTTCCGGGTGTCATAGCGGCCAGGGCGGGCCAGCGCCCGCGCGAACTCGCTGGCCTTCCCCCTGAGCCCCGCCGCCCCAGCCGGCGCACCCGTGCCCACCTGCTCCCGCCCGGCAGGCACAACGATGGACCATAGGTGTTGCTGGAACGACCACGATGGTCCATCGTCGTGGTCAGATCCGGGGCGGAGGCTGCTGGAAGCGGGGCGGCGGGATTCCCGAACCGTAGCGGGATTCCCGAACCGTAGCGGGCGGCGGCTAGCTGGCCGGCTCGAAGACCTCGCCGCGGCCGGTCAGGCCGACGGTGGGCAGCGACACGGTGCGGCCGGGGCGGTCGGTGACGACACCGATCCGGACCGGCTGCTCGCCCGCGTCCCGCAGCGCGTCGATGGCGGCGGGCGCCTGCGCCGGGGAGAGCACCACGCAGAAACCGGTGCCCATGTTAAAGGTCGCGTACATGACCGCGGCCGGGACGCGGCCCGCCTCGGCGATCAGGGCGAAGACGGGCGGCGCGGGCGGCAGTTCGTCGAGTGAGTAGGACACGTCCGCGGCCAGCCGGGCCAGGTTGAGCAGGCCGCCGCCGGAGATGTGCACCAGGCCGCGGGAGTCCACGCCCGCCTCCCACAGCGCCGCCGCGGCCCGCACGTACACCCGGGTCGGCGCCAGCAGCGCGTCGTCGAGCCGCTGGCCGGTGCCAGGCACCTCGCTGGCCAGGGTCAGGCCGCCCGTCTCGAACAGCGCCTGGCGGGCCAGCGAGTACCCGTTGCTGTGCAGGCCCGAGCTGGGCAGTCCCAGGATGACGTCGCCGGGGCTGACCCGCGACCCGTCCACCGGCTCGCGGCCGGGCGGCAGCGCGCCGATCGCGGTGCCGACCAGGTCGAGCATGGGCGGGCCGCCGGCCGAGCTGGCCAGCATGGCGCCGATCTGGGCGATCTCGCCGCCGGGAATGGCGATCCCGGCCTCTTCCGCGCCCAGGTACAGGCCGCGGGCGACCGCCTCGAGCACCGCCTCGTCGATCCGGTCGGTGGCCATGTAGTCGAGCAGCGCCAGCGGCACCGCCCCGACGCAGATCAGGTCGTTGACGTTGTTGGCCACGCAGTCGACCCCGACCGGCTCCCACCGGCCCGCGTCCCGGGCCAGCAGGATCTTGGTGCCCACGCCGTCGGTGGTCAGCGCGATCGGCGGCCCGGGCGGCAGCTGCATCAAGGTGGCGAAGTAACCGCTGGCCAGGCCGGTGATGCCGGTCACCATCGGGGACCTGACCGTGGTCCGGGCCAGCCACGGGCGCATCACCCGGGCGAACACGTCCTGCTCGTGCGCCTCGTCTACGCCCGCGCGGGCGTAGAGGTGCGGCGACAGATCGGAATTCATATGCGGCTCGCTCACCTTCGGCGTCGGGACCCCTCATGGTAACGAGCGGCTGACCTGGGGACGCACCACAGTCCGTTCGGAATAATTGATAATTCAAATACCGTTATGATGGTATCTAGCTTGAGGAGGAACCCATGCCAGCGATCACCGTGGACGACATCCTCGTCCTGCCCCGGGTGCCGGAGCCCGACGTGACCCAGACCGAGCGGAAGGTCACCTCGGTCACCACCGCACCCAGCGGATACGAGGGAGAAGGCTTCCCGGTCCGGCGCGCCTTCGCCGGGGTCGAACTGGCCCGGCTCGACCCGTTCATCCACATGGACCAGATGGGCGAGGTCGACTACGGCCCCGGTGAGCCCAAGGGCACGCCGTGGCACCCGCACCGCGGCTTCGAGACCGTCACCTACATCATCGACGGCACGTTCAAGCACCAGGACTCCAACGGCGGCGGCGGCCTGATCACCAACGGCGACACCCAGTGGATGACGGCAGGCTCGGGCCTGCTGCACATCGAGGCGCCGCCGGAGGAGCTTGTGGTCAGCGGGGGGCTGTTCCACGGCTTCCAGCTGTGGGTGAACCTGCCGGCCCGGATGAAGATGACCCAGCCGCGGTACCAGGACATTCGCGCCGGTCAGGTGGCGCTGCTCTCGTCCGCGGACGGCGGGGCGCTGCTGCGGGTGATCGCGGGGACGTTCGACGGGCCCAGCTTGGATCAGCACTGTGGGCCTGGGGTGACCCACACGCCGATCGCGCTGGTGCACGCCACCGTGTCGGCGGGCGCGCAGGTGCGGCTGCCGTGGCAGGCGGACTTCAACGCGCTGGGGTACGTCCTAAGCGGTCAGGGGTTCGTGGGCCCAGATAGGCGCCCTGTGCGGATGGGGCAGCTGGCGGTGTTCGGGCCGGGCCACGGCATCACGTTCGCGGCTGACCCGAAGCAGGACATGGACATCCTGCTGCTCGGCGGGCAGCCGATCAGGGAGCCGGTGGCCGCCTACGGGCCGTTCGTCATGAACACCCGGGCCGAACTGATGCAGGCCTTCGAGGACTACCAGGCCGGACGGCTTGGCAGCATCCCGGCCGAGCCGCACCCCGGCCACGACGTGCTCTGAGGTGTTACCCGCCTGCGGGGGTGGCTTGGGGGTCCTGAGTTGCGCTGAGCGCGGGCGCCGGGCGCGAGCGGCGGGTGGCGGCCAGGATCAGCAGCAGCCCGACGATCTCGGCCGCGCCGATCAGCCACCAAACCGGGTGGCCGACCGCGGCGAACAGGGCCGCGCCGATGCTCGGACCAGCCGTCGCGCCGAGCTCGAAGACGAACTGGAAGCTGCTGATGTAGTAGCTCTTCTGCTCGGCCGGACCGGCCATGGCCGCGTAGGCGAACGTGGCCGGGCCGCCGAGGATCTCCCCCAGGCTCCAGATCACGGTGCCGACGATGACGACGACCGGCAACAGCCGCAGGCCGTAGGTGGACACGCCCACCGCGATCAGCAGGTAGGAAATCCCGATCGCCACCCGGGGTGCCCACTTCTGCGACCTCTTGGTGACAAGCAGCTCAAGCGCGATCACGATGGCGCCGTTGACCGCGACGGCCAGGGTGTACCAGAAAATGGCGATGTGCTTCGCCGTCACTTCAAGCGGCATCACCGTCTGGAACTGGACGTAGACCGCCACGCCGAGGAAGGCCGCGATCAGGTACAGACGGTAGCGCCGGTCACGCAGCACCGCACCGTACCCGCCCTGCCGCTTGCCGCCGTCTGGGGCTTTTCGGGGACGCACCGGCACGCGGCGCGCGGACAGCGCGACCAGCGCGAGCCCGGCGTAGGCCAGCGAGGTGATCCCGTCGGCCCAGAACACCAGGGTGTACTGATGGTGGTCCAGGTAGATCAGCCCGAAGCCGATCAGCGGGGCGGCTGTAACGCCCAGGTTAAGGCTAAAGCGTGACAAGGCAAAGATCATGACCTGCCGGTCCGGCGGCGTCAGCGCGGACAGCAGGGTCGCGGCGACCGGGCCGAAGACCGAGCCCACGAGGCCGATCAGCACCGCGTCCGCGTACAGCAGCGGCTTATCGCCTGGCAGGTACACCAGGGCGATGGTCAGCACGCCGCACCCGGTCATGCTCAGCGCCGTGATGACCCGCGGGCCAGCCCGCACGGCCAGCTTCCCGCCGGCCAGCAGGCCGAGCAGGGAACCTCCGGCGATCGCGCTCAGCGCGGCCGCCGACGCCTCCACCGAGTAGCCCTTGTGCCCCAAGAAGAGCACCACGAAGATGCGCAGGAAGCCGCCGGCGTTGTTGATCAGGGTGCCGGTCAGCACCACCTTCACCGCGAACGGAGACTCCAGGAACGTCTGGAAGACCCGGGCGTTCTGGCCGGAATCGGTGGCCATGTCAGGTCACGTCGGGCTTGACCTGGTGGAAGCAGCAGGTACCGCTGACTTCCGCGAAGGTCATGTTCATCACCGCGACGTCCGGGTTCAGGCTGGCCCGGATGATCATGCCGCTGTAGCCGTCGATGCCGTGGAACGCGCCCCAGCCGAGCACCCAGGGCTGCAGGCCGCCCTCGGCGGGGAACAGCTCGGCCAGCGGCCGGATCCGGCGCTGCAGCACGAACGGGGCGCCCATGGCCGACTTGAGCTGCTGATCCCACTCGTCGGGCCCGGCCAGCCAGCCCTGCACCACCCCGATGCCGCCGTGCAGCGCGGTGGGCTTGATGAGCAGATCCTCGCGCTCGGCGGCCGCGTACTCGGCCAGGTCCACCTGCTCGCCATTGACGGTGACAGGGCCGGGCCTGACCATCCTGGTCCAGGGCAGGATCCGGTCCAGGTGAGCCAGCTCGGCGGCGCTGTAGCACGGCCGGCTGGCCTCATCCGACAGCAGCGCCAAGGCGGCCTTGCTGCCGTACAGGCTCCCGTTCAGCGGGGTGAAGATCTTCACCTCACCGCGCTCGGCGGCCCGCAGCACCGGGTCGATCAGGTCCGGTCCCTCGGGGGCCAGCAGGTCCTCGATGAGGAAGATGCGGTAGATCACGTCGACCGGGGTGCCGTCCAGCCAGACCTTGCCGTCCCGGACCGCCAGCTGGCCGAGGTGGCAGGGCCGGAAATCGATGCCGAGCGGGGCAAGCTCGGCCGCGCTGTACCGCAGCACCTCCTCGGTATCACCGAACGACTCCGGCCAGTCCGTGGCCGCGACTACCGGTCGCGTTCCGTCCGGGAAGCCGCACTCGGCCCGCAGCGTGCGGGCCATCGCGTCGATCGAGTCCAGGTAGGTCAGCCCGCGGGCGGCGACGAAATCCGCGACGAAGGGCTGGGTCAGGAACGCGCGGTTGAGCATCGCGTTGTCCAGCCCGCCGATCTCGCTGCCCAGGTTGACCTCGAGGGCACCGAACCCGGTCTCGTCGCGGAAGATGTCGGTCCGGCTCAGCGTGGTCGGCGGGGTGTCACCGCTGCGCCTGATCGCGGTGACCTGGACGTCGGTCATGCCCGCGGCCCGGGCGAACGCCGCCACGTCGCCGCCGAACAGCCGGTCAGGGATGGCGACAAGCGCCTCGTGCAGCGCGGCCAGATCCTCGCCCAGCTGGGTGACGGTGGCGTGGCCGAGGAACACCGGCCGGCTCAGGACGTCGTGGCCGTAGCTGGTCAGCGGCAGGTCGATGTGCTGGCGGGCGACGGTGATCAGCTCGTCGGGCGGACCACCGCGCCGCGCCACCTCGGACAGGTACTGGGCCGTGATCGAGTCAGCGGGCACGTTCCCTCATTTCTTGGCGTCCGTGACAGGCCGCGCGAGGGAGCAGGCCATGCTCGCCGTCCGCACGGAAAAAGGAAACAGGTCCCTGGGGACGGCGTGCGGGGCTTAAAGCAGACATGGCCGGGGAAAGGGCCGGGCGGGCCGTCCAGATGCCGATGCCGTTCATCAGCCAAGGCCGGGACCCCGCCATGTTCACGGAAGCATTGTAACGGGATAAGTCGCGACTCGGTCAGTGTGATTTACGGTGATTTCTGATGACATGACGGACGCCGCCTCGCCCTGGCGCGGGGCCTATCGCACGGGCCCCTATCGCACGGGGCCTACCACGCGGGGGCCCGGCGCGCGGGGCGAGCCGCGGGCGCGGCCGGCTGGTCACTCTTGAGCAGGCGCAGCGCCAGGGTGGGGCAGGCCGCGACCGCGCGGCGGGCTTCGCGGTCCAGGACCGCGGGCACTGGGCTCGGGTCCACGATGGGGTAGCCCCATTCATCGAGGCTGACGAGTTCGGGCAGCAGCTCGGCGCAGACGCCGTGCCCGGTGCAGTTGATCGGGTTCACCCGCAAGGTATCGCTCATCATCAGGTCCAGTCATCTTCGCTGGTGGGAATGCCGTCCGGCAGCGGCAGGAAGGGCCGGCGGTTGGTGGCCGAGCACTGCCCCCTGGCGTGCAGGCTGATTTCCGGCGCGAACACCGTCAGCGCGCTGCGGACGAACCGCACCGTGCCGTCCGGGTGGCTGCAGGCGCCGCGGCCGGTCACCAGCCCGGCCCAGCGCTCCACGTCGGCGCGGACCTGCTTGCGGTGCCCGCGGCCGGCCAGTTCGGCCAGCCCGGCGGCGATACGGGGCAGCCCGTTCAGGCACGGTCCGCACTGGCCGGCCGACTCGGCGGCCAGGTAGCCGGTCACCCGCGCCACCTCGGTCAGGCCGCACCGGTCCGACGGCAGGGCCACGAGCACGCCCGCGCCGACCGCGGCGCCGTACTGCCGCAGCGCGGCATTGTCCAAGGTCAGCGAGGTCGCGTGCGGCAACGGCAGCCAGTTGCCGTGATAGCCGCCGACCAGCCACGCCTGCGTCTCTCCTCCGCTGGGCAGCAAGGTGCGCAGCGGAGCGCCGATTTCCGTCTCGACCACCTGGCAATGACCCTGCGGCTGGTAGACGGTGGTGAGCATGCTGCCAGGCTCGGCGCTGGTGCCGGCCGCGCGGAACCAGCGCGGGCCGTAGCGCGCGATGAGCGCGATATGGGCGAGGGTCTCGACGTTCTGCACCAGGGTCGGCGCGCCGCCCAGGCCGCGCTCGGTCACCCGGGGCGGGGCGAAGGTGGGCAGCGCGGGGCCGCCGCCGAGGTGGTTGACCAGCGCCGACTCCTGGCCGGCCAGGAACCGCGGCGGGGCCTGGGTGACCGTAACCTGGAGCATGTCCACGCTGCGGGCCGACCGCTCGGCCAGCGCCCGCAAGATTTCCGGGCTGGGCGCCGTGTGCAGGTACAGGTGCGCCTCGGTGGCGCCGACCGCCTCCGCGGTGAGCTGGAGGCCGTCCAGCACGAGGTGCGGCGCGACCCGCAGCAGCAGTTCGTCCTTGCGGCTCGCGGGCTCGCTCTCCGCGCCGTTGGCGACGATCACCTTGCGGCCGCGGGCCCGGGCGACGATGGCGAGCTTCCGGTACACCGGGAAGGCGGCGCCGCCGCGGCCGGTCAGGCCGGAGGCCTCGATGTCGCCGATCAGCAGCCCGGTCTGGCCCCGGTAGGGGGTCTGGCCGTAGCGGGCAACGTGGCCGCGGAGGTCTTCCGGGGCGGGCGGCAGCAGCCGGGGCAGGCCGCCGGCCTGGCGCGTGGCGCCACCGTGCACTGATTCGTTCAACGTCGCGGTCATCGTGCCACCTTCTCCCGGCTCCGGCGGGTTGACCTGGCATCGGAGGCGGTGTGCTCGGCGAAGACGGCGGCGACCCGCGCGGCCCTTGGCACCTCACGCGCCGCGTGCGCCAGCCGGAAGACAACCGCTCCCCCGACCAGCAGGGCACAGCCGATGCTCAGGTAGAGCAGCCAGCCCTGCTGCAGGTCCTTGCTGGCGCCGATGCTGTGCGCGAACGCGACCGGCCAGCTCAGGTAGGCGAGCAGGTGAATGGCGCGCCACAGCACCCGGTTGAGGTGGCTGCGAAGCAGGCTGGTCACGATCATGGCGATCATCAGGTCAAGCGAGATCGCGCCCAGGCTGAGCCAGAGCCGCTCGTAGCCCGAGGCGAACGGGATGAACCCGGCGGTCAACGGGATGCTGACGTAGGTGTCGAGCACCGCCGTCAACACGTGCACGGCGATGAAGGCCACGGCCAGCAGGGAAAAGTTCTTGTGCAGGCCGGTCACCGCGAACCGGGGCAGGCCCGGCAGCCGGCCCTGGCGGTTGACCAGGATGCCCAGCACGAAGACGGCTGTCAGCAACAGCAACGCGACGATTCCCGTGGCGCGGCTGGCGTACCAGAACGCAGTGCTCCCGCTCATGTCAGCAATCCCCGTCTCGTCGTGGTTCTGGTTCGTTCTTTAAAGGTGTTCACGTCATCTAGTTTCGCGGGCGGCCGTCGGTAGATCCTGAAGGCTACTTCTGGACTAGTTCTGAGTCGCCAGATTCTGAGTCGCTGAGTTCTGAGTCGCCGGGTTCTGAGTCGCTGGGCCAGCCCGCCACCGTGAAGACCACGCCGGTCACATCGACCAGCCGGGCGGGCAGCCCGAGCTTCGCCAGCCAGCCCAGGGCTTCCCGGCCGCGGATGACCGCGGCGGTGCTCGCCGCGTTGGCGTCCGCGCAGCTGTCCGCGGCGACCGAGACGGTACGCCAGACCGCGTCGGCCGGCCGGCCGGTGCGCGGGTCAAGGATGTGATGCAGCACGTCACCGCCGCGCTGCCAACGGCGCGCGGCGGTGCTCGAGGTGGCCAGGCCGCCTGCGTGGATCGCGATCAGCGCATAGGGACCGACCGGGAGATCCTCCGGCGAACCGGTCACGTCCTGCACCCTGACCCGCCACCCGCCGTCCGGGACGGCGCCCGCGACGGCGATGTCGCCGCCCAGGCTGACCAGCACGCCGCAGCCGAGCCGCGACGCGATCCGCCCGGCCGCCCGGTCCGCGGCCCACGCCTTCGCCGTCGCCCCGAGATCGAGCTGGATGCCTGCGGGCATGGTCAGCCACTGGCCTTCCAGGTGCACCTCGCGCCAGCCCGGCACCGTCCTGGTGGTGACAGGCAAGGGCGGCCCGATGCGCGGAACCTGGTCGAAGTCGCGGTCATAACCCACGGCCGACATCGCCGCGCCTACGGTCGGGTCCACGTCGCCGTCGGTCAGCCTGGCCGCCCGCAAGGCCACCGCGATGGCCTCGGCGAGCACCGGGCTGACCCGGGCCGGGCGGCCCCGGGCGGTCCGCAGGTTGCGGATTTCGGCATCCTCGCGAAACCGGCTGCAGGCCACGTCCACCTCGTCGAGGTCGGCCGTCAGCAGGCGCCGGGCCTCGGCCAGGCAGCGCGGATCTGTCACCACCAGCTGGACCAGCGTCCCGAGGGCCCGCCAGCGGGCCGAGGTATCCGCCTGGACCGGATCGGCGGCGGCGGCGGGCGGCATCATGAGCCGCCGGAGGTGACCTGGCTGCTGCCCGAACTCGAACTCGGCGTGTTACTCGAACTGATGCCGCTCGAGCTCGAGCTGCCCGAGTTAGAGGTGCCCGAGCTTGAGGTGCCCGAGCTGGAGGTCCCCGAGCTTGAGCTGCCAGAGTTCGAGCCTGACGTGCTTGAGCCCGAACTTGTCGAGGTGGAACCCGTTGACGACGAGCCGGACGATGTGGTGGTCTTGTGCGTGGAGCCCGGCAGCGCCAGGGCCAGCGCGCCAGCCGTCACCACACTGGCCACGGTGACCGCAGTGGTGGCGGAGCGAACCTTCTCGCGCCCGTTTTCCCTGGCCGCTATGGCACGGCGGATGCCGTCTCGATGTGCGCTCATGTCAACCATTCTGTGGTCGCGTCTTCGGAAATCACTGCACGAACCTTCTCGGTAACCTCTGAGCTTGGCCGTTCCGTCCCTCGTCGTAACCCGAGGCTATCCAGGCAACATGAAGGAGAGCTGAAGCTAGCGGCGGGCGCGGACGCGGGCGCGGACGCGGGCGCGGGCGCGGACGCGGGCGCGGACGAGCACCGCGGCGGTCGCCAGGCCAAGCGCGACCGTCGCCAGGCCGGAGGTCAGCAAGGTGCCGCGGGCACCGAGGGCGGCGACGATGGGGCCGCCCAGCGCGGTACCCACCGGCGCGGCCAGGATGAGCAGCGAGCTTCTCGCCGCGATGACCTGAGCCAGCGCGCCCGGCGGGCTGGCGTCCTGGAGCACCGCCATCGACAGCGACATCCACGGACCCCAGATGGCGGCGCCGGCGAAGAAGGCCGCGAGGCCGGCCCACAGCGGCGTCGGCACCCCAAGCGGGACGATCGCCAGGCCCCAGCCGATCACGATCCCGGTCATGGTCGGCCAGACCGGCCAGCGCCGCAGGAACGGCGCCGAGAGCTCGCCGATCACCGCCCCCACCCCGAACACCGCCCAGAACGTGCCGAGCAGCGCCGCCGACCCGTGCAGGTCGGACGCCACGTGCACCGGCAGCGCCACCTCGATCGGCCCGTACAGCAGGTAGAACACGAACGACAAGGCCATCAGCCCAGGCAGCACTGGGCTTGACCTGATCACCGCCCAGCCGCCCGCGTCGACGGGGACCACGGGGGACGCGGGGGACGCGGGGGGCTCTGGGGTCGGCCCGGGCGGGGACGTACCCGTCGTTAGCCGGGCCGCCAAGGGCGCGACGCGGGCGTAGCTGATCGCCAGGACGACCCAGCTCGCGGCGTCCAGGCTGATGACCACGCCCGGGCCCACGCCCGGGCTGCGGGCTACCGCAGTCACCACCCCGGCCAGGGCGGGACCGATCATCAGGCTCAGCTGGTCGGCCAGGCCGAAGACCGTGTTCCCGGCGACCCGGTGCTCGGCCGGGAGCAGATCCGAGATCAGCGTGTACTTGCCCGCCACGCCCCACGCGCTGAACACCGAGGACACGCCGAGCAGAGCCACGTAACCGACGAGATCGAGCTGCCGGGCGATGGCCAGGCCGCCGACCAGGCCCAGGGCCAGCGCCCGCAGCACGGCGTTCACGGACACCAGCCCGGCCCCGCGGCGGTTGCGCAGCCAGCGACGCAACAGCACGGCGCCGGCCGCGCCCGGGATCGAGTAGGCGGCGACGGCCGCGCCGACCCACAACCCGCGCTGGCCGGGAGGGGACAGCTGCAGCGCCAGCCAGGCGATCGCCACCGCGCTCATCCCGTCGCCCAGCGCGGAGGCGGCCGCGCCCGGCAGCACCCGGCGCAGTACCGGATGGACCAGAGCCGGATAGTACGGCGAGACGCGAGCCCGTTCGGCCAGCCGGAACGTCCCGGCCCTCGTGACCGGACCGGCCCGGTCAGCCCCCTCAGCCCCGTCAGCCCCGTCCGCCCCCGCGGCGGGCGGCGGCCCGCCACGACGATCGCTGGTCACCCCCGATCATGCCGCCTCAACCACGCTTGAGGTCAAATCGATTAGCTATCGTCGGAACATGGCCACCGCACGCGAGCTGCTGCTGGCGCAGCAGCGGCGCGCGGAGCAGCGGGCGGCCGCGCTGGAACGGGAATTCGCCGACCTCGCGGAGGCCGCGAGCTCGGCCGGGACCGACGACGAGCACGACCCAGAGGGCGCCACGCTTGCCTTCGAGCGTCAGCACGCTGCCGCGCTGCTTGACGCGGCCCGGACGCAGCTGGCCGCGATCGAGGCGGCGCGGCAGCGGCTAGAGACCGGCACGTACGGGATCTGCGAGCGGTGCGGGCAGCCCATCGGGGACGAGCGGCTGGCGGCCCGGCCGGCCGCGGTGACCTGCTTCCGCTGCGCCGCGAAGGGTTCACGGTGACGCCTGGCCTACTCGGCCCGCAGCGCGAACGCGGTGCGGGTCCTGGCCGCCGCACCGGCCGGGGCGAGCGCGCCGGCCACCGCGATGACCAGTCCGGACAGGGCGAGCATGATCAGTTCCTGGGCGTGATAGACGTCGAGCGCCGACGCCGGGATGCCGGTCTGCGCGGCCTGGCCCATCACCGGCAGGATGTACTGGTGCAGGGCGATCCCGGCCGGGATCGCGATCAGGCCGGCTACCAGCCCGGTCCCGGCGACCGAGCACACCACCATGGCGATCGTCTGCCGCGGTGTCATCCCGACCGCCTTGAACACGCCCAGGTCGTGCACGCGTTCCCTGGTCTGCAGCACGACCGTGTTGAGCACGCCGAGCCCGGCGACCACCGCGACCAGCAGCGTCAGCGCGGCGACGAGGCCCAGGATGGCGTCGATTTCCTGACCGCCCCTGGTATTGGCGGTGACCAGATAGTCGGGCCCGAGCGCGGCGCTCAGCGCGGTCAGGTAGGACGGCACGTCGGTGCCCGGCGCCAGCGCCACCCGGTACTGACCAGGGGAAAGACCCGGATCGACGGCGGACATGGTGGACAAGGCGCCGATCATCACGGGGCTGCCGCCGGCCGTGTCGAGAACCTCGCCCGCGATCCGGACCGTGACGTGCCGGCCGCCGGAGCTGAACGTGTACTGGCCGCCCACCGCGGTACCCGTGTCGTCGAGGAACGCCGTGTTCACGTCCACCTCACCGGCGCCGGAGTACCAGTGCCCGGAGATCATGGCGTAGCCGGTCCAGCTGGCGTCGCCGTCGAAGCCGACGACGGACAGCTGATCCGCCAGCCCGGGCACGCTGACCTGGCCGTCGGCTTCCGCGACATAGTGCCGCGTGCCGGGCTGGGCGCGCAAGGCGGCCTGCACCGCGCGTTCGGCGGCCTGCAGGCTCAGCGGGGCCGAACCCTGGTCGTTGATCCGGACGGGACCCTGGTGTCCGGCCAGCAGGACCTGCACCGGCTCGGACGCCGCGTGCGACAGGTCGGCCTGGATCCGGTTCAGTGACGTGCCAAGGCCCGCCGCGAAGATCACCGCGGTGACGCCGAACACGATAGCCGCCAGGGTGACCAGGGTGCGGGTCGGTCGCGCGAACGGCCCGGCCAGGCCGATGGTCACCGGCCGGGGCAGCAGGCGGACCCGGCCGAGCAACCGGTGGGCGCCGTACCCGTGGGCGGCCCGGGGGGCGCGCCCGGTCGCGATCGCCTGCACCGCGCTCATCCGGCCCGCGCGCAGTGCGATCAGCAGCGCGGTGCCGCCGGTCAGGCCGAGCATCGACAGCGGGACGAACAGATCCACCCAGAACGGCACGGCCAGGCGCCCCACGCCGTACACCTGGGCCGTCTGGCTGAGCAGCGGCACGGACAGCAGGTTGCCCGCCACCACGCCGACCACACAGCCGGCCAGCGCGGGGACCGTCACCTGGAGCACGTAGGCGGCCATCACCTGCGCGGGCGAGAACCCGATGGACTTCAGCACCCCGATCCGCCGGATGCCGGCCACCACCGCGCCGCTGACCACGTTGACCATGATCAGCACCGACATCACCAGCCCGATCAGCCCGAACGCCACGATGAACGGCACCCAGGGCGCGATCGAGCTGGTGGCCTGCAGCTTGGCGGTCAGGTAGGACTGCGCGCCGAGCACGCTGCCGGGCGGCAGCGCGGCGCTGACCGCCGCGATATCGGCCTTCACCTCGGCGGTCGTGGCCGCGCGGGAGAAGCGGTAAAGCAGCTGCGACACCTCCGGCGTCCCCGCCGCGTGCAGCGCGGTGATCTCGGCGGGCGTCACCCAGCCCTGCGCGGTGCCGGTGACCGACGTCGCGAGGCCGACGACCGTCAGCTTCGGCGAACCAGCCACCCCGGTCACCGGGAGCTGCGATCCGACCGCCAGCTGCAGGCCAGACTGGCCGGACGCCCAGACGATCTGTCCCGGGCCCTGAGCCCAGTGACCCGCGGTGAGCGTCAGGTCGTCGACCGGGCCGCCCGGCGCGGCGCGGCCGACCACGGTCAGCTGCTGGTGCACGGTAAGAGGAGGGCCGGAGGCCGGGTCGACCTGCGTGCTGAACTCGATGGTCGTCTGCGGGAACGGGCCGGCCGATGCGGTCACGCCCGCCAGCCGGGTGGTGGCGGCCAGCCGGGTGGTGGCGGCCAGCCGGGTGGTGGCGGCCAGCCGGGTGGTGGCGGCCAGCCGGGTGGTGGCGGCCAGCCGGGTGGTGGCGGCCAGCTTGGCCGGTGCGGCCCCGGCGACGGTGACCGCGACGTCCGCGCCACGTTGCGCGGCGGTGAAGACCCACGTGGCCAGGATCCTGGCCAAGCTGCAGCTGCGGGACCGCGTCCAGGCCGTCGTGCTGGCCTACGAGACCGGCCAGGTCCACCCAGGCGCCGGCCGCACCGGATAACCGGCTGGAGATCCTGGACCGGCTGCCGCCCGGCACCGCGCTCGATGCCGGCCCTGCAGCCCATCCGCGTACGCCCGCGCCAACCCGGCCCGGCCCGGAGCTGCTCATCGCACAGAACTTTGTCCTCCAGATCAGGGAAGCAAGTCCGCCGGCTGGGCCCGCACACCCAGGGGAGGGCGCGCGGGCCCAGGAGCCAGCCGCTACCGGAAGGAGCCCAGGGCATGTCTAAACTGGGCGGAGCCATTCATTGATGGCGGCGATGTGGATGGCGGCTTCGTAGCGGACGGTGAGCTGGGAACCGTAGCCCTAGAGCGGGTATTCGGTGGGGGTGGTGGTGTAGGTCCGTCCGCCGGGGGTGCGCCAGACTAGGACGCCGGGTTCGGGTTGCTCGAGCCGCCAGCCCCGGGCTTGCTTGCACCGATGGTGATGGCGGCACAACGGGGCCATCCCGCATTCGCAGGTGATCCCGCCGACGTCCCACGCGAGGGTGTGGTCCAGGTCGCAGCGGGCGGCGGGCTGCCCGCAGCCGGGGGCGGTGCACCGGGCGGACCGGGTGGTGATCAGGTGCCGGAGCTTGCGGCTGGGCCGGTACCCGGTCTCGGCGTGCCGGTGGTCGCAGCGGCCGCGGGCGATCGGGGTGAGCGTGACCCGCAGGCTGCGCAGGTAGTCCCGGGCCCGGCTGCCGGGCGTGCCGGGTGTGCCGGGTGTGCCGGGTGGGGGCCGCTGGGCCGGGCCGCCGCTGGCCTCGCCGGTGGTGCCGGGGCTGGCGCCCCCTGGTGGTGCGGGTGGTTCAGGGCCGGGGGGTTGGGGGCCGGGGGGTTGGGGGCCGGGGGGGTGGGGGCCGGGGGGGGCGGGGGG
>Ga0224557_1001131_pt1 | contig 26746 bp, 36 predicted proteins | sample 714S31014metaG_FD_180677 | JGI IMG/M metagenome (GOLD analysis project Ga0224557, IMG submission 180677) | Peat soil microbial communities from Stordalen Mire, Sweden - 717 S3 10-14 | ecosystem: Environmental > Terrestrial > Soil > Wetlands > Peat | place: Sweden: Norrbotten County, Stordalen... | reverse complement strand
GGGCGACCAGCCGGGCGTGGTTCTCATCGCGCGCCAAGGCGCGGGTGTGTTCGAGGAACTCATGGACGGCCGGGGCGGTGAGCTCCGTCGGGAATGCTTGGCTCGACTGGTTGCAGATGGCGGTGACGATCTCGTCCTTGCTGGTGAAGTAGCGGTAGATCGCGCCGTTGGATAGCCCGGACTCGGCCACGATGTCGGCCAGCGATGTCCGGGCAAAGCCCTGGCTGGCGAATCGGGTCCGGGCCGCGTCCACGATCTGCTGACGGCGCGCATCGAGATAGGACTGATCAACCTTCGGCATAAAGAGTGACCCCTCGCTTTTTTTGGTAAGGTCGTCAGTCTACCGGGCATCACTGCCTGTCAGGAGACGCAAATGCTCTATCAAACCTTCGGAAGACACACCGGACTGCGAGTCTCGGAGTTTGCGCTAGGCACGGGGAGCTTCGGCACATCCGACCCTAGTGCCGGTCGGGATGTCTCCCAGGCGATGTTCGACACCTTCGTCACGGCCGGCGGCACCACGTTCGACACATCCAACATCTACCAAGATGGTCAAGCCGAAACCGTGCTAGGTGAACTGCTCGGTCGTGATCGAAGCGAATTCGTGGTGATCACCAAGTACAGCGGGACTAGGCAAAAGAAGCCCCGCCCCGGGACCACCGGTAACAGCCGCAAGATCATGATCCGTTCTCTGGAAGCAAGTTTGGAGCGCCTCAAGACCGACTATGTGGACGTGTTCATGCCGCATTTCCCCGACGGGATCACGCCTATCCAGGAAATCATGGCTGGGTTCGACGACTTGATCCAGTCCGGAAAGATCCTGCACGGCGGGTTGTCCAATTTCGCGGCCTGGCGGGTCGCCGGCGCGGCGGTGCGAGCGGATCTGCGTGGGCTGGCCCCGCTGATCGGCATTGAGACCGAATACAGCCTGGCCGAGCGCTCTGCGGACCGGGAACTGCTACCGATGGCGCAAGCCCACGGCCTCGGCGTATTGCTGTACTCCCCACTCGCCGGTGGCCTACTCACCGGCAAATATCGCCACGGCCAGACCGGACGGTTGAGCGCTCGTGGCCCTGCCGTCGAGGAAAGCGCTCAACAGACCGCGGTAGTAGACGAGGTGCTGGCGATTGCCGACGAGACTGGCAGTACTGCGGTCCAGGTGTCCTTGGCCTGGCTGCGTCACCGGGCCGCCCTGGCCCCTACGGCGTTGATACCTATCGTTGGACCGCGATCCGTCACGCACCTAGAGGAATACCTGCGATCTATCGAGCTGGATGTTGACGCACAGCACTACCGGCGCCTAGACGAGGTGAGCGCGATCCGAATGGGCGCTCCGCACGATGACGTCGCAGCGGCGTTGCACAACGGCTTCGACGGTGATCGCGCCCTCCTGCCCTCCTCGCCGATACCGGTGATCTAACCCAACCCAGACCCGACGACACTTTCCGACTCAATCGGAGCATGTATGCCTGTGGCTCGAATTTCCGCAATCAACTTTGAATGCTCAGACCCGGCCGAGTTGGCCCGGTTTTGGGCCGCCATGCTCGACGGCGAAGTCGCAGTTGAGACACCAGACTTTTATGCGGTGAAGGCCGGCGCCATCTATCTGGGCGCTGTCCACATCGACGACTACCAGCCACCAACCTGGCCATCGGCCAAGCGCTCCCAGCAACTACACCTCGACCTCGCGGTGAATGACCTCGACGCCGCCGAGGCTCAGGCGGTCCAGCTCGGAGCCACAAAAGAGAACCAACAGCCCACGGCGGATTACCCGTAGAAACGGCGGGCCCCCGTTCAGTACGTGCGTTCACCAAGTATCGAAGTGCATTACGTCCGTGATCGGCTTCCGGTTGACCGGACGGAACGGACGGGCGGGCCACCCCACCGCCATGGTCACACCGATGATCTTGTGATCTGGCACATTAAGCACTCGTCGGACGCCCCTACTGTTGAGGTTCTGTATGCCGGTCGGGGCGACTCCCAAGCCCAGCGCCCTTCCGGCTACGAGCATGTTTTGCGTAGCTCCGTAAATAGCGGCGTATTGGTAGCGGTCCTCTCTCGGGTCGCCAGGAATCAACGATGATCCACAGACGAAGATTAGAATCGGAGCCTCTCGTAGAGTGGTCATCAGGTGATATCCACTCTCGAACATACGACGCTTCACTGGGTCGGCAGGACTTCCCAGCCTCCCGCGGAGGGCGTTGAGTGACGAGATGTCGGGAATAATGGTCTCGTGCAGACGCGCACGCTGTTCTGGTGACTTGACCACAATGAAGTCCCAGAGTTGAGAGTTCTCTGGACTCGACGCTCTTGTGCCAGCCCAGATCAGTTTATCGATCAGCTCATCTGGTACTGGCTCTTTGGACAGCCACCGCATGGTCATGGCCGACTCCATCGCCTCAAACACATCCATGCTCTACCCCCACGATTTCGCCTTTCATGCCAATCTCCTTCACTTCCTAATCTGGTTCACTTCGATTCGTTCACCCGGAAATCCGCCGGCGCGAGGGTGGCTAGCCGATCTCGGAGAGGGCGGAGGCGAGAGGCTCGAGTATCGCCGGGTCGAGCGGCGGCCGCAGGGGGATGATGGCGAGCCCCAGCCCTTCCTCTCCCAGCGCAGCAGCCGATGCGACGGTGGCTCCCACGTCTCCGTCGTATATCACGGGGCTCGACAGGAGAATCTCGCTCGGATCTCTACCCAGGTCGCTGCAGTGGGTATGCAGGACGTCCCTCTTCTGGGCGAATTCCTTTGGGGTCCCGCCGAGGAAGCTCCAATGCTGAGCGAAGCGGGCCGCCGTGCGGAGGGTGCGCTTTTCTCCGTTACCCCCGATGCAGATGGGCGGGTGGGGGCGCTGGACGCCTTTGGGTTCGTTGCGGGCGTCGGTAAGTTGGTAGTACTTGCCCCTGAAGGTGGTCGCCTCCCGGCTCATGAGGCTAGTGAGCACCTCACAGGCCTCCTCGAACCGGTCGCTGCGCTCCGCGGGCGTACCGAGCGGAATGCCGTAGGCACCCGATTCCTCTTCGTTCCAACCGGCTCCTATCCCTAGCTCCAGCCGACCTCCGGAAATGATGTCGAGGGCCGTCGCCATGTTGGCGAGGACGGCGGGATGTCTGTGGTGGATCCCAGTTACGAGGGTTCCGAATCGGAGCCGCTTGGTCGCCTGGGCCAGGGCGGTCGTGACCGTCCAGCCTTCCAGACACGGCCCTCGGCTGTCGGAGAAGATGGGATAGAAGTGGTCGAAGGTCCATCCTGATTCGAACACCTCGATGTCGTCAGCCACCTGCCAGACGGTCAGTATCTCGGCCCAGGTGGTGTTCTGGGGTGCAGTCCTGAAAGCGAATCGCATGCCTTGCTGCGTCCTCTCCGCTTGGTTCCACGTTGCTTAGTTAGCGCGGATCGGCTGACCCATCCCCCGCCCCCGCGTTACCGCACAGACCAATCTGGGGCACCCTCACAACGCTCGGCCCTTCCGACTAGATTGCCTTCCGAGACCTTTCGACTGATCCGAATATCGGCGTCAATAGGTCGAAAAGCCGAAGCTAGCAGGCTACAGTGTCCGGGTCAAGGAGGTACGCATGCCGGAGCTCGATGCATTGGACAAGAAGATCTTCGAACTGCTGGCAGAGAACGGACGGATGTCCAACCTCGAGCTCGCGGGGCATGTCGGGGTATCGGAGAAGACTGTGCGCCAGCGAATCCGCCGGTTGATCGAGCGGGATGGAATGCGGATCGGCGCCACCTTGGATCAGGATGCGGCGCCGTCGCGGCTCATCGTCCTGGTGCGGGCCGAGAGCGGCCAGCGGTTCGCCGTCGCTGACCGCTTGGCCGCCCTGCCCGAGGTGGACGAGGTCCATCTGACTACCGGGGCCTACGAACTGATCGTCCTGGCGTCGTTCGACTCTGACAGCGACGCCCTCGAGTTCTACGTCAGCCACGTCGAACAGGGGATCGGGATCGAGGAATCACGATCCACGCACATCGTCGAAACGATCACTCCCGGGAACGCCCGACGATCGGATTCTTTCGAGGAGTTCGACGTGCAGGCAACGCAGGTCGGCTCCATGTCCGAGCTGCTTGACCTAGCCTGCGACACGGCTACCGAACTACTGGGCGCGGATCGAGTCCACGTGTCCGCCGACGATTACTGGTTCACCGGCCCGGCAAGTCAGCCGTGGACGACCACCATGCGCTGGCGGGGGCTCTCGTCTCGCTACGTCGAGGAGATCCGCATCAAAGGTCGGGTCGGCGGCCTAATCTTGCCGAACGTCATCAAGCACAACCAACACGTGTTCGTGGCCGACGCCCAGACCGATCCGCTGTTCCAATCCGTGAGCGAGCTCGTCGCCTCCGAGGGCTACCACAGCTGGCTGGGCATGCCCGTACGCAACGGCGACACCCGGCGTGGCGCGCTCTGCCTGTACTGGAACAACGTCATCACCTACCGAGACGACCTCGTCGTCCGTGCCCAGGTGCTGGCCGACACGCTCGGCAAACACCTCGCGAGCTATGGGAGTACTCCCGATAGCGCCGAGGTTGCACAGCCCGACCCGCCCACCCGAGCACTTGCCGGTCAACAGGACTAGCAGCAGCGAGCTGCCGCCGCGAGTCGCCTACACCGTGTAGCATTCTGCTACAGGAGGTGCAGACATGACGAACGTCGCCGATCGCGTCACCAGGGTCGCCGCCGACCTGGTGGACAGCGCCGCTGCCGAGGGTGCTCGCCAGAGTCGGTCGGCCAAGCAGCAACTCGATCATTGGGCCCGGGTGGGCCGGGCGGTGTCGAGCCATCAGACGGCCTCGCGCCGCCGTGTCGAGGCCGCGCTGGCAGGCTATCTGGACACGAAGCATCTGTCCGAGGATGAGGGGCTCGTCTTCAACGCGGAGATCTCGGCCGCTATCGAGGAGTCCTTGGCCGCCGCCCATTACGGTGACGCGTTGTCAGCGCGGGGCATCACGACGGTGGCGCTCAACGACGACGGCGAGATCGTCGAGTACCGGCCCGACGGCACGACCTCGGTGGTCGACGTCGACGGATGAGTAATGACTTCGCCGGGCGCCGGTGAAGCGACTCGACCTCGTCGTCGGCCCGAACGGAGCTGGCAAGTCGACGTTCATCGCGTTCACGTTGGCGCCGTTGTTGCCGCGCAGCGTATTCGTCAACGCCGACGAGATCGCAAAGCAGCGTTGGCCCGATGATCCAACTGCACACGCCTACGATGCAGCGCGGATCGCTGCAGATACCCGCGCCAAGCTGATCGAGGCCGGCGTGTCGTTCATCGCCGAGACCGTCTTCTCCCATCCGTCGAAGCTTGCACTGATCCGCTCTGCCCGCGATGCGGGCTACGTCATCGCTCTGCACGTAGTGCTGATCCCCGAGGACCTCGCCGTCGAACGCGTGAAGCGGCGCGTCCGCCACGGCGGTCACGATGTCCCCGAGGGCAAGATCCGCGAACGGCACCGCCGATTATGGCAATTGGTGGCCGACGCGATCGAGATTGCCGACACCGCAACGGTATACGACAATTCACGCCGCGACGGGCCCCGAATTGTCGCGCAACTGACGGCAGGCACGGTCATCGGCGCACCGACTTGGCCGGCGCGGACGTCCGAGGAACTACTCCGACGCTGGCCGGGCTAGATGCTCTTGGGTCAAGCTTTCCTGACGCCGCTCAAGCTCACCGATGTCCATGAGCGCGATCAACGTTTGACACAGAACGTGTTCGTGACCCCCGAACACGGTGTGGGCGCTGCGCCCGCTCGAGGCCCGTTCGGCGCCCGCGAGGTGCTCGCGGGCCAGTGCCGTCAACGACATCTTCTCCATGTGAACTCGTTTCCTGTGTCGTCGATCAATGGTTAGAGGGATTGCCGGTAGCCGAAAAATTCGTGGTCCTCGTTGTAGCCGCCGAAGCCGCCACCGACATCGGCGTAGTCCGCGACGAACTCCACGCCCTTGACCCATTTGACCTGCTTGAACCCGAGTTGGGTTTCGTTGCGCAGCCGCAGCGGGGCGCCGTGACCGAACGACACTGGGGCCCCGTTCATGTCATAGGCGAGCATCGTCAGGTGATACCCCATCTGCTCGATCGGGTGCGCGTCGTAGTAGATGCCGCCATCGGGGCCGTCACCGAGGGAATAGAACACCACCCACTTCGCCTCCGGTCGGGGGTGAACCTGATCCATGATGGTTTGCATCGACACCCCACCCCACTTGGCGATACCCGACCATCCCTGGATGCAGAAGTGCTGCGTGATCTGCTCCTGGACGGGCAGAGCACGCAGCTGCTCGAGGTCGAAATCTCGGGGGTTGTCGACGAGCCCGTTGACCCGCAACCGGTAATCGACGAAGTTCCCATCGAGCAGAGCCCGGTACTCTTCGGAGTCGGGATAGCGCCCGTTGTGCCAGAAGTACGGGGAGATGTCGACCTCGGTGTATTCGCCGGGCTTGGCGTCCAGATGCTCGAACAGTCGCTGCAGCGGCCCGATAAGGGCGAAACCAACCCGCTGCACCATCCGGGGATGACGCAGCGTGAGCGGGGTGGCCGCCACCCAACCGCCGATCACGACGACCATCGAGGCCGCGAAGATCGCCGCGCCGATCCAGCTGTTGTCATCGCGGGAGGCGTACATGTGGTTGGAGTTGCGCAGCAATCCGGTGGTGACGACCATCGCCACGTGCATCACGATGAACATCAGGAACCAGATCAGCACTAAAAAATGCAGCGACCGCGCGGTCTGGATGCTCAAGATCTTGCTGAGCCGCCGGAAGCGGGTAGACAGCGCCGGCGACATCCCCAGGCCCGTGATCATCGCGGCCGGTGCCGCGATGAAGACGGTGACGAAGTACGCCAGCAGTTGCAGACCGTTGTAGGCCACCCAATGTCCTTCGAGGGGCCAGTCCAGCGACAGATATTGGATCAGCACCGACATCGCGTTGGGGAAGACGTCCCAACTGGTCGGAATCAGATGCCGCCATTGCCCGGTCGCAAACAACAACACGTAGAACACGAGGCCGTTGAGCAGCCACAGCACATTCGTGCCCAGATGCCACCACCGCGCCAGCCCGATCGAGTGCCGCAACCCGGGCAGGCCGACTTGTCCTGGCAGGCTGATCGAGTCATTCTTCGCCGTCCACAACGGGTCGGCGGGGACGGGTTTCTGAATGCGGAACCAATCCCGGCCCGGCGTGCTGTGGCGCGTCCAGTACAGCCGCGGGTGGTCGGTGAGAATCTGAACGCCCGACCGGATGATGAAGACCATCAAGAACAGGTTCAGAAAGTGCTGCACGCCTACCCACGCCGGAAGGGCGGCCGTCTCACCGACCGCAGCCCCGGAGGTGCCGGGATGCTGCTGGATGAATAGCTGCACGGAACCCGTGCCGCGCAAACCCTTTGCCGCCGCCACCGCCACGATCAACACCACGAACCCGATCGGTAGCAACCACAACAGGTTGAACCACCGGTTCTCACCAATACGCACACGTGGCGCAACACCATTGGAGGGCGGTACCGACCCCGCCCAGGTGGACGGGTCGACGACATCCTCGCCGGATGTCAACTGCGAACGAAAGCTCCGGACCACTTCCGGAGGGACCTCCGATGGCGGTGTACCTGGCTGGGTGACCTCGACCATCGGTGCACATCCAAGAACTGCGAGGTGACGCCGACTGGCCAGCCAGCGTCGGAAGATCACTCGATGCCCCCACCCTAGTCGCCGGCCGACTGGACGTGGCCAAATCAACCGCAGCGGCAGGAACTAACCAAGCCAGTTCACGACCTGATCCGACGAATATGCGGATATCGAATACGCGGGGTTACCAGTAAAGTACGCCGTTTCCGGTTTTGGCCCAACAGGTTTGAAGATCCACTACTGTTCTTGCCGCGGGTGGCCGTGTGTCACAGATCGAGGACAAAGCGCAGCGCTTGATCAATGGCCTGCATCTGGTCTGGGCCGATTATTGTCTGCCGAGATGACAGTCGTTCGACGGAGACCACGCGCAGTTGATCGCAGCGTGCGTATGAGGTGTGGTCGAGCCCGCCGCTCTCCGGCTCCAGCTCGACATGACTTCGCAGCCCGTAGCCAGCGGTCGTAATCGGGACGATGACCACCAGCCCGCCCGGTCCGTTGTTGAGAATGCCGACCGACACCACTATCGCTGGGCGTCGAAAGGCCGGCTCGTGGCCGACCGGCTGGCCGAGATCGACGTAGTAGATCTCCCCCCGCCAGATCAAGCCAGGGCGTCCCACTCGTGACGCTCGGCCAGGTACTGCTCCCACAGTTCGCGATTACCACGCAGGCGCTGGTAATCGCCGTTTAGCCCCCGGAGGAACTCCTGCCGCTCCAACGCGTCGATGGCCGCGTGCACGACGTCGACAACGGCGGTTTGACGAGCCTTGGCCAGCGATTGGAGCCGCTCGGAATCTGGGCGGCGGACTCGGACAGTTGTGGTTTCTGCTGCCATGAAGCCAGTGTAGACGAAATGTAGACACAAGATCGATAGCGGATCGTCTGCGGATCGTCTATTGAAGTCCAGCAACGTCTAGCGTTAGCGAGCCGTCGAGCGCCAACGGCATCAGTTCATCGAACACCGATTCCTGGATGCCCTGTTCGAGGTCGTAGACATCGGCGCGAGTGATGGGCTTGTCGAGAACGTCGGCGACCTCGGGCAGCAGCGCGGTGAGTTCTTCGTGTGGAAGCGGGGTCTCACCGTACCCGGGCGCAAGCGGCATCAGTGCTTAGGTGGCTGCTGCTTCGCGATGTAGGCATTCACGGCGGCCGACCGCCTGTGGCCAGCGGGAACGACCCGGCCCTCCAACTTGGCCGAGGCCTTCGTGGCGCGCATGGCCGCCTTCTTGACGGCGGCCTTCGAAACGACCACCTTCTTGGGCGTCTGGCGTTCCATGACTGCACCCCACGAACCATCGACAGCACTACCATGCTACCGGTCAGAGACAGCTGCTGACCACCGCATTTACGGTCATCGGACGCGTTGAGGACTCTCTAGCGGTCCGAGGTCGCGTGCCATCTCCTGCGAAACAACTACGTGACCTGTGCACCCGCGCGCTGTGGGCTGCAGTCGGCCTGCAATGTGATGCCACCCAGCGTGACGCCATCCGGTCCATCGAGACCATCGACACCGTCGACGATCAATTGATAACCGAGCTGCTGCGCCTCGATGAATCGCCCCGCACAAGCGGTCGACCTCGAACTCATCCTGCTCGATCTGATCGTCCCCTTTGGGCAAGGCCACGTGCACCCACGGATCGCCGCGAGCCACCTGTGGGCAAAGCGATCCGCAGACTGATGGTCGTGGCGACCGGGCGACCCCTTCCCCTCTCTCGCCACATGGGAGAAATACGGCCGAACTGAATATTCGAGGGTTACCGGAAAACTTCGTACTATTAACTCGGCCAACGCATTTCGGGGTGCTAGGAGATGCGGGTATGGTCTAGCCATGCACGGCTTTGCGACGGTCGATATGAACGCTTCACCGGAGGCGGTGTGGTCGTTGATCAGTGATGTGACACAGATTGGGCGGTTTAGCCCGGAGACGTTCGAGGCGCAGTGGCTTGACGGCGCTGTCGGTCCTGCAGTGGGTGCGAAGTTCCGCGGGCACGTGAAGCGCAACGAGAAAGGCCCAATCTACTGGACTGCGTGCACCGTGACTGAGTGTGATCAGGGTCGGGTATTCGCCTTCGCCGTGCGGTCACGACCGTTGGGGCTTCCCATCGCGCCGAGCAACACGGTACAGGTCACGTGGCGCTTCAGCCTGAGCCCGACCGGCGGCGGAGGTACCGAAGTAACCGAATCATTTGAGTTGAGAGACATCCCGGCAATGCGGCTCTACTGGCGGGCCCTCGGCTGGGTGCGGGGCCCGCGGTTGAAGCAGGACATGAAGCGGACGCTGCTCGCGATCAAAGCCGCGGTGGAACGGTAGCAGCACCGCTCGGCACCGGAACAGCAAACCTCGCTCCCCCGCACACGCAGAGCTCAAATCCCGCTCCCGCATCGACGATCATCCACCCAGAGTGGCCTCGCCAAGCCACCGGCATCTCCAGAAGCCGGCCTTCAGGCCAGCCGAATACGGCAGAAATGAATACGGCGGGTTACCGGTAAACCTCTCCATGCATCAAAATATGTTGTGCTTCAGCGCATTTACTGGCCCAGCACTTGCCGATAATTCCGGCTGAAACGTGTATCGTGCAGTTTCCCAAACGTATTCGAGTTGGTGCGGTGGGTGTGACAACACCGCTGTCTGATTCATTGGGTGAAGCGACTACTGCTCGTGCGTCAGTAACGGTCCCAACTGGGTCCCACTAGGCGCCTCTCCCCCCCGGGGGACTGACGCCATGCCGCATGTGCGGGCGATGCACTGGTATTCGTTATCCCGCTGTGCTGCAGTGAATTGCACCTGTCGGCGAGTCGCCGACTATCCACTGCGGAAACTACGCGCCGAAGCAGCCATATCAGCGCCCTCTTCTATCAATTGTGAGACGAACGCTTGCGCCGGGCGAGGTAGCGGGCGGTCGTTACGGTGGACGAAGCCGATCTGTCGTCGGAGAGGTACATCGGTGATTTCGAGGATGTGGACATCGGTGTTGCGCGCCACCAGTTCTGGGACGATCGCCGCGCCGATACCGGCACGCACAAGGGCGAGGACCGAATCCATCTCGCCACCCTCGCACGCTACGGTAGGCCGAACACGGGCATTTGTGAGCGCATTCAGCGTTGCAACACGCAAGTCGTAACCCTCTCGGAACATCACCATCGGCGTGTTGTTTAGGTCAGCTATCCGGAGTGTCCGGCGGCTGGCAAGCGGATGACTATCGGCTAATGCGACTACCAACGACTCGGTGAAAAGCTCGGTACTGCTAAGGCGCTCGTCGTCAACGGGGAGAACAACAAGCGCGACATCGATATCACCAGCTGCGACACGCGGGACGAGCACGCGTGAACCTGCCTCCGCTATTTCCAGCGTTACGCCGGGATGGCTGCGGTGAAACGACGTGAGAATTTCTGGCAGCACCGCGGTACTGAGGCTGGGCGTCGCCCCGACGCTTAGGCGGCCCGTCGTCATATCGACCAGCGAACGTGCCTCGGCGGCGAGATCTTCGATGTCGTCGAGGACGTGGCGCGCCCACGGCAGCAGGGCAGCACCCTCGCTGGTCAACTCAACCTCCACGTGACCCGGCGCACGGTGAAACAGCGCCACGCCGAGTTCGAGCTCAAGCAAACGGATCTGACGACTGATCGACGGCTGCGCAACATGAATGCGCGCCGCTGCCCGGCTGAAGTGGCGATCCTGAGCAACAGCTACGAAGTACCTGAGCTGGTGCAATTGCATGACTCACGACGGTACTGCAGCACATGCCCATCAGCTATCAATATCAGCATATTTATGTCTTTGACACATCACCGGCGGGTTGGTCAGGATATGGATGGCGCAGCGTGAAGCTCACGAACAAAACGGAGAATCAGGTGGCAAGAAATGTTCGGTCGCAACCGATCCCCAGTGCACGGAGCCACGCGTTGCGAAACGACCCGGACGGATCACCCACGTCGTCGGACCGGACGCTACGTACCGATCGATGGTGGCTTCCGTCGCTGACGACAGCGGCCGTCCTGGGCACATTTTTGCTCTATACGATCGTTCGGGTATTTATGCGGCGATGGTATTGGGTCAACGAGTACCACTATCTCACCCCGCTGTATTCACCGTGTTTAAGCCAGTCCTGCGCGCCTGGATCGACGCATTTTGGTGCACTCCTGGGCAGCTTTCCGGTTCCCATTCCGCTCGCGATAATGCCGTTTGCCGTCATACTCGGATTCCGCGGAACGTGTTATTACTACCGCAAAGCAACGTACCGATCGTTCCTTTTATCGCCGGCGGCATGTGCAGTTCGGGAGCCGGCACGGTCCTATCGCGGTGAGAGCGCCTTCCCGTTCATCGCGCAGAATTCCCACCGATACTTCCTGTATCTGGCGTCGCTACTACTACTGATCGACACCTACGACGCCGGCCAGGCCTTCATGCCCGAAAGCGGCGGCTTCGGAGTCGGACTGGGATCACTATTGTTGCTGCTCAACGCCTGCGGCCTGTGGCTCTACACGTTGTCGTGCCACTCCTGCCGACACATTGTCGGCGGCCGGCTCAAAAACTTTTCCCGCCACCCCATCCGCTACAGATTGTGGACATTCGTTTCGCGACTTAACACCCGCCATCCACAAATTGCATGGACATCACTCATCCTCGTCATGATCGTCGACCTCTACATCATGGCGGTCTCAGCCGACTGGATCCGCGATCTACGACTCTACAATTAAGGCGAAAAGTCGGGATGAGTTACTGCGCTTGCGCGTTGTCCGCATAGGAGTTGGCCGGTGAGGTTGTCGCCCGAAATGCAGCAGCTTGTGCTCGAGCAGCGTCTGGGCTTCGTTGCTACCGTCACCTCAGACGGCCGGCCGAACTTGTCCCCCAAGGGAACGACCACTGTGTGGGACCAGGAGCATCTGATGTTCGCCGACCTGGCATCACCAAGAACCGTCGAAAACCTCGCAACAAACCCCCATATCGAAGTCAACGTCATAGACCCCATCACGCGAAAAGGCTTTCGCTTCAAGGGGACCGGCACCGTCTACAAAGACGGGGACGTATTCGAGCACGGATTGAAGATCCTGCAAGAGCGAGGCTTGACCGCTACGCCCGACCGCGTCCGATCCATCGTGGTCATCGACGTGGCCGCCGCCGCGGCGGTGATCTCCCCCGCCTATGACGACGGCACATCGGAGAACGTCATTGTCCAGCGCTGGCTTCAGCACCACAACGACCTGCATCGTCAACGCCGCCCCGAGCCCTGAGGTTATACCCGGGTCAGCAACGGGTCGACACGTCGAACCCGTAGTAGAGAAGGAATACGGCGGAAACGAATATGGCGGGTCACCAGTAAACGTCGCCGTTTTATACTGCTCTCCAACGGTTTACGGCTCTCAGAGGCCGTCGTCGTAGTCGTGCTGTCTGTCAGGGCGTGATGGCATCCCACGGATTCACCGCATCGACACCAGCGTCGACGAAGTCATCGACGTTGCGGGTCGCAAGTCCAGCGCTCCAGTTACGGCAGATTGCTGCTATTTGCGCGTCCGCCATGCTGATTGGCCGTCCAGCACGTTCTCGGGAGGCGACGATTTCCGCGTAGTGCGTCGCCGCCGGCGCATCAAACGGCAGAATCTGGTCCTCAAAATCCTCTGTCAGCAGCCCCTCGATCTTGGCCTGTAGTTCCCGCTTGCGGCGCCCCTTCGGCAACCGCGCAACGCCATACTTGAGCTCGGCCGCCGTAACGGCGGTGACCAGTACGTCCGAGACGGAAAATCGGTCAACCCAACTAACGACGCGGGGCTCTGGCGCCTTCCGCATCAACTCCGACACCACGTTGGTGTCGAGGACAATCACCCGCCAAACTCCGCAGCTCTTGGGCGCTCAGTTCGGTCCGGCAGTTCAAGGTCCGCGACGCCGGCGACGTCGGAGAACCGCTGTCGAATCCGTGTAGCCATCCCCGGACCACTCGACGAGCGCTCCAACACGGTACGCAAGATCTCGCGCACCTCAGATTCCATGGAGCGACCGTGCTCAGCGGCGCGCACGCGTAGTGCCGTCTTGAGATCGTCGTCAAAATCGCGAATCGTCAGGGTTGCCATTCGTCCCTCGCCTCCTGTGCTGTCATTGCACTCAATGCTAGCATCACAGAGTGTTCGTCGTGCGATTTCGGTCCAGCAAAATCGCACGTACATTGGCGGACCGGACGACACCGACAGCGCGCACCCCGACTCGAAGCATGCACGCGTGTTGAGCGGACGCCCCGTGTTGAAATATGGCGGGGTTACCGGTACGTCGTTTTACCTTGTTGGACAATGGTTGTCGATCATTTCTACTAGCCAGCGCGCCAGCCGCTGTCATGTCTGATGGCTGGATCACTCGCCGTCGTTTCCTGCAGCGGCGTCGCGGCCCTCGTCGGTGTGCTCGCAGGCACCGTCAACGAGGACGCCAGATCCATCGGTAAGGGTAACGACTCGCAGTTCGCGATCCACGATGCCGGTTGCCTCCCGGGCGGCCGCTAACGTCGCGTCGGCGCCATCCGGGTCGAGCTGTCGTAGCTGCTCGGCATGAGTGAGTGCCGCGACCGCGATGAGCCGCCTGAGTTGCTCGTCGGTCAGAGATTCGAGGTGGTCTCGGTCTGCTCCAGTCTCAGCCATTGCATCGATCGCCTCGCGTCGGCGTTGCTCGGCATCCCCGCCTCCTTGCAGCGCTGCCACGCTCGCCTTGGCATCTTTGATTAGCAACAGCAGGTGGAGTGCGTCGGTAGGTGACGGTTCGAACTGGTAGCGGGTGTAGAACCGGCGCGCTTCGTCGTGGAGGGCATGCACAAGGATGGCGCGGACACCGATCTGTTCTGCGACTTGCACGCTGCGGGCAATAGCGTCGCGCAGCAGGTTCTCCCCCAGCCCGCAGCCCTGGTGTTTGCGGTCGACCGCGAGGCGTGACAGCAGGATCACCGGTACCGGGTTGGGCATGTTCCGGCGGAATTTGCCGGACAAGTCGACATGTGACACCCCTCCAGACGCGAGTGCGTAGTAACCGACAACGCGACCATTTCGGCACGTGACGAAGCAGCGAGATGCGCCACCGGCGTGGTTCGTCAGTGCACGCGAGCGGAGGTAATCGTCCAGGCTGGGTTCCCCACTATCGAAAGTCGCGACGCCGTCGGACTCGCTAATCGGTCGCGGGAGACTGTATCCACTCACGCGTCGGGGTCGAACAACGACGGCTTGTCGAAAAGCTTCGCCAACGCCGGCTTGTACTGGACAGGCCGGTCGAGCAAGGCGCTGAACTCGGCCCACGCAGGTTCATCAAGTAAGAAGTGCCGTCGGTCTGCGAGAACGTCGCGAGCGTGTGCGACGGTGGCACACACCGTAAAGGTTGTCAGGTCGGTCCCTTCGACCTCGGCGGCACGACGAATCAATGCGTCCTGCTCAGGCGTCAGACGCACCGCGAAACGTTCAGACTTGGTAGCCACCTACCCATTGTGTGCCTGATAGGCGTACGGGTCAACAGGGGGCATTATTTGGCATGGCGGCTTACCGCCAGTTTTCTTAGCGGCCGACTGCCGTGCTCGACGATGGCGATATCATCAGATATCATCAGGATATGAGCGACGTGCTGATCCGCGATCTACCAGATGATGTACTAGCCGGAATCGACGCGCGAGCTGCTGAGCTGGGTTTGTCGCGCGTTGAGTACATTCGTCGACGGCTCGCCCAGGATTCGCGCGCCCCACGAGTTCCCGTGACTCGCGACGACTTACATCGCTTTGGACAGGCCATCGCCGGCCTTGCCGACGATGACCTGATGCGCCAAGCATGGCAGTGACCGAGTCGAGTTGGCTAATCGACAAGTCGGCCCTCGCCCGTCTTGCACAAAGCAGCGATCCGGACCTGTGGAGCAACCGCATCGAGCGCGGACTAGTGCACATCAGCAACGTGACACGCCTGGAAATCGGCTATTCGGCCCCGTCTGGTGAAGTCGCTCGACGCGAGTTTCGCGAATCCCCCTTGGCGGCGATGCCAGTCGAGTACCTAACGCCAAAAATTGAGGACCGCGCGCTGGAAGTCCAGCTGCTCCTCGCTGACCGTGGCCAGCACCGCGGCCCCTCGATCCCCGACCTCATCATCGCGGCCACCGCCGAACTTTCCGGTTTGACCATCCTGCACGTCGATAAAGACTTCGACACCGTCACCGCGATAACCGGACAACCCACCGTCCGACTGTCCTACACCAGCGGAGGCGACTGATGTCATACGGGCCAGCAAACAAGGCGGTGGATGCCAATCCCCGATATCAAGGTCAGGTGAGAGCGGACGGTTCGGCATCACACACCGTTCAGGGCGGCCAGCACTCGCGACGGGGCGAGTCGCTGGTCAGGGTCGAGGGCAGTGCTGATACGGGTGAGACGCTGCAGTCCTGAGTGGTCCAGCCCGCTGGCGTCGGTGACACGGCCGTCGGCGAACGACGCCGTGGAGCGTCCGATGTCGGCCGGCATCGCGGAGGCACGCACTTTGGACAACCCGTCCTCGGTACGCGAGCGGGAGGCGACGTCGGTGGCGGTACCCACTGCGTGCAGCAGGAAGGGTCCGGGCACCGCGGTTGTCGCACCGTCGCGGGTGTGTGCTTCATTGTCGAGGTTGCGCAACTCGATCATCGCCAGCGGCGAGTCGACTGCAGTTGCGGTTTCCAACGCGTCAGCTGCCACGGCCAGCGCGTCGGGTCCCAGCCATCGGCCGATGCCCAGCGCGGGAACCGGGTTGGGCGGGTCGAGGTGAATTTGGGCAAGCCGGGCTGCGTCGGCGGGCGCCCAGCTGCTGTCGATCACGGGCGCGGGCGCCATTCGCAAAGCGCGCAACAGCGGGCTGGCCGCGTCGGGGCCCTGCGGTGAGGCGAAAGCCAGATGCACGATCGGGACACCTTGCAGCGCCGGGGGAAACATGGGGGCACCCGGCGGCGTGCGCAGCACGCTGATACTCGTCGACAGCGCATCACCGATCTGCCCCATGGCGCTCACCCATGCGTCGACGACCGGTCCAAGCGCATCGATGCTCCACAGGCGATAGCCAGCCCACAGCTCCTGGGGCGCCACTAGTTCAACGGTCAAAGCGGTCGCCACGCCGACCCCGCCCCCGCCCCGAAACGCCCACAGCGCCTCGCGATCGACGGTGTCAGCTGCGTCCTCTTCCGCCCGCCGTATCTGCCCGTTGCCATCGACGTAGTCAACAGCCAGCAGCGCCGAACTGGCCATCCCGTAGGGGCGGGTCAAGAACCCGACACCACCTCCGAACGTGTAGCCGGCGACGGCCACCGTTGGCGAGGTGCCAGCCAGTCCAAGCAGCCCGTCTCGTTCGGCCACCGCGTTGACCGCCGACCATGTCGCGCCCGCACCGACGTGGGCGATGCGTGCCCGGGCGTCGATGTGGACCGCGTTCAATCCGGAAGTGTCCACCAGTACCCGATCGGATTCGATCGGCGCACCCGCGCCGTGCCCGCTGGCCTGTACGGCGACCCCTAGGTTGCGCTGCGCGGCCCACTGCACGGCTTGCGCGACCTCCTCGGCGCGGCGCGGGTGAGCCACCATGGCCGGACGCTGCACGACCGTGGCGTTGTGCGGGTGGGTCGCGGCCCGGTATTCGACGCTGTCCGGCGGCGACAACAGATCGGCTCTCATCTCGGTCATCTCGTCCTGTCCCATGTGGTGAGGTGTGTGATGTCGGTGAATGTCGCGGTCACGGTTTACTGCTCAGGAAATCAGCAGAAGCGCGGACGTGATGAGCATGACGGCGGCGGTGACGCCATGGACTCCCCAGGCGATGGACTTGGAGCCACCGTTGCGTAGCACGATGGTCGCGTCGGCGAGCGGAATGATCGTGGCGGCCAACATCACCCAGCCGACCAGGTGGGTCGCGCCGGCGATCATCAGGATGATGACGAATAGCCCCGTGGCGATGTCGCGGACGCCCTTGACGCTCAGGTAAGCGCCTGCACCGGGTTGGTCCAGATCTGGGAGCACACCGTAGCCGGCGGCGGCGACACGGGGGGCGACGAGGAAGCGTGCGCCGATGAAGATGATGCCTGCGGCGAGCAGCCCGGCGAGCACGTAGCCGATGGTGGTGGTGATGGTCATGTCGAACACTCCTAGGGTTTTGTCAGCGGATCGGTGAGAACGAGGTCGGGTCGAGCAGTGCCGTCTGAACGTCGACGATGTCGTCGACGTCGAAGCCGGCCATGTCGGCGGAGAATTCCGGGCTGGTCATGATCTGGCGGGTGAGGTGTTCGGGGTCGGCGCCCGGTGGGTAGCCGATCAGCGCGAAGAGGCGATTCGCGCCGCCGCTTTGCTCGGTCCACACACCGTGGGTGGCGATCCCGAATGTTGTGAAGGTCGCCAGGTGGCGGGCCCAGTGCACCGTCGCGTACTGCTGCAGAGCTTCCGGCGAGCGCAGGGTGTAGATCCTGAGCTGAAACATCGAAGTCGAGCTCCTTTACTTGAATTCGGCTGGGGTACATCGGTGGGCGGGGGCGGGTCAGATCATCAGCACCACGCAGAGGGCGGCAACTGCCAGACCCTGCAACACCGCGCGGGCGTAGATGATCGAGTCCCACTTCGCCTGGAGCGCACGCCCGTTCGAGAGCGACTGGCCTGCGTCGGCAGCTGCTGTCATTTGCCTGTTGATGGGTGCGCTCACCTGGGTGTAAAGCACGAGCCAGATCACCAGCAGGACCAGCGCGGCACCGGCTGCGAGCGCCTGCGCCCAGTGCGCGGCCACCGCGGCCAGTACCGCGCTCACCGCAGTGGCCACGACCCCGAGCACCCCGGGCACCGGCATGCGCCGGTCTCCGTAGCGGTGCACGCGTCCCATGACCGCGACCAGGGCGGCGTCGTCGACCGACGCCAAAGCTGGTCGCATCGCGATCGCGCAGAACACGTCGGTGCCGTAGACCACCGCAGTGCCCAGCACCGCGATCAATGCGGCGACACGGGTGAGCAGGTCCAAGTCCATGTCGTAGCTCCTTTCGGTCGTAACTGCTAGCAACGCTAACCCCTGGTGTATTCCCGTGTCAATAGCGGCGCTAGTGTTTCTAGCTGTGATACCGTCGGAGGGTGGCCATCGAGAATCGCCGTGAGCGTGAGCGGTCTGCCCGACGGCGGCTGATCATCACCACGGCCCGCACGCTGGCCGAGGCCGAAGGTTGGGAGGCCGTCACCACGCGTCGGCTGTCCACCGAGATCGAATACAGCCAGCCCGTGTTGTACAAACACTTCGCCGGTATGGAACAAATCGCCGACGCTGTCGCGATCGACGGGTTCGCCGAGCTTGCCGAGGTGATCCGGTCCGCCCGCTCGGACGCCGGCGCCGCGGCCAGCGACGCCCTGTCCCGGATTGCGCACGCCTACCTGAACTATGCCCGCGACAACCCGGCTGTATACGACGCGATGTTCACCCGTGCGACCACCTTGCGCTTCGCCGCCCAGGACACACCACCGCAGCTGAGGGCGGCCTTCGCCGAGCTGCACCAAGCGGTCGAAGGGGTCACTGACGATCAGGACGCAGAAGCGCTCACCGAAGTGTTCTGGGCCGCACTGCACGGACTGGTCACCCTTACCCGCACCGGCCGACTACGCCCTGGCTTCGACTCGGAACGTCTCCAACTGCTCGTCAACCAGTTCACCAACAGATCCGAAGGTGTTGCGCAGGTGAAGCATTGACGGATTTGAGTCGAAGAGGTTGGTCGCGTCGCAGGAAGCTACCGCGCCAAACTCACACGACAGCAAAAGATCATGTCCAGCACCTCGCCGACAGGCCCAGCCCGCCCAGCCAAAGCCATGACGGCAACCAGCGCCACTCCCCTATATATCGTCGATCTGCGACTCGGCATCGTTGACTTGTCATTGTGAGGAATACGGCGGGATCGAATATGGCGGGCTACCAGTAGTAAGTTGGTTATGCGCATGTGGTGCGAATACGAGTGCTTCTACTTCCGCGACGCCAAAAGTGCAGATATTTTCCGGGCCGAAGCAGTTGTTCGTGACGATTCACGCGTTGGTCGGTGAGGTTCGCGCCGGTGATGTAACCAGCCTCTTCGCCGACGCAGGAGCCGTCGAAATGATGCGGCCGCCCTCCGGGAGGTGTTTCAGCGCTGCTTGAGTGGCGATGAAGAGGCCGCGCACGTTTAGGTCGATGACCTGGTCGATCTCCTTGAGCGTCGTCTCCTCGAACGGCTTCGGAATGGCGGTACCAGCGTTGTTCACGAGGATGTCGAGCTTTCCGTAGGTCGAGATCACTGTGTCCACCGCCGACTGGACGGCCGCGGCGTCCGTGGCATCGGCGTGCTCAGGATCAGCCGGCTGGCGGCAGCACCGGTGGACGGCATACGTTGGCGGCCGGGTCCCACCACCAGCCGTTGTCGCATGCCAACGGTTGCGGCCCGACACCGAGCGGCCGGCATAAATTAGCCGTCGGGTCCCACCACTGGCCTGGCTGACATGCCAACGGTTGTGGGCCGACATTGAGCGGTCGGCAGACCTTGCCCGTCGGGTCCCACCATTCGCCGCCCGCGCAGTCGGCTGAGCTCACCGCCGGTGTCGCGATGGTCACGGCTGCCATCGAGGCCAATACCATCATGACGACGGCAACAAGATGGCGAACGAATGTGTTCACTACGGGCCTCCCTAGTGGTGTGTGCACTATCGAATCGGGCCCGGCCGCACAGGTCAAGCCGCAGGAGCGGTTCCCCCGGGACATCGGGCCATTTGACGCCCAGAAGAAGGGCTGCCAGTTAAGGGGGCAACATCGTGGCTGTAGCGTGACGGCCGTGAAGTTCTCCCGGGTGTTTTCCTCCGTCGCGCTTGCGGTCTGTGTCGCGGCAACCGTTTTGACGTTCGCTACATCGAGCACGGCAACGGCGGCCGGCTCGTGCCCTACCGCGGCACCGCAGAACGCTGGAACGCCCGAGTGGACGTTGGCCGGGACCACCGGCAGCGTCGCGGTCACCGGATCCACCGATACGACGGCTCCGCGCGTGAACGTCACGACACCGTTCAGTGTGGCTCAGACCCAGGTGCATACGCTGCAGGCCGGAAATGGGCCGGTGGTCTCGAGCATCGCAAAGGTTTCGGTCTGCTACATGGGCGTCAATGGACGTGACGGGTCCGTTTTCGACAGCAGCTACCAACGGGGCGAGGCGGTCGACTTCCCGCTTACCGGAGTCGTGGCCGGCTTCCAGAAGGCCATCGCGGGGCAAACGGTCGGGTCCACGGTCGCCGTCGCAATGACGTCCGCGGATGGCTACCCTGACGGTCAGCCCAGCGCTGGAATCCGGCCCGGCGACTCGCTCATCTTCGCGATCAAGGTCCTCAGCGCTTCGAGCTGAGTGTGGCGGCCCCATTGGGGAAGCGCCGGCGAGAAATCCGTGGACTGTGACTATATCGAATTCCTACGATGTCCGTCGTGCGCCTCGATACGATCAAATTCAGCCAGGAGTGGGCGAAGGCGCGGAATGCCCGGCGGCGCGAAAGAGGCAATACCACTTAGGAGAAACTCCGTATCTCTGCACCTGTGGGTTTTGGTATTTCGGCTCGGCATGACACAGATGGTAGCCGTGTTGCGCCAGTAGCGGACTAATGTCGGTACCGGTCATCAGCCGTACGTCCTTTCCCTCCTGCCCGCCCATATTAGGGACGATGAAGAGGTATTCGATCTTCAGCTCTGCGCATCGGGCAAGCCAGTAATCGACGGCCTCGATCGCGCATTCGGAAAAGCTATGGATGTTGACTGCCAGGTCAATTGTTCCCGGGACGAGATCGTCTTGAGCGTCGAACGCGATAACGCGCGTACGTTCCACGGCCTTTTCAGCCAGGTAGTACTGGGAGACGAAGGTCGACTCCGGAATGGCATCGATGCAAAAGTAGGTATCAATATTGCTCAGCGCTGTCACAGCACGGTACGCGAGCCTGCCGTATCCCGCGCCGATATCGAGCACCTTCAACCCGGGCCGACGCGAGATTTGCAGCGACCGTTCGAGAAATAACAGCTCACAGACCGAGTCCAGGAGGTCGCGGCTGACGAATTTGTTATTCCCCTCCTTATCTGTGTCGCCAGTTGGAAACGTAAAGACGCCATAGTCGCCGGCTTCAGTGAGGACGTTAAAAAGCCCGAGCGTGTCGATGCTTTTCAAATACAAGTACGTCAGAACATATTTTTCCGATGTATTGTTGTCCTGGAACTGCCAAACGTAACAATTGTCGCCCCTAAAATAAAGCAAATCCTGCTCGGCGACGTATCCGGCACGCCAAAAGGGCGCTGTGCCGATGAGATCCTGCAATCCCGCATAGCGCTGACGCAGCGCCACGAGAGCGGGATTGGTCGCCCGCAGGGCGGCGCGATCAGCAAGGGCGATGCCCCGACCCGAGTGGCCCCTTCGGTTGCGAAACCAGGCATCGGCGCGCGCCCGGATTATGTTGACGGGCTGCCGCGCCCCCAACCCGATCAGCCACGTCAGCGCCTCGGCGCGCCGCCGCGACGCGACGCTTGCTTTCGCCATGCTCCTATTATCGTTCGTGATCTCTGTCAGTTCGGGCTTGGGCGACAACACCAACTAATGAGCTGGCGGGCACAGATCGGCCGAGGTGTAGGCGATGAGGTTGTTGGCCATATCCGGGGTGAGCCCATTGGGCCCCTCTTTGCCGTCGGAGCGTTGCAGTGCGAGAGCTACTAGCTGCTCGGGAGGGGCGCCGTAAGACATCTGTTGGCACAGTTTGTAGCCCACCTGCAGCAGCGCCGGGTCGCCGCCGTTGAAGTCGCGGATGCCGGAGTTGTGCAGGTCGTTGAGGTAGCTGGCCTCGTCGGCGTGTGCCGGGCTGGCCCAGACGATTCCGGCGACGAGAAGTGGGCCACCTGCTAGCGCTGTGCCCATAAATCGACCTTTGCGCCTCTGTGCGGCCATGGCTTCTGCTCCTTTGTCTGCGTACCGGCCCGTGTTTGAAGACGCGATATTACACCAGGAAAGTGCACGAAAAGCTGCCAGCAAGAATGGGCTTTTGAGCCATTTCGCTAGGAGGCAGATTCCATTTCGGCGATCAGATCAGCAAGGGCAAGGATCCGCTCGGCGTTGCGTACGTGCAGGCTTTCGATCATGCGACCGTCTACGGTTATGACGCTGTCCCCCGTTGCTTGAGCCTGCTGGTATGCCGAGACGATCTTGCGGGCATCGGCTAGCTCGTCTTGCGATGGACCAAACACTTCGTTGGCCGGGGCGAGTTGGGACGGATGGATCAGGGTCTTACCGTCGAAGCCCATCTCGCGGCCCTGTCGAGCCTCGGCGCGAAAGCCGGCTTCGTCAGTGATGTTGTTGAATACCCCATCCAAGATGGCCTTTCCGGCTGCCCTTGCCCCCAACATGGCCAGTGCCAATGCGGGCAGCACTGGCGCGCGCCCGGGTACATGCAGGCCGTGCAAATCGTTGACCAGATCGTTAGTGCCGACCACCAGCCCAGCCAAGCGATCGCTGGCCGAGGCGATCTCCTCAACCCTCAAAATGGCCCTGGGCGTTTCGATCATCACCCACAGCCGCAAAGACGTCGGCGCGTCGAGCGTGTCGAGCACGGTGGCCAGCGCTCGAACCTGTTCGCCACCCTCGACCTTCGGCACCAGCACTCCGTCGGCGGTCGAGCCCGCCACGGCGGCCAGATCATCGTCATGCCAGTCGGTGCCCAAGCCGTTGACGCGCACCACGATCTCACGGTGTTGGTAGCCGCCGGACGAGATCGCCTCGCATACCCTCGCCCTTGATTCGTCTTTGGCGTCGGGACCGACCGCATCCTCGAGATCGAAAATCAACACGTCCGCCGGTAGCGTTTTCCCCTTTTCCAGCGCCCTGGCGTTGTTGCCCGGCAAATAGAGGGCAGATCGGCGCGGGCGCAGTGTCGGTGCCATGGAGTCGTTCATATATACCGACATACGTTCACAGGAACGGATCCCTGGGAACGTCGAACTGCGCCCGGGCGATCTGTTCGACCAGGGGCGCCAGCCTGGCGCGGGCCCGGTCGTGTGCGGAGTCGAGATCGTAGGCCCGGTAGGCGTGAGCGTCGGCGAAGTCTGCGACGATCGCGAAGCTCCAATTCCCGTCGCGCAGGCCAAGATCGCTGCCGATCGTAAAGCTGAGCGTGCCGGGACAATTGAGTCGGCGGAAATCGTCCTGAATGTCAGCGACCTCGGCGGGATCATGGCCTGGCTTGAGCTTTACGAGCACCACATTGCGGATCACGGTGCCACGGTAGCAGCGGCGCGGAGCTCCCGGAACGGGCATGTCGCAGATGAATTCCTAGTGGCGCGCCGCCGAATCCCCCATGGTTTTAGCCGCCTGCGGACGCCCGCACTTGGCCACGCGTCGATGGTCGCGCACTACTAGTACACCTTTGTGCTGCGGATACGGCGCGGCGGTGGAAGTATCGCGGGCGTGGCCACCACCAAAAAACCGCAAACAATCGCCTACTCAGCACCAAGCGCACGCCCGCGCCGCTACGAGCATGATTTGGTCGACCCCCACGTCATCGTCCTGTTCGGTGCAACCGGCGATCTGGCCAAACGCAAGCTGATCCCCGGCCTTGCCTACTTGGATCAGTCCGAGCTAGCGCCCGATATCCAAATCATCGCGACGTCGCTGGAAGAACTCACCGACGACGAGTTCCGAGACGTCGCCAAGGCCGCAATCGACTCGTTCGGCACGCACAAGCTCACGCCCGAACAGTGGGCAAGTTTTGCGAAAAACATCAGGTACGTCCCGCAGGGTGCCGGACCCGGAGCACTTGCGGCGGCGGTCGCAGAAGCCGAAACTCACCTGGGACCGAACGTGCGGCGGCTGCACTACCTGTCGGTCCCCCCGAAAGCGGCACGCGACGTCATCACCATGCTGCGCGAGGCTGGCCTCGTCGAGCGCTCCCGGGTGGTCATGGAGAAGCCCTTCGGCACCGACTTGGCCAGCGCAGTGGCGCTCAACGACTACGTACACGACACATTCGAGGAATCGCAGGTTTTCCGGATCGACCACTTCCTGGGCAAGGAGGCAGCCCAAAACATCCTGGCGTTTCGCTTCGCCAACGGTCTATTCGAGCCGATCTGGAACCGCAACTTCATCGACCACATCCAGATCGACATTCCCGAAACCCTGGGTCTGGATCAGCGGGCGAACTTCTACGAAAGTACGGGCGCCTATAAGGACATGGTCGTGACCCACCTGTTCCAGGTGATGGCGTTCGTGGTGATGGAGCCGCCGACGGCGCTAGAGCCGCGTGCCATCAGCGAAGAGAAGAACAAGGTGTTCCGGTCGATGTTGCCGGTCAAATGTTCGGATGTGGTTCGCGGCCAGTACGGCGGGTACCGCGAAGAGACCGGAGTGGCAAAAGATTCCGACACCGAGACGTTCATCGCGCTCAAGGTCGGCATAGACAACTGGCGCTGGGCCGGTGTGCCGATCTATCTTCGCACCGGCAAGAAGATGGCCGAAGGCATCCGCATCATCTCGATAGCATTCAAAGAGGCTCCCCGAACGATGTTCCCGGAGGGATCGGGGGTAGGGGCCCAAGGTCCCGATCACCTCACGTTCGACCTCGCCGATAGATCGAAGGTTTCGCTGTCCTTCTATGGCAAGCGGCCCGGTCCCGGTATGAAGCTCGACAAGTTGTCGATGCAGTTCTCCTCACAGGAGATCGACAGCGTTGCTGATGCGCTGGAGGCCTATGAACGGCTCATCCTCGATGCGATGCGTGGCGATCACACGTTGTTCACCACCGCCGACGGCATCGAATCGTTGTGGGAGCGTTCGGAGCAACTGCTGGATGACCCGCCACCGGTCAAGAGCTACCCGGCCGGCACCTGGGGGCCTAACGCCATTCATCAATTGATCGCGCCGAATGCGTGGCGGTTGCCGTTCGAGCGTGGGTGGCGCGAAAAAAAAAGCTAATGAGCGATCGGGTGTAGCTCCAACCGCGGGATCCCCCTGAAATCGTCCGGGTTGCAGGTGTACAGCGGGAGGCCGTGAGCGATCGCACTCGCAGCGATCAGGGCATCGTAAGCGCGTGCTGCCGGTTTGCGCCCGGACGCGCGCAGCGCTGCGGCGACCCCACCGAAGGCTCTGGCGCAGTCGGCGTCAAACGGAAGAACTTCAAAGTCGGCCTCGGCCTGCTGTAGATGTTGCTGGCGGGCGCTGCGGTCTTCGTCGTCGCGGGCGACGTGCGGACCGACGGACAGTTCTGCCAGGGTGATCGCACTGATAACCGATTCGTCGGGAAGGGCCGTCGGGTCTGTGATCTCGCCGAGCAGGATCACCGCGGAGGTATCTAGCATCCCCCGCCGTGGACTGTCGGCTGTCACAGCGTTGGATCAATCAGGTTGTCAATGTCGCGACGCAACGCGTCGGGATCAACCCTGGGAAGGTGTTTGCGGCGGCGGATAAGTTCGGCCGGTCCGACACTGGGATGCGGCAGGGGACGTAATTCGGCCACCGGGGTGCCATCGCGGGTGACGACGACTCGCTCGCCGCGTTCGACGCGGCGCAGGACGTCTCCCCCGCTGTTGCGTAATTCGCGCACTGTCACCGATTCCATAGCGATCAGTGTATCACCGGTGAGACAGTTGGGGTCCACCGATTAAATTGGTGAGTTTATTCGGGCGTAAGAGGCTTTTTATTCCGATGTCTTGAAGTGGAATGACGAGACCCGTGGATCCGGTGTCGACCAGCACGGGCACACTTTTTCCGCCGTTCACCGAGATATGGGCAACCGGCTCGGTGCCGCCAACAATCTGCAGCGGAACGGATACGTTCGCGGGTGCGCCAACGGCCCCTCCGAGGTCAATCACCGATCCTGCGCGCCCACCTTATCGTGACCTCTTTCTCGGCGCCTCAGTTTGCAAAGGACGGGTCCTTCGCCGCGAAATCAGGGGCTCGCCGCGCTTGGGCGCCGACTGCCCCCGGCGTCGCCATTGCCGGCGGTGTGTCAGCATTTGAGGATGAGTGAACGCAGGCTTGTGCCTATCGTTGGTGTCTTGGTCGTGGCGATGTGGGCGCTGCTGGGGGTGCCCCTCGCCCTTCCTGCCGCTTCCGCCGATCCGTGCTCGGATGTCGCGGTGGTCTTCGCTCGCGGCACCCATCAGGAG
>Ga0224557_1001129_pt1 | contig 26778 bp, 15 predicted proteins | sample 714S31014metaG_FD_180677 | JGI IMG/M metagenome (GOLD analysis project Ga0224557, IMG submission 180677) | Peat soil microbial communities from Stordalen Mire, Sweden - 717 S3 10-14 | ecosystem: Environmental > Terrestrial > Soil > Wetlands > Peat | place: Sweden: Norrbotten County, Stordalen... | reverse complement strand
CTCGGATAGCCAATCTGACCCTTGTTTCCCATCCTTCCATCGTCAGCGACCATGCGGCGCTGGGATATTTGTTTGATTTCAAAGGAATAAAGTTAATAACAGGCTCTAGAGATGAATCCAACCTCTGAGGGTTCTCGAAGAGTTTCGCCGTTTCTCCGCTCTTGCGAAGGGCATTTCTCGCCATCTCAGAGGTCGAACGGTACCTTACCCAGGCCACGCCGATCGCGGTGAGCACGGCGCAACCGCATGGACCGCCAAAAGGTACGACTGCGCAGGTGTTCGTGACCGGGGTGCTGGGCAATACGGCGGCGAACGGCCTGTTCAGTGTAACCGTAACCAGCGCGACTTCGTCCTTTGCGTGGGTGATCGTGCGCCAAGCAAGGCTCTATCACTGGACGGAGGATGCGAAGAGACGCGTGCCTTCGCTTTTCACCGGGGACAAAAGAGACTGGCCCGCGGCGGATTTACCACCGGTTAACTCGTAGCACAGGGACCGACTTCGCATGCCTACGGAAAGGAATCGCCGCAAGCCTGCCCCAAAACAGCCTGACCCAAAGCTGGATTGACGGCGGCTCAAGCCGCGCCTTTTCAAAATGCCGACTATTCGGAGACCCCCTAAGGTTGCGCCAGGGGCAGGCGGATGGTGGCGCGGGCGCCTTCACCGTCTTCGCGGTTGAGAAGGCTGATTTCGCCGCCGTGGGCGCGGGCGATCTGCTGGGCCAGCGCCAGGCCCACGCCACTGCCGGCGGGCTTGGTGGTGTAGAAGGGGACAAACAGGTTTTCCGTATTGGCGATGCCCATGCCGCGATCTTCGATGGCGACCAGAAGGACGGAATCGGCGATGCGCCAGGTGGTGCGCACCGGCTGGGCGCCATTGGCCAACGACGCGTCCACGGCGTTGGCCAGCAGGTTGATGAACATCTGCTCCAACTGGTCGGGATCGGCATGGAGCACGACCGGCGGGCCGGTTTCGAGTTGAACCGGGAGACGCTGCTCGAGAAGGACAACGCGCTCAAGGAGCGGCCCGAGCGGCACGGGCTTGAACTGCGGCGGGGGCAACTGGGCCAGGAGACGATAGGACTGCACGAAGCGGTGGAGCGCGTCGGCGCGGCTCTCGATAACGCCCAGGCCGCGGCGAAAGTCGTGCAGCGTGGCGGGGTCGCCGTCGATGGAGACTGTCTGGCCCATCTGACCCGTCTGGCCCATCTGGTCTACCCGCGCCAGGAGGCTGCCGGCGATGGACTTGATGGGCGCCAGCGAGTTCGACAGTTCATGGCCGAGCACGCGAATCAGCCGCTTCCAGGCGATCTGTTCCTCTTCCTGAAGCGGCAGGCTCACATCGGCAAGCAGAAGCAGCGTGTGGGGCGCGCCGTCCTGGCGAAAGAGGGCCTTGCGCAGGAGCCACCGCGTGGGTTTGCCGCCAAAGGAGTGGATGCTCTGGTCCGGCGCGGCAAGCAGATCTTCGAGGCCGAGTGCGCGGGCGGTGTGGCCGAAGCAGCGGGCATGGGTGAGACGCAGCAGCTTGACCCCGGCGTTGTTGACCAGTTGGAGAAGATTTTCGCGGTCGAAGGCAAAGAGCGGCGCGTGCATGACCTCAAGGATGCGGGCCAGCAGAGCCGTGGCTTCAAGCGAGCGCACGCGCTGCTTCTGCAACAGATCGGCCAGTGCGTTGACCTCCGCGGCCAATTCCGCAAACGCGTCCTGCGTGCCGGCGCCGCGGGCGCGGAAAGAGTAATCGCCTTCGCGCAGGGAGGAGACGACATTGGAGAGCGTCTGCAGCGGGCGAATGATCCCTTCAATGAGCGCCGCAGCCACCAGCAAGAGGTAAAGCAGCAGGCAGCCTGCGAGCAGCAGCGCCGGCGCGAGAGCGATTGCCCCCTGGTAGAGAAAAACCGCGGCGAAGACGAGCGCGGGCAGCACCAGCAACAGGCAGTAGATCCACGCCCGGCGGACAGCCGGGCGGCGGCGGCGCCTGCGGACAGTCTTTTCAGAGGCCATATTTTTCGATGCGGCGATAAAGCGCGGCGCGGCTGAGTCCGAGGGACTCGGCGGCCTGGGAGATGTTGCCATCGCAGCGGCGGAGCACCTTGCGGATGAGCAGGGCCTCGACGTCGTCGATGCTCATATTCTCAAACGACTGCGGAGCAGACCGGGCGGCTGCAATGGCGAGATTGACCGGCTCGACCTCCTCGCCGCGGCACAGCAGAACGGCGCGCTCGACGGTGTGCTCGAGTTCGCGCACGTTGCCCGGCCAGGGATACTGCATCATCTGCTGCATGGCGGCGGGAGTGAAACCGACGACCTGCTTGCGATAGCGGGCGCGGTTGCGGTTGAGAAAGTGCGCGGCCAGCAGCGGTATGTCCTCGCGGCGGTCGCGCAACGCGGGCAGGTGGATTTCGACGGTGTTGATGCGGAAGAGCAGGTCCTCGCGGAAGTTGCCGGCCTTGGCTTCCTCGTGCAAGAGGGAGTTGGTGGCGGAAAGAATGCGCACATCGACGCGCCGAGTTTGCGAGGAGCCGACGCGCTCCAGTTCGCCGGTCTCAAGAACGCGGAGCAGCTTGGCCTGCTGGCGCAAGGGGACGTTGGCGATCTCGTCGAGAAAGAGCGTGCCGCCGTTGGCGAGTTCGAAGCGGCCGATGCGGTCGGTGCGCGCGTCGGTAAAGGCGCCCTTTACGTGACCGAAGATTTCGCTCTCGAAGGTTCCTTCGGGCAGGCCGCCGGCGTTGACCGCCACCAGCGGGTTGCGCGCGCGGGGCGAGGCGGCGTGGAGCAGCTTGGCGACGATTTCCTTGCCAGTGCCGTGCTCGCCGGTGATGAGTACGTTGGCATCGGAGGGCCCGACCTGCGCAATCAGCTCGAGGACCGGCTGCATGGAGGGCGCGCCGGCCACAAACTCCGGCATGCCTTCGGCGCGCAGAAGGCGATTCTCCAACTCCAGTTGGCGCGCGCGACGCAAGGCGTGATGCAGCTCGGCGTGAACGCGAATGAGCGAGATCAGGCGCTCGTTCTCCCACGGCTTTTGGATAAAGTCGCGCGCGCCGCGCTTGATGGATTCGACGGCCAGGTCGATGTTGCCCCAGGCGGTCATGACGATGACCGGCAGGCGCGCGTCGTACTCCTGGATACGCGCCAGCAGATCGAGGCCCTCCTGGCCGGAGGTGGTGTCGCGGGTGTAGTTGAGGTCGATGAGCAGCACATCGTAGTCGCTTTGGCTTAGCGCCTCGAGGAGCAACCGGGGCGAGCGGACGCAGTCCACGCCAATGCCCTGCGGGGCGAGCAGCAGCTCGACGGCCTCAAGGATGTGCGGCTGATCGTCGGCAACCAGCACACGAATTCGCTCTTGCTTACTGGGAATGGTCCGCCTCCACTACGCCGGCTTTGGCGTCGGCGATCGAGATGCCGTATTCCTCAAGAATCGAACCGGTGGCGCGTCGCACCTCGATGCGCGCCTTTTCATAGGCGGTCTCGGCGGTCACCAGAGCCGACTCGGCCAGGGCCAGGTCGTGCTCGGACGAGAGCGTCTGCTGATTCGATCCCACGCCCAGCTTTTGTTCCTTCTGCATGATATCCAGTGTCTTCTGCGCCAGATCGCGGGCCTTGCGGGCCGCATCCACGCGACTGGACCCTTGCTCCAAAGCATAGCTCGCGTTGCGCACCTCTATGCGAATGCGCTTCTTCAATTCTTCCAGATAAACCTGCGACTGGCGGTACTCGAGCTCGGTGCGGTACTGATCGGCCTTGGCGATGCGGTTGCGCAAGGGAACGCTCAACTGGAGGCCCACCTGGTATTCAGGCGACGAGTAATTCAACGCATTCTCGACCGTCCCGCCGAAGCCGCCAGGGGCGTTGGTGCCTGTGTTGTTCAGAGGATTGGCCGTGCCGCCGTATCCCGTGCCCGCATAGAAACCGTACACGGAGAGCGCGGGCAACAGTGCGTTGCGCGCGGTCTTTCGGCTGAGTTCGCTGTTCTGCAGAACCAGGCTCGACTCCTGCAGCTCGGTGCGATTCTTGAGCGCATCCGCAATCATATCCTGCACCGGCTCGGAGATGGCCTGAACCGGGTTGCCGATGTGGTCCACCGGGACCACCGGCATCTCCTGCAGGATAGGGTTGTCGAGCGAGCGGGTAATGGCGTTCTTCATGTAAAGCTCTTGCAGCTCGAGATTGGTGCGGGACACGGTCAGATCCTGCTGGCGATTGGCCACCTCTGCCTCCGCCTTGAGCACATCCATCTCGGGAATCGCCTGCAGCTCAAGCTGCTTGCGGCTGGTATTCAGCGTTTCGGTGGCGAAGGCCACGGAACGCTCCTGCACCTGCTCGTCATCATAGGCGCTCACCAGATCCCAGTACAGATCGCAGATCTGAGTCACGGTGGAGATTACCTGCGCGCGAAAGGCGATGTCGGAGACTTTCTGGTTGGTTTTGGCAATGCGCAGGTAACGCAGGTTGGGCCCAAAACCGAAGCCGGCCAGTAGTTGCTGCTGCATGTAGACCTGGACATAGGAGGTAAGCACCGGATTCAGGTTGATATTGGGGCTGTTGGTGGTTTGACGCTCGTTGTTCCATGCCACCTGGAGACTGCCCCCGGTGGGAAACGCCTCCTGATAGGTAAAGTTGCCCAGAAAGGTGTTCTCGTGGATGACCGGGATGCCGTAGAGCGTCTGGTTGGGCAACAGTTGCGTGAGGTGATCCACATATGTCTGCGCCTGGATATACGGGTCGTAGGTGGAGACGGAGGTGCCCGTGCCCAGGGTGGACGTGACCAGACCCGAAGCCCCGGCGCCGGCGCCGCCAGCGCCGCCGGTAGTGCCGCCGGCTCCGGCTCCGGCTCCGCCCCCAAATGCAACGCCAGCGCCGCCGGGCGTGCCCGACACCACGCCGGTATTGACTCCGCGCACCGAGCCGCCCGCCTGCGTACGCAGGATGTCCATCTGCGCGATGGGAATGTTGTAGCGCGCGATGACCAGATCGAGGTTGTTCTCAAGCGCCAGATCGATGGCGTTGTGCAGGGACAGATAGAGCTTGCCGTCCCGCACCAGCGAATCGAGGCGCAGAGAGTTCGCCAGGCTGGGCGGCGCTACGCTGGCGCCGCGATAGGCGTTGATGGGATTGCGGGAGGGCCGCAGCATTTCGTTAAAGGGAATCTGCGCAGAACGAGCCTTGGCAGGCGCGGAATCCGGTACGGGCGTCTGTTGGAAGGCCGGCGCGGGGGTCGCAGGCGGCGGGGCCACCGGCTCCACGGCGAAGGCCAGGTTCACCTGCAACAGGAGAATCGCGGCTGCGGCCTGCGCGCATTTGGCCAGATCCGGCTTTCGATGGTTCGGCTGGGAGTAGTTCACTTGGCGCTGACCTCCGTTGTCCTTGCTGCAAGCGTTTCATCGCGCGTGAGCCAGCCGTCGCGCAGTTCGAGGATGCGCTTGCCGTAGCGCGCGTTCTCCTCGGAATGCGTCACCTGCACGATGGTCGTGCCGGCGCGGTTGAGCTCGCAGAAGAGCTCCATGATTTCGCGGGCCTGCGTGGAGTGCAGGTTGCCGGTGGGCTCGTCGGCAAGCAGCAGCGCGGGGGCGTGGACCACGGCGCGCGCAATGCCCACCAGTTGCTGCTGCCCGCCGGAGAGTTGCGAGGGGAACAGATCCTTCTTGGCAACGATCTGGAAGCGGTCGAGAATGTCGGCCACCATCCCCTGGCGCTCCTTGGCGGGCAGGTTCTTGTAGGAGAGCGGAAGGTCGATGTTTTCGGCCACGGTGAGATCGTCCAGCAGATGATAGCTCTGGAAGACCATGCCGATGCGCTGGCGGGCGAGGTCGGCGCGCTGCTTGCGATTGAGCTTGTGCGCGGGAGTTTCGTCGAACCAGTATTCGCCGAGCCAGCCGTCATCGAGCAGGGCAAGCACATTGAGCAGCGAGGACTTCCCCGCCCCGGATGGGCCCATGACGGTGACGAACTCGCCCTCTTTGATGGTTAGGCCGATGCGGCGCAGCACCCAGGTTTCGGTGTGGCCGGTCTTGTAACTGCGTTCTACGTTTTTCAGTTCGATCATGTGAGTTACTCCGATCTCAAAGCAAGAACAGGGTCGACCGCCGCGGCGCGGCGCGCCGGCAGCCACGCGGCAATAGATGAGACCGCGGCAAGAACAAGAACCACCGCGGTGAAGGTGAGGCCGTCGTGGGCCTGCACGCCATAGATGTAGCCGCTCGTGAACTTGACGGCAAACCAGGCCAGCAGGCCGCCGATGGTCAATCCGACGCCGACCAGCAGCAGGGCACGGCGCAGAATAAGCGAGAGGATGTTGGCCTGCGGAGCGCCCAGGGCAAGACGGAGGCCGATCTCGCGCGTGCGCTGAGCCACGGCGAACGAGAGCAGTCCGTAGAGGCCGACGGAAGCGATCATCAGCGCCAGCGCGGCGAAGCTCTCCAGCAGGCGCGCAATCAAGGTCTGGCTGCCGAAGGAATCTTCGACGGCCTCGTGGATGGTTTTTACGTCGGTGGTGGTGGCGTCGGGCGCGACTTCGTGCAGCGCCTTGTCGAACTGCGCACGGAGCGAATCGGCTGGAACCGCGCCGCGGATCGCTACCTGGATGAAGGCCATGGCGATGCCATAGAGCGGTGTTCCAGGATCGGTCTGCGCCAGGCAGAAGTACATCTCCGGCTTGGTGGCATCGGTGACCTTGGCTTGCTTGACGTCGCCGATGACGCCAACGATGCGCATCTCTGCGAATCGTCCGGTTTTGCCCATGCCGAAGGTGTGTCCGATGGGGTCCTGTCCAGGCAGAAACTTGTTCACGAATGCCTGGTTGACCACCACCACCGGCGGCGACGTGGATGAGTCGTCTTCGGTGAAGAAGCGGCCGCGCACCATGGGGATTCCCATCGCCTCCACCAGGCCGGCCGAAGCCAGCCGCCCGTCAAACGTCGGCATCTTCCCTCGCGGGGCTTCCTTATGATCGAGGGTCCCCATGATCATCACGGCAAACTCGGCGCGCATGGGCAGCACGGAACTGAGCCCGGCCACCTGCACGCCGGGAATGGCGCGCAGGCGCTCGAGCAGCGGCAGATAATCGGTGCGGACGATATTGGTTTTCTGCTCCGCCGTGCCCTCCATTTCTTCCAGTTGATGCGAACCGGCGTTGAGAATGATGCCGCCGGTGAGAACGTTCTGCTGCGAAAAACCCAGCGGCACCTGGCGCAGCGCATGAATGGTGCGGAGAAACAGTCCGGCTCCGACAAGAAAGACGAGGGTGAGCGCGAGTTGCGCGACTACGAGCGCCTCGCGGGTGCGATTCTGGCTGGCAGATGCAGTGGTGGTGACGCCGTGCAGGCTGCCCTGGACATTGCGCCGCATGGCGCGCAGAGCCGGGAAGACGCCGACCACGACGGCGGTGACAAGGGTGAGAGCCAGCAGGCAAGCAACTACGCGCCATTCCAGATGAACGGCGCTTGAGAGCTCACGCAGATTGTGATCAATTTGCCGCCACAAGAGCTTGATTGCGGATTGCCCCAGAAGCAATCCGAAGACACTGCCGATTCCACTGAGCAGGAGACTTTCCACGATGGTTTGTTGCAGCAGCCGCGCGCGGCTGGCGCCCAGAGCCGCGCGCACGGCCTGTTCGCGGGTACGCGAGACGGCGCGGGCCAGCATCAGGCTGGTGACGTTGAGGCAGGCCAATGCCCAGATTCCGAAGACCACGGCATAGAGCAGCATGAGCGGCTTGCGCAGGCGCTGATTCAGCGACTGCTGATAGCCGGTGGCAGCAATGCGCGTAGGCATATCGTCGCCGTTGGTCACTTCTTTTGCGATGATGGCCTGTGTCCGGCTCAGGCCCGCGGACAGTTGTGTCGTGGTCATTCCCTCCGGCACACGCGCGTAGAGATCGCCTACGATCACAGAATCGCCGCTCATCGCCGAGCGGCTGGCCGCGCCCAACGCGGCTGGCGACCAGATCTGCATGTCATCGCCAAACGGAAATGAGAAGCCCCTGGGCATGACGCCGAGAATGGTGTACACCCTTTCCTTGATGGTGAGTGTCTTGCCTACGATCTGCGGATCGGAGTGATAGAGCTTGCGCCACACATCCTGGCCGAGGAGGACCACGCGATTGCGCCCCGGCTCGTTCTCCTCATCGCGGAAACTTCGGCCCAGCATGGGCTGCGCTCCCAGCATTGAAAGCAAGCCCGACGTCACCTGCGAATGTTCCACCTGGAAGCGCCCTCCGGGTCCCACGACGCTGGCCATGGAGTCGTCGAACTTTGCGCCTATTTGCAAATTTGCTCCGACGGCGTCGCGCAGTTGCAGCATGTTGGCGTAGCTCATGCCGTAGTAGGGTCGCCCCCCGGAGAACTCGACGGTGACGATGCGATCGGGCTGCACGTAAGGCAATGGGCGCAGGAGGATTCCGTTGAGGATGGTGAAGACGGCGATGTTGGCGCCGATACCCAAGGCCAGCACGGCAACCGCCGTAAACGTGAATCCCGGCGACTTGCGCAACTGGCGCAACGCGTAACGCAGGTCCTGAAGAATCGATCGCATCGTGAATCCCCTTTCTCTTCGGTGCGGCCTCAAAAAATGCAGCCCCGCACAATTCATTCCGTGCGCAGGGCCTGCATGGGTTCAATGGAAGCGGCGCGGTGGGCGGGCAGCCACGCGGCGGCGGCCACGGCAATGGCTAAAATGCACAGCGCGCCGGTGAGCGAAAGCGCGTCCAGCGGGCGCGCGCCAAACAGCACCGCAGCCTCAAGGCGCGCGGCGGCCAGAGACAGCGCGAGTCCCAGGCCCAGGCCGATGGCGCCCATGCGCGCGGTGTCGCGCAAGACCAGCCACGCCGTGGCTTGGCGCGTTGCTCCCAGCGCCATGCGGATGCCGATCTCGCGCCGCCGCTGGGTTACGCGGAAGGCCAGGAATCCGTAGAGGCCCACGACGGTGAGAGCCAGTCCGATGAGGCCCAGCGCGCTGACCAGTTCGGCCATCATTTGGTAATTCCCTGCCGAGTAGCGGATGAGTTCGGGCAGAGAGGTGACAAACATGGGGTCCAAAAGAGGGTTGGCGTGGATGAGCACCTGGCGCGCATCCTGAGCCATGGACATTGCGTTCTGGCGGGTCTCAAGCACAAAGGTGAGTTCGCCCATGTTCGACAGATGGGCCTGGTACTGCTGAAACGGGATGTAGAGAAAAGACTCGGGCATCTCGCCAATCTGGATGATGGGTGCGTCCTCCGTGACGCCCACCACGCGCGCGTCCACATGGCCGTCGGCTAAGCGAACAACCTGGCCGATGGGGTCCTGGCCTGGCCAGTATTTCTGCGCCATGGTCCGGTTGACGAGCACGGTTACAGGCGCATCAGCATTGTCGGCTTCAGTGAATCCGCGACCACGGACGACATGCGTGCCTGTCACATCCAGGAAACCCGGACTCACCGCGTTGAATTTGATTTCAACCGGATCGCGTAACTCGGGATGGCTGGGCAGCAGGGCTTTGACCGCGATGCCACCCTCGGAAGGCATGAGCGGGGAGCGGATGCCATAGGCAACATTCCGGACGCCGGGCAAAGCATGCAGATTCGCCTGAACGGTGTCGCGCATGGCGGCTTCAGGGTCCTGTGTGAAAGCGACAAGCACCTGGTTGCGAGTGAGGCCGATGGACTGCGTGCGCGTGTTCAGGAAGCTGCGCACCAGCGCACCAGTGGAAACCAGCAGCGCGAAGGAGATGCCGATCTGCAGCCAGACGGCAGCGCGGCGCAGCGCGGGCGTTCGGCCCGTAACCCGGGAGGCCATGCCCTGCTGGAGCGCGGGAAGCAGTTGCGAGCGCATTACCTGTCCGAGAGGAACCAGGGCGAGCAGCAACATGGTGACCAGGGCAAGGCCGCCGGCCAGCGCGAACACGCGCCAGTCCACCTGGAAGCGGGTTTTGGCTCCCAGCGATACGAGCATGGCGGGCTCGGAAACGAGCAAGCGCGGAAGCAGGGCTGCAAGAACGGCTGCGAGAGCGAGGCCCCCGGCCCAGCCCAGCGCGCAGAGCACGAGGTTCTCAATCAACAACTGGCGTGCGACGGCCCAGCGCGTGGCTCCCAGGGAGAGGCGCATCGCAACCTCAGAGGCGCGGCCCAGTGCATGCGCCATCAGCAGGTGCGCGACATTGACGGTGCACAGCAGCACCACGCCGCCCACAATGGCAAAGAGAACCAGCCCGCTTGCTCCAGCCTGAGCCATGCGATAACGAAAGTCGGAAATAGTGCGTGCACCGCGGCCGCGATTGTCGGCAGGATCGGCAATCTGGAGAGCGGAGGCAACGGCCGCAACTTGATCGTTGGCCTGGGCAACAGAGGCGCCGGGGGCCAGGCGGCCGAGCAGATTGAACCAGCGGAACTCTTTCGAGGTGAGTTCGGAGGGATCGACGACGGCGGCCCAGGTTTCAGCCGGCATCCAGAGGTCGCGGTCGCTGTTGGGATCGATGTCGCGAAAGTCCGGCGGCAGCACGCCCCATACGTCCACCTGGCTAACGCCGTTCTTGCCGTGGCGCAATGAAATCTGACGGCCGACGATGTTGCGGTCGGCGGCAAACTCGCGCTGCCAGCAGCGATAGCCGAGCAGCACGCCGGGGCGTGTGCGCAGCATCTCCGCATCATGGGCGGTGAAGATGCGTCCCAGAAGCGGATGTACGCCTAGCACACTGAAGAAATTGGCGGAGACCACGTTGGTGAGCAGCAGGGTGGACGTGCCGTCGAGTTTGGGCATCAGGCTGCCGCGCCCGCCCAGCGCAACCAATCCCGCAGACGAGCCCTGGAAAGCGTTGGCCCGCTGGGTTAGCGTCAGGTAGTCGGAGTAGGTGAATGCGTCGTCTTGGTCCTGCGCCGAGGTGGAGAAGATGCGCACCAGTTCGCCGGGATGGGGAACGTGCATGGGATGGAGCCAGAGTCCGTCCATGAGACAGAAGATGGCGGAACTCGCGCCCAGTCCCAGGGCCAGCGTGAGCACCGCCGTGAGCGTGAAGCCCGGCGCGCGGCGCAACTGGCGGAGCGCGTAGCGAAGGTCGTGCGGCAGCGTGTTCATTTTCGCGTCTCCTTGCAAAATGCTGAATGCGGGTTACTCGGTGCGCAAGGCCTGCATGGGTTCAATGGAAGCGGCGCGGCGGGCGGGAAGGAAACCTGCCGCCGTGGCGCAAAGGACGAGCATGAAGGGTGCGCCCGCAATGGCCCACGGATCGTAATTGCCAACGCCATAGAGCACGGCCTTCATCAGATAGCCGGCGTACAGCGCGGCGGGAATGCCGAGCAGGAGGCCGATGAGGATTTGCCAGAGCACGCCGCGCATGACCAAGGCCACTACGCTCGATCTAGTTGCGCCCAGCGCCATGCGAATACCGATTTCGCTGGTGCGGCGGGCCACGAAGTACGACATTACGCCGTAGAGTCCCACCGAGGCGAGAATGAGCGAGAGTATGCCGAAGAGGCTGGAGAGCTGCGCGACCAGGCGGTCTTCGTTGAAGTTGCCAGCCACCTGTGCGTCGAGGGAGCGCAGATCCATCACGGTGAGATTGGGGTCGATGCGCGCCAGCGTTTGGCGAATAAGCGCGTCAACGTTCTGTTGCGGAGCGTTGAATTTAATGACCATCGCGTTCATGAACATCGACTGCACTTCGGTAGTATTCATCTCCGGCTGTTTGAAGATCATTTGTTGCGTGATGGGTCGCAGAAACACGGGGCGCACATTATCGCGGGGATTGTTCATCTTGAAGTCGCGGAAGACGCCGATAATTTCCCAACTGCCGGAGTTCGCCGGATAGTCGATGCCGAAGTGTTGGCCGATGGGGTCCTGGTTGGGAAAGAATCGCTTGACGAAGGTCTCGTTGACAACGGCGACCTGCGGGGAAGTGGCTGTGTCCTGTTCGGCAAGGCCGCGGCCACGGACAATGGGCACGCCGATGGAATCGAGAAAATGATTGCTGACGCGATCCCAGGTGGAACCGCACTTGTCGCCGGGCCGTGGAGCGGGATGGCCTTGCTGGATGACACATTCGCCCCAGTTATCGCCTTCGAGAGGGCTATACATGGCCATGCCGACAGCTTTAATGCCGGGCAACGCGGAGAATCGATCTTCGAGCTGGCGATTGAGCGCGGGAATTCGGTCGACGGTGTAACCGGCGCCTGCCGGGTCGAAGTGCAGAACGTAGCGGTTGGCGGTGGCAATGCCAAAGTTCTGGTGCTCCAGATTGATAAGGGACTTGGTCATCAGGATTGCGCCAGCCAGCAATACGAGCGAAAGCGCCGCCTGAAACACGACAAGAGCCTTTTGCGGAAGAGACGAGCGGTCGCGCGTGGAGCGGTTGGCTCCGCGCAGGACTTCCGCAGGCTGTGCATGGGAGGACAGCCACGCCGGGCCGGCGCCGAAGAGAACGCCCGTCGCCAGCGAGACCAGAAATGCAAAGCCAAGAACCGGGAGGGACGGGCTGGCAGTTATGGGCATATTTCTTGCATCGGGAAATGCGAGAGCAAGAATGGCGTGCGATGCGGCATAGGCAACGGCCAACCCGGCCAGGCCGCCGATGCAGCTCAATAGCACGCTCTCAGTAATGATCTGGCGGATGACGCGGCGGCGTCCGGCTCCGAGGGCCATGCGCACGGCCACCTCCGCGCGGCGCGTTGTGGCGCGCGCCAGCATCAGGCTGGCGATGTTGGCGGAAGCGATGAGCAGGACGACCGAGGAGAGAATCATCAACATCTTCAGGCCGGTACCCGTTTCCTGTTGCAGGCTCTGGATCCCGCCGCCGCCGGGCACGACGATCACGTGCTGCTTGGGAATGACGGCCGACCCGCCATTTTCGGTGTATGCAGGACGCGTGGAAAGCCACTGTCGCAGCGCCACCGAAAGCTTTGTCTGCAGTGCGCCGATGTTGGTTCCGGGGCGGACTCTGCCCAGCGGATAGAGCCAGTTGGAGTCGGGATGATGAAGGATGGCACTGTCTCCACGAACATAGGGCTCGGTCTGAATGGGCATCCAGAAGTCGGGTGGATTGTCGGAAACGCGATCGCCGAAAAATCCTGGCGGAGCGATGCCGATGACGGTGAAGGGGCGAGTCTGGATGAAGATCGTGGACCCCACAATCGACGGATCAGCGGCGTATTCGCCTTGCCACGCCTGGTAGCTGATCACGGTGGCCGGCGCAGCCGAGGGTGTGTCGTCGTTGTCGTTCAGCACGCGTCCCGCATAAGGTCCCAGGCCCAGCGTCGAGAAGTAGTTGCCGGAGACGAATTCGCCGTGCAGCGATTTGGCCGGCGCATTGCCGCGGCGCACGGTCCATCCCCACTGTCCGGCTTGCACGGCGGCCAGCTGCTCGAATTCCGGCGCGGAGTTCTTGAGGTGCTGAAACAGGTCGTAGGAGAAGATGTCGAAGTCGCCGTTATCGCCGACAAAGCCGCCCTCGACGCAGCAATCGTCGGTGTCGCCGATGCGGTAGAGCTGCGCAGGATCGGCAACCGGCAGCGATCGCAGCAGGATGGCGTGTATCAGCGTGAAGATGGCCGTATTGGCGCCGATGCCCAACGCCAACGTGATGACTGCGGTGATGGTGAAGCCCGGCGACTTGCGCAACTGGCGCAGTGCGTAGCGAATGTCCTGAAGCAATTGGTTCATCGCGATTCTTCTCCGTTACCTTGTTCGGCGTTCTCGCCTATTCGGTTCTGAGCGCCTGCATGGGTTCAATGGACGCGGCGCGGCGCGCGGGAACGACGGAAGCCGCGAGCGCGAGCAGAAAGATGGAGATGGCCGCCAATACAAGAACCAATGGATCCAACGGATCGACCTGGAACAGCATGGAGCGCAGCAGGCGGGTGGCGAATACGGCGGCGATCGCTCCGATGCCGCAGCCCACCAGGCCTAACTTGGCGCCGGAAACAAGGACCAGCCCCATCACGCTGGAGCGCTGCGAACCGAGCGCGAGACGAATGGCCAGCTCATGGGTGCGCAGGGCCGCAGAGAAGGCGATCACGCCGTAGATACCGAGCAACGCCAACAGTAGAGCAGCGGCGGCAAACGATGAGATGAGCACGGTCGAGAAGCGGCGCGAGGCTTGGCCCTCCTGAACCACGTGCTCCATGGACTCGACCTGGGTTAGCGGAAGCTGCGGATCGATGGAGCGAACCACGGCGCGCAGGGAGTCGGCCATCTGCTCCGGCGGCAGTTGGCCGCGCAGCGCAATGGAACCGTAATTGCCGGTGAGCATGTCGGGAGGAGCGAATGATCCGATTGCAGCTTTGAACTGGCTGGCGGGCGTGTAGAACTGATTCAGCGTATCGGCATCGGCTGAAGTCTGCTTGATATCGGCGATCTCTCCGACAACAGTCATCCAGGGGTTTGGAGTTTCCGCCACGCCAATTTTCATGCGCTTGCCAATGGGGTCCTGGCCGGGCCAATAGCGCTCGGCGAGGGTACGGTTGACGATCACCACCAGCGGAGAGTCCGCACGGTCCGCCTCGGTGAAGTCGCGTCCCCGCTGGAGAGGAATGCCCGCGGCGCGGAAGTAATCGCCCATCAATTGGGGAAACCAGGCCAGAATGAGGCCGGCGCCCTTGGGTGGGACGTAGCCTTCCGGAACAAAGACGGTGCTGCTGTTGCCTCCCCCGATGGGTAGCAGTGTGGTGACGCCCACCGCCTGCACGCCGGGCAACTGTTGCAGCCTGCTCAGCAGCGCCGAGTCGAAAGCGTCCACGGCGGCCTGGGTTGAGTATTGCTGGTGAGGCAGTCCATAAAACGCGGTAAGAGTGTGATCGGTGCGAAAGCCGAGGTCGACCGAGCGCAACTTCTCAAAGCTGCGCAGCAGCAGGCCGGAGGCGGTGAGCAGAACCAGGGCGACGGCGAGTTCCGCGATTACCAGAGCCGAGCGCAGGCGCCCATGGCCGCTGCCTGCAGTGCCGGTTCGCCCACCTTCCTTCAGCGCGTCGTTCACGCCGGTGCGCGCGGCGGCAAGGGCCGGAATCAGCCCGCAGAGCAGGCCGGTGAGAACCGCCAGCAGGAGCGCAAAACCGACCACCTTCCAGTCAAGACCGATGGAGCTGATGCGCGGCAGCGATTCCGGCAGCAGGCTGACGCCCACGCGGAGCCCAACCGACGCCAGAGCCAGGCCGAGTAACCCGCCGCCAACACTCAACATGAGCGCCTCGACAAGAGATTGGCGCAGGACGGCGGCTCCGCTGGCGCCGAGCGCGAGGCGCACCGAGATTTCGTGGCGGCGGCGAATGACGCGCACCAGCAACAATCCCGCGAGATTGGCGCAGGCAATGAAGAGAACCACGGCAACGGCGAGGAAGAGCGTGCGCACCAGCTGCCTCGCCTCGGCAACCGTAGCCTCGTTAAGCAGCTGAACAAGAGCATGAATGCGCAGGCTGCCCATGGCAGGAGGAAAGTTGCGCATAATCTCTTGCACTGCGGGCTGCGCATCCTCGAGGACCTGCGCGAGTGTCACGCCCGGCTTCAACCGGCCCACAATTCCGTAGTTCCAGCTTCCCACCCCGTTGACCAGTTCGCCCTGGGTAAAGCTCATAGGCACCCAAAGCTCGCTGCGGTTCAACTGCCCCGCTACCAGCGGAAACTCGAATTCGCGCGGCATGACGCCAATGATTTCGTATGGCTTGCGATCGAGGAGGACCTTCTGGCCCAGAATGTGCGCATCGCCGTGGAAGCGGCTGTGCCACATCTGGTAGCTGATGACGGCCACCTGCTGGCTGCCTTCATCTTCCTGCTGCGTAAAGGTGCGGCCGATCAAAGGCGAGACGCCGAGCGCCGGGAAGACGCTGGCGGTGAAGCGCGCGGTGCTGATCTGCGCCGGATCGCCCAGGCCGGAGAGTTCATAGCCGGTTTGCTGATAACCGCCAAGACCGGAGAAGACGTGGGTGTCGCGGGCATAGATGCGAACCGCGGGCGCCGTTGCGCCGGGCGTGCCCATGGCTGCGCCTACACCCTCAGGAACATCGCCGAAGAGCACCAGCCTGTCTGGTGCGGGAAACGGCAAGGGCCGCAGCAGCACGCCCTCTACGATGGAGAAGATGGCGGTGGTGGCGCCGATGCCGAAGGCCAGGGTGAGCACAGCGGTCAGCGTGAATCCCGGCGATTGGCGCAACTGGCGCATTGCGTGGCGAATGTCCAGCCAGAAGTTGTTCATCGTGTGCTCTCTCCTATGCCGATGGCGGCTCGATCGATTCGGTTTTTGTTACTCAGCTCCTGTTACGCGGGCTTGAAAACTACTCGGCTCTGAGCGCATGCATGGGTTCAATGGATGCGGCGCGCGCGGCGGGAATGAGCGCGGCAACCAGGCCCGCGACCAAAAGCAGCAAAGCCAGAAGGAGAAAACCGCCGGCCTCTTTTTGCGCGTCGAAGTAGATGACCATGCCGATGAGCTTGCGCGCGACGAGGGTGAGCGCGAAACCCACTACCGTTCCCGCGCCCAGCATCCACGCGACGCGGCGCAGAACCATGCCCAGGATGCGGTTGCGCGTGGCGCCCAAAGCCATGCGGACGCCGATGTCGCGCGTGGATTGCTCCACTTCGTGGCTGACAAGGCCGTAGAGGCCCACCATGGCCAGTGCCAAGGCGAGGCCGGCGAAGATGCCGAAGAGCCAGCTCTCCATGCGCTCGAAAACCAGTGTCTCGGAGACCACTTCGGTCATGGTGGACGCGGTCTTGAATGGGACTGTCGGGTCCACTTCGTGGAGTGCGTTGCGCAAGGCCGGAATAAGCAGTTTGGGATCGCCGTCCGTGCGTAGCACCAGCGTCATTCCGCTGAGAAGTCCGGCGCGGTCTTTCAAGGGAAGCTCGTCCATGAGCCAGTCACGCTCAGCCAATGGCGCTTCATAGATGTTCTGGCGGACGTTGCCGACGACGCCGACGATCTGCGTCCACTTCTCCTGCTTATCGTCGTCGTCGATGCGCTGCGCGGCGGGGTCAAGACCGGCGGGAATGAACTTCTTCACAAATGCGTCGTTCACCACCACGGTGGGCGCGATCTTTTCCGGACGGTCCAGACTGGGAGACAGCGCGCGTCCACGATGCAACGGGATTCCGAAGACATCGAAATAGCCGGTGCTGACAAATCGATTCTCGGCAAGCATCTCCTGGTTGGGCGGATAGGGCGGCTGGCCGGCGATGTGAATATCCGAGTTGCTTCCATCGTTCTCAATGGGCAACAGGCTGATGAGGCCCGCGGCGCGGACACCGGGCAGATGAGAAACGCGGTCGAGCAACGGCCGGTAGAAATCGGCGACGACGTCGCGGCCCTGATAGCGAGCAGGCGAGAAATCGATCCCGGTGGAGAGGATGTGCGCGGGATCGAATCCCAGGTCGACGTGACGATAACGCGAGACCACGCGCAAGAGCAGTCCCGCCACCACCAACAGCACCATGGTCAAGGCCACCTGCGTGACCACGAAGCCGGAGCGCAGGCGATGCTGTCCGCGCTCGACGCCGGCGCTGCCGCCGGCCTTGAGAGCGCGGTTGGGATCGATGGAGGAGAGATGGAAGGCCGGGAAAATCGAGGCTGCAAGGTTGGCGCAGACGGCAATGGCAATCGCGGCGGCCAGCACGGTCCAGTTGAGATGTATATCGGCGCCGCGGGCCAGGGCGTGGATGAGGAACGCGCGCATCAGGTCGAGGACCGTCCAGGCCAGCAGGACGCCGCCGGCCGCGCCCAGCAGGGCCAGCAACACACCTTCAGTAAGTAGCTGGCGGAGCAGGCGGATACGGCCCGCGCCGATGGCCACGCGCATGGCCATTTCGCGCTCGCGCTTGACGCCGCGCGCAAGCAGGAGTCCGGCAACGTTGACGCAGCCGATGGCCAGGACCGCGAGAACCGCGCCGAGCAGCGTCCACAGCGGACCTTTGCTTTGACTGTTGACGCTCTCGGCCAGCAGTTGCAGGCGAACCGTCCGGCCTTCGTCGGAGGAATTGGCCTGACCCAGATCGCTGAAGACATGCGCCAGATCGGCTTGCGCCTGCTCGATGGTAAAGCCGTCCCTGATGCGCGCCACCGTCCGCAGCCAGTGGTCGCCACGACGGATCATCCAGGGCCTATCGAGGTGGATCGGCGTGTAGATGGCGTTGCGCCTGTTGAGCGGAAAGCGAAAACCGGCGGGCATGACGCCAATAACCGTGTAGGTCTGGCCATCCAGCTTGACCGCCTTGTTCAGAACGTTCCGGTCGCCGCCGAAGTAGTTCTGCCACATCTCGTAACTCAGCACCGCAATGTCGTTTTTACCTTCCTGCTCTTCCCCGGGCAAAAAGGTACGCCCCAACATCGGCTGGACGCCAAACACCTGGAAGAAGTTATCTGTCGAGCGGACGTTCGGAAACTCTACCGGACCGTTGGACGGCGTCTCCATCGTGGTGTCGAAGTAATCGGCATAACCGGCCAGCGCGGCGAAGGCGCTGGCCTGCGCGCGCTCGTCCTTGTAACTGGGCCAGGAGGCGGGCTGCGTATAACCGCTGGGGCTGCGGCTCATGACGTCAACGATGCGATCAGGATGCGCATAGGGCAGCGGACGCAGGATCACGTTATCGATGACGCAAAAAACCGCGGTGGCCACGCCCACGCTGAGGGCCAGCGTGAGCACCACGGTAACGGCGAATCCGGGGGCGCGGCGAAGTTGGCGCAGCGCGTAGCGAAGATCCTGAAGCAGCGTGTTCATTTCGTGCTCTCCTACTCGCTTCGCAAAGCCTGCATTGGATCGACGGAAGCCGCGCGGCGCGCCGGGAGATAACATGCCGCCAGCGCGACCACGCAGAGCAGGACTGCAACCGCGAGAAACGTCAGCCAATCGGAGGTTGCTACGCCGAACAGCATGCCGCGCAGAAAGCGGGTGAGGAAAAGCGAGACGGCAATGCCGACGGCCAGTCCGGCAAGAGTCAGGCGCAAGCCCTGGCCCACTACCTGGCGGAAGACAAGGGCCTTGCTGGCGCCGAGCGCCATTCTGATGCCGATTTCATGGGTGCGCTGCCGGGTGGTGTAGGCAACCACGCCGTAGATCCCGACGACGGCCAGGATCAGCGCCAGCAAGCCGAACGAACCGGCAAATACCGCTGCGATGCGCTCAAAGACATTTCCCATCTGCATTGATTCCCTGAGTGTCGATACGTTGAAGAGCGGCAGATCGGGATTGAGACCCGCGGCTGTCCGCTCAACCGCGGAGGTAAGCGCCAGCGGGTCGCCGTTTGTGCGTACATGAAGGATGACCTCGCTGGTGTAGCGCTGCATCAGGGGCACCAGGACGAGCGGAGCGGTGTCGTATGTCATGCGCCGGTACTTTCCGTTGGCCGCAACGCCCACGACCGTGCACCATCGTCCGGCAACCTGGATGCGCTTGCCGATCGCGTTTTGACCTGGCCAGTAGCGATTCACCAGGGCCTGGTTGACGATGACTACCGGCTGCGTGCCGGCGCTGTCCTGGTCGGTAAAGTCACGCCCGGCAAGGAGGGGCGTCCGCAGCGTTTGAAGATAGCCGGGCCCCACTTTTCCCCGATCCGCCTCTACGGATTCGTGTGGGTGCGGGACGTAGCCTTCGGGCATCACGCCATCGGAGTGAATGGTGAAACTGAGGGGCGAGAAATCCGCCAGGGTCGCGGATTGGACGCCAGGCAACTGCTTCACTCGATCCAGCAATTGCCGTTCGAACTCAACTCCCGCCGCATCGGAATAGCCCATCGGATCCAGGTCAAAGGACGCGAGCAACACACCGTTGGGATCGAAACCGGGATCGGACTTCTGCGCGTTGTAGAGGCTGCGGACGAACAATCCCGCACAGGTGAGCAGCAGCAGAGAGAGCGCAACTTGCGCGATGACGAGACCGGCAGCAAGGCGCGATTTCTGCAGACCGCCTGAGGTGTTGAGCGCCTCGTCTTTCAAGACCGACATGGGAGACAGAGCGGAAGCGCGCATGGCCGGAACGATGCCGGAGACCGCGGCTGTCAGGATGGAGACGAACATGGTGGCCACAAGCACCGTGCCGTCCAGGCTTCCGTTGATGGAAAGGGGGAGGGTGGTGGGAGGCAGAAATGCGGCCAGGGATTTAGCCGTCCAAAAAGTGCCCAGGAGCGCGACGGCGCCTCCTGCCAGCGCGACGATGAGGTTTTCGATTAGGAGTTGCCGCACGAGTCTCCAGCGGCCTGCCCCCATGGCCAAGCGAATGGCGAATTCCCGGCGCCGCGTAACCGAGCGCACGAGGAGAAGATTCGCTACGTTGGCGCAGGCCAGCAACAACAGCACCGCGGCCAGCGCCAACAAAATGGGTAACGTTCCAGCAAGGTAGACGTTGGCGCCGAAGGGCGAGCGCCAGAGCGGATCGGTGGAGATCTGGTTTGCGCCCTGGTGCGAGGTTGGGTAGCGCTCGACGATGCGCTGCATCAGCAGGTTGAGTTCATTCTCAACCTGGCGATGATCGACTCCCGGCTTCATCACCCCCAACACCTGGAGCCAGGAGACGCCGCGATCCTCAGAGGGATTCCAGCCCCAGACCTGGCGAGACATGCCGAGCGGAATCCAGATTTCCGCGCGCAATCCGCTCTTGCACCCCTGGAAGCTCTTGGGAGCGACACCGACCACCGTGTAAGTGTGGAGGTTGATCTCGATGGTCTTCCCGACGATGGACTCGTCGGCGGCAAAGCGGTTCTGCCACAGGTCGTAGCCCAGCACGGCCTCTGCGGTTGCCGCGGTTTCATTCTGCTGTGCAGGCAAGAGAGAGCGGCCAAGAATGGGCCGCACGCCCAGCACTTCGAAGTAGTTGGCCGTGGTGAGGGCGCCATAGATGCGCTGCGGCTTGCCGGACCCGGTGATGGCCATATAGTCGTCGTGATAGGCAAGCAGGCCGGAGAGGGTCTTTGAGTTATCCCGAATATCCACGTAGTCGGGATAAGAGAACGGCGGGGTGGGATGCTCGCTCCGCTCGCCTCGCATGAGGGTGATCATCTGGCCGGTTTGCGCGACGCCGGGGATAGGGTTGAACAGGGTGGAACTGATCCAACTGGCAATGGTGCTGTTTGCGCCGATGCCCAGAGCCAGCGTGAGCACTGCGGTCACGGCAAACCCCGGCGATTTGCGCAACTGCCGCAACGCATAGCGCAGGTCCTGGAGCAGCATGGCTAGGCCTCCACTTCTTCGGTGAGCTTTTTGAGCTCGTCCTCCGAGACCACCTTTCCGTCGAACAGATGCACTTCGCGCTGGGCGTGCTTGGCAAAGCGCGGATCGTGGGTGACCATGCAGATGGTCGAGCCCTCGCGGTGCAGATCGGCGAGCAGGTGCATCACGGCTTCGCCGTTCTTCGAGTCCAGGTTGCCGGTGGGCTCGTCGGCCAGCAGGATGGACGGCGAACCGGCCAGGGCGCGGGCCACGGCGACGCGCTGCTGTTGGCCGCCGGAGAGCTGGGCGGGATAATGCCTCATGCGGTGGGCCATGTTGACGCGCTCCAGTGCTTCCTTGACGCGGCCCTTGCGCTCGGCAGAGGGCATTCCAGCGCGATAGGTGAGCGGGAGTTCCACATTCTCTTCGACCGTGAGGTCGCCGATGAGATTGAAGCTCTGGAAGATGAAGCCGATCTCCTGGTTGCGGATGCGCGAACGGTCGCCGAAGCTCAGGTTCTCGACAGGATTGTTGTTGAGCAGATAGCGGCCGCCGGTGGGCGTGTCGAGCAGGCCGAGAATGGAGAGCAAGGTGGACTTGCCGCAGCCCGACGGACCGGACATGGCCACATACTCGCCGCGCGAGATGGTGAGATGAATGCCGGAGAGCGCGTGCGTCTCCACTTCGTCGGTGTAGAAGATCTTGGTGAGGTCCTCAATTTCAATCAACGTGTTGTTCGATGCCATCCTGTCCCCCTTGTGGTTTCTAGAATCCTTTGGTTCGTTGCTTGTTCCCTGTTCCCAGTTCGAGCAGCAACTATTCCAGCCGGATGCGGTCCACGGCGTCCTCTCTCGACATGTCGGAGAGGATCACCGTGTCGCCTTCCTTGAGCCCTTCGAGCACCTGGACGCTGTTGACCGAGGCGCGGCCCACCTTGACCGGCACGCGAACGGCGCCTTTGCCGTCGGCGTCGATCTTGAACAGGCTCAGCGTGGAGTTCTCGTTGCCCAACGCCGGGCGGCCCACGTAGAGCACATCGGTCATGCGCTCCAGATCGATGGTGCCATCCACGCTCAACTGCGGAACCGCGCCCGGAGGCAGCGGTCCATCCAGTGCTACGTCAACCGTGCGCGTTCCGTTCACGACAGAAGGATCAATTCTGGTAACGTGACCGGGAATAATGCCGTTGTGGGTGTCAATGGAGGCGGGTTGGCCGATCTGGATGTCGCGAGCCTGGGTTTCGGCGATCTGGAGAGCGGCCTTGAGCTTGTCGAGCTGAATGACCTCGGCCACCGAGGTGCCCGCGGTCACGTGCTGTCCCACCTGCAACGGAACAGCAAGCGGCGCCAGCACACCGGAGATTCCGGCCCTGACCTGAAGCGCTTGCGCCTGCTTCTGGTAGAGGTCGAGCAGGGCCTTGGCCTGGTCGATCTTGGTCTGCGCCGAAGCAAGCTGGACCTCGATAGCCTTCTGGTTCACGTCAAGCTGTTCATGACTGAGCTGGTGCTGGGTGGTCAACTGGTCGGCCGTATTCTTGGACTTGCTGTAGGTAAGGCCGGAGATGACGCCCAGGTCAAAGAGGGCTTTGTCGGTCTGCGCCTGCAACTGGTCCTGGGTGTAGTCGGAGTTCACCTGGGCGGCAGCGGTCTTCTTGTCCATCAGCGTGCTTTCGAGCGTGGCCTGAAGGCTCTTATAGTCGGCCTGCGCGGCCTTCAGCGCCAACTGCGCGTTGAGCAACTCCTGCTCCAGTTGAGGATCGGCCAGGTCCATAAGGACGGTATCGGGAGTGACCATGGCGCCGGGCAAGACACGTATTCGGACGATGGTCGCGTCGGTCTGCGCGGGAATGAGCTCGATCGAGTCCTCGCGTGGGACCAGGCTGCCGGTAGACCCGCGCACCTGACGGATCATGGGCCCGCGCTTGACCGTGTCGGGCCAGACGGTGGAGCGGTCCACGGAGGGCGCGGCCGGCTTGAGGCGCGACACGGCCACAATGGCAACGGCCAACACCACCACCGCAACGCCAGCCCATATTGCATACTGGCGCATCTTCTTCTTCTTCAAGTCTGGGCGTGCGATATCCATCACACCGTGATACAGCACTTGCCGTGCCAAAGGAATTGAACTCCGGGGCGTTGAAAAGAAAGGATTTCGGGGATGGCGGGCGAGCGTGGCGGCAAATGCAGTGACCGCTTCCGGCGCGTGGGTGTTCGATTTCGGACAGTGGGCCAGGGTACTTTCGAGCGAATGTCCTTCGGTCGCGACTCGGGCATGGAAGCCGGGCGAGGGCTCACCTCAAAGACGTTCGACGGCGAGCCCAACGGCATTGCCGCCGCCAAGGCAGAGCGCGGCAATGCCTTTTGAACCGCCGCGCTGTTGCAACGCGTAGAGCAGCGTGGCCAGTACGCGCGCTCCGCTGGCGCCGATGGGGTGGCCGATGGCGACCGCTCCGCCATGCACGTTGACCCTGGCGGGATCGAGGCCGAGATCGCGGTTGACGGCCAGGGCCTGAACGCTGAAGGCCTCGTTCAGCTCGAAGAGGTCCACATCGCCGAGCGCCCAGCCGGCCTTTGCAGCCACGCTGCGCACGGCCTCGATGGGCGCCAGGCCGAACCACTCCGGCTCACCGCCGCTGGTGGACTGGGCGCGGATCACGGCCAGCGGCTGGAGGCCGAGTTGCCGCGCACGCTGCTCGCTGGTGACCACCAGCGCCGCCGCGCCGTCGCTTACGCCGGGCGCATTGCCGGCCGTCACCGTGCCGTTCTCCTGAAAGGCCGGCTTGAGCGCGGCGAGGATCTCGACGGTGGTTTCGGGGCGGATGGTTTCATCGGCGTCGAAGAGGCGCGGGGGCGCACCTTTCTTTGCCGCTGGAATCTCGACGGGCAGAATTTCAGCGCGGAAGAGACCTTGCGCGGTGGCCGCGGCAGCGCGCCGGTGCGACTCGGCGGCAAAGGCGTCCTGTTGTTCGCGGCCGATTCCATACCTGGCTGCAATCATCTCCGCGGCCGCGCCCATATGAAAGCCCTTGTAGATCTCCCACAGGCCGTCGTAGATCATGGAGTCTACCAGCGCACCGTTGCCCATGCGATAGCCGGCCCTGGCCTGGGGAAGCAGGTAGGGCGCGTTGGTCATCGACTCCATGCCGCCGGCGACGACGATCTCCGCGTTGCCGGTGAGAATGGCCTGCGCGGCGAGGGCTACGGCCTTGAGGCCGGAGCCGCAAACTTGATTGACGGTGAACGCGCCCGACGCCGGCGACATTCCGCCATGGATCGCCGCCTGGCGCGCCGGATTCTGCCCCAGACCGGCCTGAAGGACGCAGCCCATGATGCACTCGTCAATCTCTTCGGCCGGGACGCCGGCGCGGCGCACCGCTTCGCGCACCGCCAGCGCTCCCAGCCGCGGCGCGGAAAAAGACTGGAGCGATCCCTGGAACCTGCCCGTTGGGGTGCGCGCGGCCGAAACAATCACTGCGTTTCTCATGCCTGATGCTTCCTGAGCGCGGGGATGACGGCGGTGCTCCGCCGTGAATCATCTGGCCACCCGCTCCCGTGGCCAACGCTGAGCATCCTACCGCATGAGTGATACAGTCCGCCAGAGATCATCGGACTAGCTTGCGGCGCATCTTGTCCGTTCTGAGCGCTGTCAAGTGAAATCTTCGGAACCGGACTGAGCATGGACTCTCCTGGCTGACAGCGATTTCGGACGCGGGTTCCACTCCCGCCGCCTCCACCAATACCAAGTCATTTATAATTAATATGTTATCCTGTTGAAAACTCGGCTGTTTAGAAACTGCGCCAAAATTGCGCCAAACTTTTGGTATACTTTTGGCTATGTTGTTCGTGTTTTCGCGCCACAAACCCGGCTGCAAGCAGGCTGCGAACCCGTCCTCAAGACGCTGCTCGTGCCCGAAATATATCGATGGGACTCTGCCTGGAAGGTCGGGGCGATTCCGTGTTTCGGCTAAGACGCGATCCTGGGAACAGGCCGAGATTCTGGCCCGGAAGTATGAGCACTCCGCTCTCGACGGGGACAACGTCAAGAAGGCGAAGGAACTTCCCACCGTCAAAGAGGCGGTGGCCCGATACATGGGCGACGCCCGGGCCAGGGAACTGGCCGAGGCTACGATCCAGAAGCTCTCCGGGATCTTCGAAGGCCGGCTACTGGACTTCTGCGAAAGCCAGGAGATCAAGTTCCTGCTGGATCTGAATGCGCGCAACCTCACCGCATGGCGGGAAGCCTGGACTGACGAGGCGCTGGCCAAGAAAAAGAAATTCGAGCGCGTGGTCGGCTTCTTCTGGTTCTGCGTCCGCCTCGGGTGGATCAGAGAGAATCCCACCGCCGCCATGAGACGGGTGGTGGCCCGCCAGAAGCCTACCGACTACTTTCCCAAGGACGAGTACGCCCGCATCCTCGCCGCCACCTACCGGCTCGACGAGTATGAGGACAGGACCTACGACGTCGAGAAGCGCGGAGCGCGGATCCGGGCGCTCACCGAGCTGATGCGCTGGAGCGGGCTGCGCATCCGCGATGCGGTCACCCTTGAGCGGATGCGCCTGAATGGCAACAAGCTCCTCCTCTATCAGGCCAAGACCGGAGTGCCGGTCTATGTGCCCCTGCCGCCTCACGTAGCGGAGATGCTGCGAAAGATCCCCGATGGCCTCAAACCGAATCCGCGTTATTTCTTCTGGAGCGGCAATGGGCTGCCAAAGACCTTCGTCGCCAACTGGCAGCGCGCCTACCGCCGCCTCTTCAAGGTGGCCAACATCTGCGGTGCGGATGGAACCCGGAAGCGCTGCCATCCCCACATGTTCCGCGACACGTTCGCCGTCGAGATGCTGCTCGCTGGCGTGCCCATCGACCAGGTCTCGATCCTCCTCGGCCATGCCAGCGTCAAGGTCACAGAGAAACACTATTCGCCCTGGGTACGCGCGCGGCAGGATCAATTGGAAGCCAGTGTCCAGAGTGCCTGGAAGCTGTTGGGCCCCGGCGGCGAGCCAGCCTCCAAGGGCGTCAACGCCCGCAGCCGGCGACGGGCTGCCAAGGATGTCGCAAGAGGCACATAGACCTCTGGCCCAGCCACCCTGAAAGCATTGGAATGCGGAGGCGCATTTCCCGTGGATCTCCTCCTCTCCTGCCCTTTTAGCTCCTGCCCAGCTCCCATCAACTTCTGGCTTGCTGTAGGCGACCACAGCCGGGAGGAGCGACGCTCGATTCGTCCGTCTCGGAGTGGTGAGCCAGCCGCTGCTGATGCTGAACTTCGAGATTATCCGGCACGGTATCCCGTTGGGTGCTGCTTTTTATTCTTCCCTTCTGAATCGTCGATTGTATTCCCTGAATTCAGGGTGTAGTCTCCGAACAACGGACGGTTCAACAGCTTCCAGCTGTTTCGAGGCCGCTCAGGGCGAGGAGCGAACGATCGATGTACACGTGGATACCGCTAGGGAACCTCTGCGCAGGTGCCTGATTTCTAAGCGAAGAATTGGGCGCGAACGATTTTCAACATTTGGACCAAGAATCGTTGGAAAAAAGCGCTTACAAGCCTGTTTGCTTTGTCTCGGGAGTCCGTTTTCCGGCCTCCAGAGACACTACGCCCCTTGAGGGGCCAACCGGTTGCGGTGTTGGTACAGGTTCACCAGCGCGAAGGCCGCGCACAGCCACTCATGGTTCTTCTTCAAGCCCCGGTAGCGC
>Ga0224557_1001127_pt1 | contig 26790 bp, 27 predicted proteins | sample 714S31014metaG_FD_180677 | JGI IMG/M metagenome (GOLD analysis project Ga0224557, IMG submission 180677) | Peat soil microbial communities from Stordalen Mire, Sweden - 717 S3 10-14 | ecosystem: Environmental > Terrestrial > Soil > Wetlands > Peat | place: Sweden: Norrbotten County, Stordalen... | reverse complement strand
TCTGACATCGTTTCCGCCGGCAAAAACGATGTCAGACGCAAGTCGTGCGCGCTCGGTGTCATTGGCGGTGGTCTCCGGGAAGTGAAGTTCCGGCGCGTAGGCGAACGGCAGGTAGCACGCGCTGAGACAACCGTGCGCCCGCAGATCACTCAGCGTCGCGCGTCGCGGCGAAAACACATAATCGTATTGCGATACGGCTTGCAGAAACCACGGCGCGCGGTGGGCGGGGTTCCATGGGTCGTCAGTCAAATAGTTCAAGCGACGCACCTGTAGTTTGCCGATTTCCTTGAGCGCGGCCTCTTCGAGCGGTGCGATGCCTGTCGCCAGCAACCACGTCGGCCGCACCTCCTGGCACATTTCCAGGACCTTCGCGCTGAATGCTTGCAGTCGTGTCGGAAGCCGTCCACGCAACCACCAGTTGACGCGATTCCGCCATAACGGGCCGTCATACGCCTCGCTCACATCACACACGACCGGGTGAATGCCCAGCGATTCAGCCGCGGCGCTCAGGTGCGCGCCCACTTGGATCGGGTCTGGATTGCCGACGAGTAACAACGTTTGTTTCATGTGCGAGGAACAACGGCGGAGTATGCCCGCGCGATGCCCTCGGCGGCCTTCTCGATGGTGTAACCGCCAACCTTCTCACGGCATTTTACCCGAACCTCATTGCTCTCCGTCAATGGAAGGGCCTTTACGATGGCATCCGCGAGGCTCGCTTCGGACCCGGTCGCGAATACTTCACCTGTCACGCCGGACTCGACGAGGTCCGGCGCGCAGCCGACCGCCGTTGATACGAGGCAGGGCAATCCGTGGTGCAGCGCATCGTTGACGACAAGACCCCACGTTTCCGATACCACGCTCGGCAACGCCAATAGATCCGCTGCGTGATAGTACGGACTTAACTGTGTTTGGTTCTGAAAACCGAGGAAGTGTACGCTCACGGCGGGCGATTGCTTGGCAAGCGCCTGAAGGGCCTGTTGCAACTCCCCGCTGCCGAGAAATACGACGACCATTCGGTCACGCGTCTCGGCTGGCAACTGCTTGATGGCCCGCAATAACAGATCAGGTCCTTTTCGCATGCTCAGCTTGCCGGAGAAAACGATCACCTTCTTGTCGCCGCGCACCCCTAGTGTTGAACGGGTGGCTGCTCGAAACCGCCCGCGCGCCGCTTCATCATACTGGAATGGCGTGACGTCGACGCAATACGGTGAGAAGACGAGCTTGTCCGCAGGACATCCGTAACGGCGGTAATGTTCAAGCGAGCGCTGGCCGACATAGAGGAGCTTGGCGCAGCGCTGGTAGAGCCAACGCAGCGCTTTCTCGCGGGCCCATGACTTGAGGGCGCCGCGTGATTGCGCGTGGTCCGTCGTCTCGCCGCGAAACAGAATTGGACAACCTAGCCGGCGCGCGGAAAAAAACGCCTGACGATGGAAACGCGGGTTGTAACCAAGCACCATGACGGCGTCGGGTTTGGCGCGACGCAACGCCTCGCGAAGTCCATGAGTGGTCACTTCGGCATCGGAGCCGGCGCCTCCGTCCACGACTCGATCCAGAAAGATTGAGGAATAACCGGACAGCAAATCCGTGTCCCACGCGAACGTGGCTCCAAACTCGCGGTCGCGGTAGCCGGCCACGCTGAAGTCCGAACCGTAGATTGCCGTCACGGGAATGCCCCAAGTCTTTTGCAGTTCCCGGTAGACCGGCGCGTGATATTGGACCGGGTGTGTCTCAACAATAGCTAGTGACATGCGTGTTCAAACCCCCGAGCGGTCACAAATCGCGCGCGACGCCCAAAAAATGGGAGTCTCAAGAGCACCCCGATGGGAAGGGCCGTTTCGTGAGCCGCTGCAGTACCGGGGCAAACTGCTGCTCGTAATTCCACTCGTGCAAGATGCGCTGACGCCCGCGCTCGCCCATTGCCCGCAGTTCGGCTGGATGCTCCAGCAGCCACCGCACGGCCGTCGCAATACTGGCGGGATCGGCCGGATCCACGGCCAGTGCGTGGCCATTGTCCACATACAGCGCCCGCCAGTCCGGCAGGTCGGACACGAGCAATGCCAGGCCGCACGCGAGGTAATCGAATGGTTTGTTTGACGCGCCCGTCATTGCTTGTTCATTGATGTCATGGCTCTTCTGGGGCATGAAGGCCACGCCAATATCGGCCTGGCGGCAGCGTGTAAACAATTCCTCACGGGTCGGCATCGTGCCGGGGAATTCGACGCGATGGGAAATGCCGAGCGTGGTTGCGAGCGAGCGGAGTTGTTCGAGATAGCCTTTGTGGCCGGCCGTTTCATAGCCGATGGCGCACAGCTTCACCTGTTCGGGCAGCAAGGCCAACGCTTCGAGCACGGTTTTTGGCAATCGCGACGGTACGAGCGAACCATGGTAGAGAACCCAGAGATCGCCGCCGTTCAGCGAAGAACGTGAGGGGCTGACTTCGCTTTTCGTCGGGCAATTCCAGATGCACATGATCCCCGTATCGCGGCCGGTATCGCTGGTGAACTGTTTTCTGCGTTGCTCATTCGGCAGCACGCACAATGCCGCGCGACCGGAGAGTACGCGTCGCGTCCACAGAACGAAACGCATAAACCGTGACGGCTCAACATTGGCAGGGGAGTTTACTGTGGGGGAATCGTGTTCATGGTAAATGACGTGAATCCACGGCGCGAAGCTCAGCAAATAACCCGCAGGGCAGGCGAGTGGGTCGGAGGCGTACACCCACGAACAACCCGAGCATAAAGTCCAAAACGAACTCCAAACAGTAAACCACCCGTAATGCATCTTCAGCCGCCAACCGGGAGGACAGGTGGAGAGTTGACGCACCGTGATGTTGGAGTGCGACGGGAAACGCAGCGATTCAACGCCATCGATGCCCGTGCCAAGGAAAAGCACTTTCCAACCGCTGTCGGCGAGCAGCCGCGAACTGTGCTCAAGCGATGGATAGCCCGCCGGGTTCGTGTATTGAATGTAGGCGATGCGCGGCATGGGGCTCAGGAAACTCAAGATTGGGAGGCGTGAGCCGGTTGGCGCACCGATCGTGATCCGAGGAGCGACTCGTACAGCGCCAACATTTCGCGTGCGACCTCGACGCTGGTTCGTGGCGGACGGACCCCGGCCTTGAGCTGCGCCCGCAGATTGACGTCCTCCGACACGCGTCGTAGAGTCTCCGCCCAGCGCACGTCCGAGTCCGGCTCAATCAGCAGGCCGTTGACCCCGTGCTGTACGATCTCATTGATGCCGCCGAGCTTCCAACCAATCACAGGAATCCCCGCGGCAAAGGCTTCCAGCGCGACCAGTGGACCTGTCTCGAGCCATTGGGAGGGGATGGCTAGAAAATCATACTGTCGCAGGCACGGCACGACCTGTTGCGGCTCGATGGGTTCAAGGAACGTAATACGCGGATCACCGTTGGCGAGCGTCAACATTTCCTTCTGGTAGGCGGCGTTGGCGGGACCTTGCACGACGCCATAAATGTCGAGGCTGGCCTTGAGCGTCGGCGCCATTTTAAATGCCTTGATGAGAACGTGTAGCCCCTTGTTGGGATCCAACCGGCCCACGAATGCAATACGCGTTGCATCACGCGCTTCGCGTGTCGAAGACCGGGCGGTCGCAGTCGTTTGGTCTGGCACCCAGCTGATCCCGTGCCGTGAGAGGGAGACTTTGGCCGCGGGAACGTCGTTGAGGAGAATCACGTCTTGGACCCAATTACAGACGGCCACGATGTGGTCCACCTCCGACGTCATCTTCCGAAAAATGGCGTGACGCACGCTGATCAGTTCGCTCATGCGGAGGGCTGTCCAGATGCCGCCCTGCAAGCCACGATCCCCCAGCCAGCGGCCAACTATGGGGGTTAATCGACCCATACGCGCGGCCAGCGGACCATAGATTCCAAGGCCATTGAGCGTGCAGCCGGCGCAGCGGATGACGTCCAGTTTTCCATCGCAGAAATCCTCTCCCCACAGCAATAGCGTGCCACGCTGACAGCTTACCGTTGGCGTGTGATAGGTAAAAACCACCGGGATGCCGCGCTTTTTGGCCGCGTGAACCAGCCGCAATGACACACCTCGTGTAAAGGCATGCAAATGCACCAGGTCTGGCATCTCCTCATCGAGAATCTTCGCAAATTCAGTCGCCGCCTGTAGATCGCCGGGTCCATAGAGTTGTACCACGTCGGTTACTTTGTCGCTGACGGCGTAACGACGGACCCACAGACCATCGATCGTATAGGAGCGACTTGTCTCACTGGGTGCGGCCACCATGGCGTCTACGCCAAGTCCTTGCAGATCCCGCGCGAGGTTGGTGACATACACTTCTGTCCCTCCGAAGGGGTCTGGCGCGAAACAGAATGGAACGTGGATGACTTTCATTTTACCGTCTGCAGCGCATCGGAAGAAGCCAGGCGAGGCAACAGGCCCGCAGCGTGGCGCAGTTCCCCACGCGCGTCGAAAAGTTCGCAGACCAGGTCGCAGTATTCACGGTTGGGCAATGCCAGGAACGCTTCCGCCGCGCCCGAACGCAACGGGTGCAACGCGGCTTGGTAAGCCCGCACGTTCGCGAGGCCGGACGCATACCGCACATAAACCACTGTTCGCAACTGGCTTGTACAATTCTGGATGAGCGAAAGCTTGTCCGCAATATGGCCAGTGATATCGAAGACGGCATTCGGTTCCAGCAGCGACCAGATTTCATAACCGAGCACGGTCGCTTCGAGTTCGGCGCAAGCCCGCGCATAAAGAACGTTCGCGTGTCGATGATCGACATGCCCGCCCGGGAACCACGGCAGCAATACGACGTCGGGCCGGAGGTCGTGCACGATCAATCGCAGTCTCTTCGCCGCCGCGGCGGAGCAGGGGATGTCGCCATCGGGATAATCCAGATGCTGAACCGAGGCGGCCTGCGATGCCACCGCGGTTTTGTGAAATTCAGCCCGGCGCGCTTTGACCAGTGCTGCCGGATTGGAATCAGCGCTCTCGAGGCTTCCGCCGCCTGCACCATCGCAAAGGCACACGAGATGAATCTCCGCAAGATCGCGATGGGCGAGCAGCAAGCCGCCCGCGCCGATGCTCTCGTCGTCCGGATGCGGGCAGAGTGCGAGGATGCGTTTTCCCACCGGCGCGATGAGTTGCCGCGGTTCCCATGCGCGTGCGATAAGCTGGCGACGAACGCGGAACTCCTCCTCGGTCGTCTGCCGCAATTGCGGCCTGATGTAGCCCAAATAACGCGAATAGGAAATCAACCCGGTAAGCCAGCATCGCGGGTAAACTCCGTTGCGATGGAGCAGAGCTTTGATTGAGGAAGCGAAACCCATGTGATTCCGTGGAAACCGTGTCGTTCGTCAATGAGGACGTTGCCCTCCCGCGGAAGCTTTGAGCAGCGCCTTGCTCTTGCGATACGTGACCGCCAGCGCTTCGGCGCTCCGATAACCGACGATTTTCGACGCGAGCGCGAGATGTTTTGGATGCGACGGCACGTAACCGCCGGGGCTGAGCCGTTCGAGGGCCTCGAACGCTGCCTCGAACGCGTCGGGATTGTTCTCATACGTGGCGCGCGCGACCTGCTCGAACACCTTGATGAGCGCGGCGCGGCGTTTCGCCGTGATGCCGCCGTGCTCCTGGAACCATTCCTCGACTTCCCGCGCGCTACGGAAGCAGTCGGCGATGAACGCGACGGGGTCGCGGCGTGAGAGAGAGTGGTGCGAGTGTATCCGATAATACGCCATCGTCCCGCGACAGTAGGTGAACGTCGCGCCATGCAGTGCGCAATCGAGCGTGAAACGCGCATCCTGAATGACTGGCAAGTGCTCGTTCCAACCGCCGACTCGCTTGACGACCTCACGGTGAAAGAGGTACGCGGCCGGCGGACACCAGAAATCGACGAGCAAAGCGATCTCGGGATCCTCTTCCATCTTGCGTTGCATCACGTCGCCGTGCTTGAACGTGCCGTCGCCTTGCAGGACCAACCCCTGCCAATCACCGTACGCCGCGTCGGCGCCGGTATTTTCGAGCGCTTGGACCTGCCGCAACAGCTTGTCCCGCACCAGCAGATCGTCGGCATCGAGATACTGTAGAAATACACCACGGGCGACTGCCGTGCCGGCGTTGCGGGCGCGACTCGCCCCGCCGTTCCGGGTCCGTAGCAGATTCACGCAGGGAAACTGCCGCGCGACGATCTCAGCACTCGCATCTACGGAACCATCGTCGACAACAATGATCTCAATGAGTTCTCGCGGGTAAGTCTGTGCCTCTACGCTAGCGAGGGTCTCGACGATCCAGCGCTCGGCATTGAACATGGGGATGATGACGCTAACGAGTTGGTTCATAGGTTACTTCCTGTTTGTCTGTCGTGGCGGCGATGGGGAACAACACCCGCCGAATGGTTCCCAAGGTGAAACGCGTCAGGCGAATTTGCGGATCGCAACAGGCCGTGGCGCCGAGTCGCAGTGCACGCAGGAGGCGCGACCGACGGCGATCATCGCGAGTCTTGGCCACGAAGTCCCACCAATCAAGACGACGGATCTGCTGACGACACGCCATACGGATCAACGATTCAGACGAGGTCTCGGCAAGTTTGTGCAGTATGCGATAGCGTTCCTGCATGAAACGTTCCCAAGTGCTGACCGTTTTGGATTGCGGGTGCAGACGAAAATGCACGAATACGTCCGGGAGATAGTTCACGCGAGTATGCCTGCTCAAATAGCGGATCGTGAGGTCCCAATCGAACGAGTAGTGGTAGGATTCGTCAATTCCACCGCAAGCGATCACGCCCTTGCGACGGAACCACAGTCCGGGCTGGTGCCATCTCGTGGAAGACTCAGAGAAAATCAATCTCACGGCGCTCAATTCACCCGGTACGAGCCTTTCCTGACGGCCCGATTCGTCGAAATTGACCACCACGCCCGCAACGGCGTCCACATCTTCGATGGCCCCGGCGATTTTTCCCAGAGCGCCGGCGAGCAGATAGTCATCGGAGTTGATCCATTGGAAAATCTCGCCGGTGCAAAGCGCGAGGCCCTTGTTGATCGCTTGCGGTTGCCCCTGGTCTGGCTCGCTCACCCAATGCGCCAGCCAGCGCTCATATTTTTTGATGATGGCGACGCTATCGTCGGTGGAACCACCGTCGATGATGATGTATTCGAGTTGCGGATAGCCCTGTAACAGGATCGAGCGGATCGTCTCTTCAAGGTAGGCACCTTGATTGAATGAGGGAGTGACAATCGAGATCGACGGCCATGGAGTGCCAGCCGATGCGGCCGCCGGCTGAGGCGGTGTTTCCACCGTCCACGGCCAGCCCGTGCGGCATGGCGGTGGTGGCGGCAACTCACTTAATCTTGGACAGTACATGAGATAGAACGGATGGGAGTTGCGCGTGATCGCAAGCCGGCCTGACCGGCTGCGCGCCTTCATTTAGCGCATCTGCTGCGCATCAGTCACCTGCGGTTGTTCACTTAAATGCGGACAATGCTTGGGATATTCTTTCGCGAAGTCCATATGTGCCGGATCCCTCGGCCAAGAGCACGCGCTGGTTGAACGCCAGATCCGCGGCGGCATCTGGCGTTACGCCGGAGGGATGCATAAGTGGAAATTTCATCGGTTCCGTCTTTGTCACGCGCCACGGGCAATCGTCCGAAAAAACATGGGTTGCGTCATGGTCGAACCCAATATTCCGGCATAACTCGACATTCGGAATCACAGACAGCCCGCTTTCAGCCCAACAGGCGAAAGTCCATTGATAATCCGAATACGATGCCTGCTTGCCAGCCGCATGAGCCTCGTCGAAGATTCGCTGCCACACCGCCGCGCCGCGCGGCTCACCCACAATGTAATCCAACCACGGTGTGCCCCGCAGTGCCGGCCAGCGCTTTAACTCGATGTCGTAAAGCCGCCAGGCGCGCGCCCACGTCGCCCAGCCGCCGAGACAGATATTATGACGCGAAAAGAAATAACTCGTATTTCCAAAACGTCGATTGTCTTGAAAGTTGTTTCCCGCCACATGCATGACCCGCTCATCGTCGCGGTAGCGTTCGAGTACCTCCCCGCAGAAGGGAAAGAACGACGGATCGGGTACGCAATCATCTTCCAGCACGATCGCGCGATCCACATGCTCGAACACCCAGGTCAATCCCGTTGCGGGACACATTCCGCAGCCTAGGTTGCTGTCCGAGTACTTGCGTTGCACCTCGCATTCCCAGTCCACTTTCGCGACCACCGCCCGTGCCGCGGCGCATTTTTCCGCGTCGGTCGCGACCTGTGGCCGTGGGCCATCGGCAACCAGGAACAGTTTCTTCGGCTTCGCCCGGGCGATTTCGGCAAAGACGCGGGCCGTCGTATCGGGACGGTTGAATAGAATAAGTGCAATAGGAGGGTTCATGATAATCGTTGGGTTACTTCTGGTGCCGCCACGAGTGGTGGACCAGCACAGTTGATCCGCCCCAATCGGGCGGGTAATTGCGACCCGTGCCGTAGAAATCGCCATCGATCACCGACATCTCTGAGGCGCGATCCACCCAATCCTGAATGTCTGGGCCCGATTGGATGTAGGTGCTCAGATCGTAGGTGCCGGCGGTAAGTGGCAACTCGGGGACAATGAGATCGATACTGCCTTCGCCTTCGAGATCAATCTGTGTCTTGTCGACAAGATCCGTCGACAAGAGGAAGTACAGTTTCTCGCCTTTATGGACCGTTATGGAAACGCGACAGTTCCGGATGATCTTCCCTGATTCGCCCCGATAATGCAGCCGAAACACGAGATGTTGGCCGGAAACTGGGTGACCAACCGGGTTGCCCGAGGCATTCCGCAACTCGACCGCCACGGCACGGGCGTCGCCGCGGCCCTCGCGGTCTGTACGCTGGACGAGGGGGGTGCTGCTCATTTGCGAGAGTTCGGCGAGATAGCTGCTGATGACCTCATTCGGTGCGCCATCCCGGGCGAGACAGCCATCCTTCAACCAGAGCACACGCTGGCAGAGATTCTCAACCATCGCCATGTTGTGACTTACAAACAGCACCGTCCTGCCTTCCTTGTTGGCGACGTCATCCATCTGGCCGAGGCATTTCTTCTGAAACGCCGCATCACCGACGGCGAGGACCTCGTCGACGAGGAGAATATCGGTTTCGAGGTGCGCCGCGACGGCGAAGGCCAGACGGACATACATGCCACTGGAATAACGCTTTACAGGCGTATCGACAAACTTGTCGATCTCCGCGAAATCGATGATTTGATCAAGCTTATGGTCGATTTCCGCTTTCGACATACCGAGGATCGCGCCGCTTAAATAAATGTTCTCGCGCCCTGTCAGTTCCGAATGAAAGCCGGTGCCGACTTCCAGGAGCGAGCCGACGCGTCCGTAAATTCTGGCCAAGCCATCCGTCGGATCCGTGATTCGCGAAAGCAGTTTCAGCAACGTGCTCTTGCCGGCGCCATTGCGCCCGATGAATCCAATGATCTCGCCGCGCTGCACATCGAAGGAAATGTCCCGCAGCGCCCAGAATTTGTTATTCGCGACCGCTGGGTTGTTCCGCCGTGCCAGTGACTTCAGGCTACTGCTCAAACGATCGCGCAGCGTGTTGTGTTGCCCCTGTCGGGCGCCGATGTCGTACACCTTGGAAAGATGCTCTGCGGATATGGCCAGCGAGTTCATTAAATAATGTCCGCAAAGAACCGTTCGGTACGCTTGAAATAAATGAGGCCCCCCAGCAACAAGACCGATGCAACAACCACGCCTACGGCCATCACGGCGAAATCAGGCCGTTCCTTGCCAAGTAAAGCCCACCGGAAACCTTCAATCACACCGACCATCGGATTCAGGCTGTACAACAAGCGCCACTTTTGGGGGATGATGTTCACGGAGTACACAACGGGCGAGGCGTACATCCAAAACTGGACGAGAAAAGGAATCGCATGTCCGACGTCGCGATATTTTACGTTGAGCGCCGAAAGATACAGACTCACCGCCACCGCCGTCACTACCGCCAGCAGTGTAAAAAATGGCAGCGCAAGCACACCCCACGTGGGTGCGATTCCGTACCATACCATCATTCCCAGCAGGATCACGAACGAGATTGCGAAGTCGACAAGAGGACCGAGCGCGCCCGAGATGGGCACGATCAACCGGGGAAAATAGATCTTGCTGATTAAGTTGGCGTTGCTGACGAGGCTGATGCCACTGCGACTGATCGCTTGGGCAAAGTAATTCCACGGCAGTAGTGCGGTGAACGAAAAAATCGGGTAGGGCAGTCCATCTGAGGGTAGTTTTGCAAACTGACCGAAGATCACGGTGAAAACGACCATCGTGAGCAAGGGTTGCAAGATGACCCATGCGACGCCGATGGCGGCCTGTTTGTAGCGTACCAGCACGTCCCGCCAGACAAGAAAATACAGCAACTCGCGATAGCGATAGACTCCCCCCAAGTCGAAGCTTAACCAGCCCCTGCGGGGCTGGATCAGTACGACCGGTGGATCGTCCGTTAGCGGCGAAACGGTGGTTGTGTACTTCACGCTCATTCTCTTGTGGCGATCAACTTCTTCGTTTCCGACGGGTCCTTCTTGAGCAAGTACGGTTCCCAGAAGGCGCGGTCGTAGCGCGTCCAGGCGTGACAACCGAACGGGAGTTGACGTTGGTTGCGCTCGAAGCACAGGCGCGGTGAAACTTCGAAGGCAAAACGCAAACCGGTCGCCACATCCGCAATCTTAAACTCCGGATAGTAGTGAATCGCCTCATCCGACCAGAAGATGTCGGCTTCGCTCCGGCTCCGGAGCCAGCGAAACATGTGAAACCGTGAGGAGTTGAAGATGGGAAGCCGCTTCAAGAATCTCTTGGGCAAGTTCAAATATTGGATGTATTTCGGCTTCGACCCGTATTGCTCGTGCCAGTACTGATCGGGATCGACGGAGGGCTTTGGGGAATAGAGCACCTTGAGGAAGCTCTGTACCTTTATCAGCGCAAAACCGCTATTGCCGACACGCTCCCTTTTTACCCAGGGTGAGTCGGGACAATTGATCCACGGCGGGCCGATGTAGTCGAGACCCGTCTGGCACCATTGCTCGAGTTGATCGGATAGCGCGAGACTGTCGAGGTGATACATGAGAATGTATTTGTAGTCGGCGAATGCTTCGTAGAACCCGGGTGCCGTCACCATCCGCGCATGCGCGGCGACGCTGCCAAAGAATTTCGTGGGAAACAATTTCACCTGAAAGCCGGAATGTTCAAAGGTCACTCCGGCAGGCGCGACCAGATACTTGTCGTACCGCGAGAAGTAATGGGCGGCGTGCCGGAGTGAAATCTGCTCGTCGGGCGTCAGTGTTGGCCGTTTCGAAAGAGGTATCACGACGGCCACAAGCTTGGTCGGCTCTTTTAGAAGGGGGGTGTTGACGTGCAGGATCATCGTCCCGTTCTCCAGAAACGCACGTGTTCGGTTTCGCCCAGTTCGCTCCGCATTTTCACAACACGGGCCGGTGACCCCACCGCAATGGCGCCTTCCGGCACGTCATGTGTCACGACAGCACCGGCGCCAATCACCGCCCCCTTGCCGATGTGAACGCCCGAGAGCACGATCACGCCGAAGCCCAGCCATGCGTCATCTTCGATGATGATCGGCCCCTTCGATTGGAGCGGTTGATTACGAATCAACTCACCTGGCGCAATCCCGTGGTCATACGAATAGAATGCACACTGGGGCGCAATCTGGACGCCGTTGCCGATCCATATCGGAGCGACGGCTGCCGTAAAGTGGCAGCGTGGCTGAACAGCGGTGTCCGACCCGAGGCGCAAACTGCCACCCGCAAGGGTTTCCACAATTACCTCGTCGAACAACATCACGCGATCACCCAGCTCAACAAAACCCCCGCCTTCATGTTGATGGACAACCACACAGTCACCGATGAAGACGTTATTTCCCTTCATCAGGTTTGCATGCGAGATTTTCGCACTGGCAGCTTGGTAGCCTTGGGGTTGGATTCGCGCCAGTTCCAGGCGACCCTTGTAAGGGGGATAGCCACACGCAGCAAGGCGCGAGGCGATGCGGCCGCCCCCCCCCCGGCCGGACCGCGCGAGCCAGAAATTGACCCACATCCACGCGAGTCGCTTCCGGGCGCGAGTGACGAGGCCATCCGTATGCTTGGATTCGGTCATGGACGTGTCCGGAGGCTTCGCAGGAACATCCGTGCAGGTTCTGGTATGGCGGCGGCGTAGGCTTGGCGTGCCTTGTTGAGCGCGCGTCCCAGCGTACTTACCGGCTGTGGCCTATCCGTCAGCATGACTTCCTGAACGAAGAAATCATCGGCTTGTTTGTCACGTAGGACGCATGAAGGATGTTGCAAAGGGTACGGCATCGCTTCCAATGGAAGATTCGCCCATCTGCTTTCCGTCCACTTGGTGTGTGTGGCATCCTCGCCGAAGCCGATATTTGAAATCAGATTGACGTTGGGCATGATGCAAAGGCCATTTCGCGTCCACGTGGTGAAGAGCCACTGGTAGTCCCAGTAATCAACTGCACCATTGGCACGGTACGCGCCTTCGAATTTCGTGGCCCAATGTTGCGCGGCCCGCGCATCGCCGACAAGATCGATCAGCCACGATGTGTCACGCAGTGTGGGCCACAGTTTCACGCCCATGTCCATGTGCTGCCACGCGCGATGCCACGTGGCCCAACCCCAGCAGATTTTATAACGCGAAAAGAAATAACTCGCATTGCCGCGTTTGTGGCCGCACTGGAAGTCGCTGCCAGCGATCTGCATAATTCGTTCATCATCGCGATACTGTTCGAGCAAATCGTCACAGTAACGAAAGAATGATGGATGGGGTAAACAGTCATCCTCTAGAATAACGGCGCGATCCGTCTGTTCAAACACCCAGTCGATGCCGGAGGCGGGAGCGCGACCGCAACCGAGGTTCATATTCGAGTATTTCTTCACCACTTCGCACGGCCAATCGATGCGCTCGATGACGGCGCGAGTGGCAGCGCATTTCTCGGCTTCGCCCGGCTGGTCAGGACGCGGACCGTCCGCAATGACAAACACCCGTGATGGACCAGCCTTCGCCACGATCTCGGCTACGCGGGAGGTGACGACGGGGCGGTTAAAGATAATAAGTGCCACAGAGGCGCGCATAAGATCACAGCGTGCAGTCGGCGATTGATTCAGCATTCTGGTTCACAAACTGCAATTGGTCGAAGTCGACACCACTGGCGTGGAAGAAAAAGCTATTGAGAAACGCTGTGGTCATGCACGCGCGTTGAACCGTGGCGAACGAGGGTGCGTCCATTACGGCGGCCAATTTGTGTTTGACGCGACCGCCCAAACTATTGTCCGCTTTGTGATCCACCAAGAACGGATAATGGAGGAACAACAAGTAGGTCCACACTAAATTGAAACGTGGATCAATCCAGTGAACGGCATCGTCTTTGAGCAATTCGTAGGACAGCGGGCGCATTTCGTAGTTCCACTCGGTGCCGCCCTTTTCCTCGTAGTTGCAGTAAACCTTCTCCAGTAATGAACGATGATGCGGAGGAGAGAGCACGAGCACGCCCGTCTGAACAACCTTGGTAAACTCCGAAGGTAATCCGTAGTTTGTGTAATATTTTTGGCCTGAGTAGTTAATGACAGATTTGCTCCAATGTGCGTAAAGGCGATCGAGCAGTTGGCGAGGCTGGTGCCCGACATTGTCCGCGAACGTAAATTCCTCTGCCGCCCCAACTTTTTCCACCGGTACCCCCGCGTCGATCATTGGCGCAACACGGTGGTTAATCAGAATATCAGAGTCGAGCCAGACAACGCGGTCGTATTTCTGTATGATGTCCTGGCTGAGAATCAGACACTTCTGCCAGGCCGGTGAGCGTTTATGGGCGCGCGCCGAGTCGTCCAGCGGTTTGTCGAAGCAGATGATGTCGAAGCCGTATTGTGCGCCGTAGGCGCGCCAATTCGCTTCGCAGGTGCTCTTCCATTGCTGCAAATAGCGGTCGCCAACGGCTAGGGTGACGATTGCCTTTCGGGAGATTTGTGATTTGTTCACGGGGCGGTCAGAGCTTTTGCGCGGCCTCAATGTCAATCCCGGCCGTACGGGGGAGATGCTTCTTCGGGATGTTCGTAAGCGGCGCTGTGTGCTACACAATTTCCTTCAACAAAGAATGTTGAACAAGCGCGTCCGTAACTTTGCGGACGAGTCCAAACTCGATACCCGAACGGTCCGCGATCTCGAGGAGCGAGTGCTTCCCATCGGAAATGTTTAGCACCCAGAGCATGGCTAACTCAAGCTGCCGCGCATCCGTCTGGCCGCCAATGGTTTGATACAGGCCACGCTTGCCGAGTTGCGGTTCACATTTTTGGTTGAGGTTCAGGTACGTCCGGTTGCCCTCCAGCACCGCCAACACCGCGAGACATTTTTCAAAGGAATCAGCCAGGCTAGCGGGCCTTACGAAATCGAGATTGTCCGCGGAGGTGTGATACTCGGGATAGCACCCGTTCGGTGTGCGCATGAAACAACCGACCGGCAGGTTGAAACCCGGTGAACAGTATTGGCGTTCATCGTATCCGTACGGCGTGAATTCCAGGATTTCATGGTCTTGTCCCGAGTGCTTCAAAATGTGAGTAACGGCCCGATCGATCTCGGCATCGCCGCGCCGGCTCTTCTTGTAAGTCAACTTGCCCGCGTCACCGACGCAGGTGATCACCAAGCCATGTTTGATATTGGCGACCCGTGTCTCATTGCGCGCGAGCCAGGTGATCGAACCAATGGTGCCGGGGATGAACAAGAAGCGATAGGAATAGCGCATCAGGGACTCGCCCAGGCGCCGCGCCAGGGACATCGCGAGTGCGAGGCCCGAAAGATTGTCGTTGGCCAACGAGGGATGGCAGGCGTGACAGGAAATAAGAACCTCATCAGAACTCTGTCCGGACAGGAGGAATTCGCCGTACGTGAGATGGCCGTCTTGCAGCGTGGAATCGATACACACTTCGTACACATCATCCTTCAACGCGAGCAACTGATTGTGGGTAAGACAAAACCCCCAGCGTTCTACGTAGTACGAAGTGCGGTATGGGATCCAATTTGGGTGCTCAGGAAGTGAGAACAGATGCGGTTTCAATTCGGCGAGGGTCAGTTTCGTCTTGATCGGCGTGCTATAGTTGAGAACGTGAAGGTTTGACTTTTGGAAGTCAACGACGCGCTTGCCCTGACTATTCTTGATGTAGGCGTCGCGAACGTTCCATTCCTTGGGTACGGTCCAGTCAAATACCGAAGTGCCACTGGGCACCTCGTTAATTTCAATCGGAATGCGCCGGCGAATCGCTTGCAGTGTTTCCCGAAGCCCATTGCCCGTGATGCTGCGGCAGATCGGGTACAATTCGGCGATCAGCTGTTGCATCTCGAGGCCGATGTTATCGGTCATCATGGTGTGAAATCGGAGTAATTGCGGTCGCGGTCGGCAATCACCGTCACGTCACCGGGCCACTGGATGCCGAAAACTGGGTCATTCCAGCGGACACCCGCGCCGTGTTGGGGTGCGTAGGACACGGACATTTGGTAGGTGACTTCCGTGTTTTCCGTCAGCGTCAAATATCCATGCGCGCAGCCTGGCGGGATCACCAGGATCTCCCGGTTTTCCGCGGTGAGAGGCGCGCCGACCCATTGTCGGAACGTAGGGGAGTCACGCCGCAGGTCCACGGCAACGTCAAAGATGGCGCCCATCGTGCAGCGCACAATCTTGGTTTCCTCATGCGGCGGCAGTTGATAGTGCATGCCGCGCAGCGTTCCCTGGTGCGGGTTGAACGAGAGATTGCATTGCACGAGGCGCGAATCGATCCCGTGCTTCGCGAACTCTGTTTGGCACCACAGGCGGGCGAAGAAACCGCGTTCGTCGGCTATTCGCTCCAGTTCGATCAGATACACGCCTCGAATTCGGGTTTTTTTGAAGATCATTGTGATAGTGGTCGCGTTATCCCCGTCCCTCGTCAAAGAAGCAACATCTTTTGGCAGTAGAAAGCCTCGGCGTATTTGCCGGGCGAACTAGACTCAATGCCGCGAAGCCGCAACAGTGCCATGAACGTGTCCTCGCTGAACCACTGTTTGGACTTCTGGGTGTTGAACTGCTCACAAATGTGGCGCACTTTGCGTTCCGCTGTATCTTTACTGAGCTGGACGTAGCCGTTAGGGGCACCCATGTCGCCATCGTACTTCGGGATTTCGTATTCCAGAATCAGATGGTTGCGAAAAGCGTTCCACGTCAATTCGGCCAGTAGACGATGATCCTGATGCAAGTCTTTGCGGTGGTGCGTGAAGATCAGGTCCGGCGTGACCTCTTGACTCAGCCGTTGGACGAACTTCTTGATTCGCTCGCCCACGAATGGGAAGTAACTGTCGCGAAACGTTTTGGTCACGATTGTTTTCGCGTGCGCACTTTGCAGGAAAACCTGCGCGCTGTGTTTTGCCTCGCGAGCACGCGCGGGCGTGGCGCTGAAGACGACCCAATAGACCGTGATGTTGGGGTTCTGTTCGGTGAGTTTCAAGATCGTGCCGCCGCAGCCGATCTCAATGTCGTCGGCGTGCGCGCCAAGGCACAGCACGGTACGAGGAACGCGCGGCCGACCGTCAAGGTTGAGCGTGATCATGTGGAAAAACGATAAGCGCGAATGTCAGATGCGTGCGGTTGGCGGCAACTGGTTCCAGACTTCCCACGGTGCCTCACCGCGGGTGTGCATGTCATCGAGTTGCTGTTTGTCCTTGAACGTGTCCATGCCCGCCCAGAAGCCGTCGTAGCAGAAGGCACTGAGTTGGTTGTCCTCCGTCAGCCGCTGAAGCGCGCCGGGAACGAGTTCTTCGCCGTTCTTGATATAGTCGAAAATCCCCTGACGGAAAACGTAGAACCCGCCGTTGATCCGAATATTGGAGCCTTGAATGTCGCTGATGGCGGTTACCCGGCCGTGATCGCCAATAGTGACGAAGTGATAGGTGAGGTTCGGTTTGACGCAGAGGAATGTGGCGATCCGGCCTTGTTGCTGCGCGAAGTTGATAAGATCGGTCAGGGGCATGTTGGTCAGTCCGTCGCTGTAGTTGGCCAGAAACATTTCTTCGCCTTCGAGATGGCGTTGGACGGACTTGAGGCGTTGCCCGACGGTGCAATACGTGCCGGTGTCGACAAACGTGATGCGCCAGTCCTTCAAGTCGTGGTTAAGTAGTTGGATATCGTGACCGCCATTGGTCATGATGAAATCGTTGAGAATACATTCATTATACGAGAGGAAGTACTGCTTGATCACATCGGCCTTGTAGCCGAGACAGAGGATGAAGTCCCTGTGTCCGAAATGGGCGTAGTACTTCATGACATGCCACAGGATCGGCATATAGCCGATTTTCACAAGCGGTTTAGGGAGACTTTCCTCGGATTCCTTTAAGCGCATCCCGAGGCCGCCGCAGAACAAGACAACCTTCATGGTTTCATTCCTTTCACATCGTGCTCGTGTTCGTCACGGGTTGCTGGAAGTGCCGCGGGTCGGATAGATCCTGACCTCGGGTATCGGCACCACGAATTCTCCACCCCACTCGCGAATGAACGCCATCTGCTGCATGATTTCATCTTTGATATTCCAGGGCAGGATGATGACGTAATCAGGCTTCGTCTCCCGAATCCTATCCGGATGATGAATTGGGATGTGTGTACCCGGCAGAAACAACTTCTGCTTGTGCGGGCTACGATCCACTGTGTAATCGATAAAGTCCGTACGTACGCCGCAGTAATTCAGTAATGTGTTGCCCTTCGCCGGGGCGCCGTAGCCGACAATCGATTTGCTGCCGCGCTTTGCATCGATCAGGAACTCCAATAACTTGCGCTTGGTTTCCTTGACGCGTTCCGTGAAGGAAAGATAAGCGTTCAGGTGGCCGTAGCCGGCGTGCAACTCTCGCTGGCGCAAGTCCTTGAGGCGCGAAGTGCCGGGCAGTGATTCATTGCTGGTGAGTCGCGCGTAGATTCGCAGTGAGCCGCCGTGTGTGGGAAGCTCTTCAACATCGAACAATGTGAGCCCGTGCGCATCAAAAATTCTCTCAACCACCAGCAGCGATAGATATTGATAGTGCTCATGGTAGATCGTGTCGAATTGATTGCGCGCCATCAACTGCAGTAGGTGCGGAAACTCCATTGTCAGCACGCCGGTCGGCTTGAGCAACAGGCGCAGGCCTTCGACGAAGTCATTGATGTCGGGCACATGTGCGAGCACATTGTTGCCAATGACCAGATCAGCTTGCCGGCCGCCTCGAGCTACGTCCCGCGCGGTTTCTTCACCGAGGAATTTAATAACGGTTGGAATGCCCTTCTTCGTTGCAGCGGCAGCCGTGTTGGCCGTGGGCTCAATCCCCAGCACGGGGATTCCTTTCGCGACAAAGTACTGCAACAGGTAACCGTCGTTGCAGGCTACTTCGACGACGTGGTGCTGTGGACCAAGCTGGAGCCGCTCGGTAATCATCTCGACATACGCCCGCGCGTGGGCCAACCAGCTATCGGAGAACGAGGAGAAATATGCGTAGCTGTCACTGAAAATATGGCGGGCGCTGATACAGTCAGCAACTTGTACAAGTAAGCAGCGGTCGCAGACCTTCACGTGGAGCGGATAGAACGGTTCCATCTCACTGAGTTGCACCGTATTCCGGTAATCGTTGGCAATGGGTGAAGCACCTAGATCAACGAACGTGCGCTCCAGATCCGCGCCGCAAAATCGACACTGGCCGGGTTTCATCATACAGGTTTCCAATGAAGGCTCTCGTCAATCTGTGCCGTGCGCAGCAAATGCTCGAGCTGCATCAGTCGCGTGAACGCGCGGAACTCAAATATTGCACGCGTCATCTGGATCTTCTCAAACACACCGCGGAGTTCCTGCGCACCCCTGCGCGCGTCGCGCTGGCAGTGGAAACCGGGAAGACGCGAGTTGATCTTGTCGAAATTCACCCGGTAACTCCGATTGTCGGCGCCGTTCGCGCCGAAGCTGAGACGGCAACCGGGGAATACGTCGGCTATGATCTCGGCGATCTCCCGCACACGGTAATTCTGGCTGTTGTCGCCGACATTGAACACCTGATTGTGCACGATCTCGCGAGGCGCATCGAGGACGCAAGCCACGGCATCGCAGATGTCCAGCACATGCACCAGAGGGCGCCACGGTGTGCCGTCGCTGATCATCTTGATTTCCTTTGTCGTCCAGGCGAGGCCCGCCAAATTGTTCAGCACGATGTCGAACCTCATCCGTGGCGACGCGCCGAAAGCCGTCGCATTACGCAGGAACGTTGGCGAGAAATTCTTGTCCGCCAGCATCGAGACATCACGTTCGACGAGCACCTTGCATTCGGCATAAGCGGTTTGCGGGTTTGTCACGGAAGTCTCCGTCACATTAGCACTGGAGGCGACGCCATAGACGCTGCACGAAGACGTGTACACGAAGCGTTTAATGCCGGCCTCCCTGCATTTCGTTGCCAGCGCGACGCTGCCGTGATGGTTGATTTGAAAGGTGAGTTCGCGGTTGTGCTGGCCGAGCGGATCGTTGGACAACTCCGCGAGGTGGATTACTGCGTCGTAACCACGCAAGTCATCATGTGTGATGTCACGAATGTCCTGTTTGATTTGCCGTCGTGGCGGCGGCACGCCATCGTAGAGCAATCCATCGCGGTAGAAGCCGGCATCAAGTCCGGTCACATCATGTCCACGGTTCGCGAGCACATCGGCGAGCAATACCCCGATGTATCCATCAGTTCCGGTAACCAGTAGCTTCATAATTTCTCTGATCCGTGATTATTTCCAGATCTTCCAGGGAACCTGACCTGAGTTCCACATCTCCTCAAGGATGTTCTTTTCCTTTAGCGTGTCCATGCAAGACCAAAAGCCGGTATGCCGATAGCCCATCAATTGGCCTTCACGCGCGAGGCGCTCGACAGGATCGCGCTCCCAAGAGGTGTCATCGCCATCGATGTAGTCGAGACATTTGCGGTGCAACACGAAATAGCCGCCGTTGATCCAGCCTTCGCGGCCTTCAGGTTTCTCATAGAACTCACGAACGTTGTCACCATTAAAACCGATACGGCCGAAGCGGGCGGGGGAGTGAACAGTGGTGACCGTCGCCAGCTTGCCATGCGCTCGATGGAACTTGATCAGCGACGTAATATCAAGGTCGGCTACGCCATCGCCGTAGGTGAACATGAACGGTTCATCATCGTCGATCCAATGGGCCAGCCGCTTGAGGCGCCCGCCGGTGTTGGCGTTGAGGCCGGTGTCCACGAGGTGGATTTTCCACCTTGGCTGGTTGCCCCCGTGGATTTTCACCTTACCGGCCGCGAGATCGATAGTCACATCGTTATTAATCGCCCGGAAATTCAGAAAGTAATCCTTGATGACCTCACCGCGGTACCCGAGGGCAATGATGAATTCGGTGATGTTATGAGCTGCGAAAATGTTCATTATGTGCCAGAGAATCGGACGTCCGCCGATCTCGACCATCGGTTTGGGTCGCAGGGTCGTTTCCTCTGAGAGGCGAGAGCCAAATCCACCGGCGAGGATTATTGCTTTCATGTTGTTGCCTCAATCTTTCGTGCGTTTATCTCGTAAGCGCCGATTAGGGAGTTGCCGTGTATTTGGTGAAACCAGGTGGAAGCGGGTGTCGGCGAAACCGAGGGCCAGGAACAACGGCAGTACGGGGTAGAACACTTCGTAACCGCGAATCTGAGCCACGTCGAAGGGGTATTCGACCCAGAATTTATTGGGGACACCCGGGAACGGATTGGGCGTCCACGTAAACTCCAACCACCGATCGGAAACCTGATTTGCGCGGATGACGCAGTCGTTCATTTCGCTCCCACCAACCGCCAATCGTGTTCGACCAAGGCGGTGGAGATTTCCATTGCTGGAGTGTAGGTGGTCGGAAAAAAATCGCTGGTTTCCACGTCAAACACGCAGGCGGTCGGCACCCGATCCAGCTCGCGAATGTGATCCTGCGCCAGCACAGCAATCTTATATTGTCCGAGCGGCAACGGTAATTTGGGGATACGGCAGACGATCTTGCCGTGGCCTTGCTCGATACGAAAGCGTTGCCCAACGGCATCCACGTTGCAGTGCACGGCCGCGATACCGGCGTGGTTGAAGATCGTGAACATAAACTGTACCTGCGAGAGGTTCTCCTGGCTCTTGAATTCCAGCACCACTTCCAGGGGATGGCCTGCAATCGGCAATTCGGTCGGCCTGCCCGTCTCGTCCAGCAGACGGCACGAGACGAAACGCAGCCGCCCATCGCCACTGCGCGCCACCACATGCTGGAGGTCCGGGCCGTTGCTCTCGAACAAGCTTGTCAGATACTGCTGCACGACTTCCCGGGTGGGCCCCTGCGCAATCAGTTGGCCGTTTCGCAGCGTGAACGATTTCGGGCACAGTTGCATCATTGCGCTCATATTGTGGCTCACGAACAACACCGTGCGTCCGTGCTTCGCCACGTCGCCCATCTTACCGAGGCATTTCTTCTGAAACGAGGCATCGCCGACCGCCAGCACTTCGTCTACGAGCAAAATCTCGGTTTCGAGGTGTGCGGCGACCGCGAACGCCAACCGCATGTACATCCCACTTGAATAATGCTTCACGGGGGTGTCGAGGAACTTGTCCAATTCGGCAAAAGCCACGATCTCGTCGAACTTCCCATCCATCTCGGTGCGTCGCATGCCGAGCATGGCGCCATTCAGGTAAACATTCTCCCGTCCCGTCAATTCGGAATGGAAACCGGAGCCGACTTCAAGAAGGCTGCCGATGCGGCCCTTGACGGAAACGCGGCCATGCGTCGGTTCCGTAATCCGCGAGAGTATCTTCAGGAGCGTGCTCTTGCCGGCCCCATTACGCCCGACAACGCCCACGACATCGCCGTGTTGGATGTCAAGTGACACATCGCGCAGCGCCCAAATCTCCTCATCGGTAGGCTCGGCGGCCTGGCCGCGCAGGACTGCCGCGGCCCGCCGCAATGGCGTCGTGAACGCGTTGGTCATCGCGCCGCGCAGTGTTCGGTACTGCTCATGGCTGGCACCGATGCGAAATTTCTTACTGAGCCCTTCGATGCGTATGGCGACGTTGCTCATGGGGGTGATTTTATGACACGCAACTGTGGAGTCCCGAGATAGCGCGACGCGCTCATCCCGTGGTCCTGGCGGCCGTAATGTTCCAAGTAGCAAATGTTCATCGAATCACGTTGACGACATCCTGCAAATGCCCAGCAGGGTGGAGGATGGACTCGTACCACTCGAGATAGGCATTCACCTGATGCTCCAGATCGAACCGGGTTCTGGCTGTCTCGGCGGCGCACCGCCCCATGTGGGCCCGGCGACCGGCGTCGCGCAGCAACTGCTCCACACGCCCGGCCATGGCCTGTTGGTCGCCAACTTTGACGAGGAAGCCGGTTTGGCCTTCTTCCACTTGCTCAAGGATACCGCCCACAGCGGAAGCGATGACGGGTCGACCACAGGCCAGTGCTTCCAAGATGGTCGTGGGGAAGGTGTCCGCACGGGCCGCGTGAACGTAGAGATCGGCTGCCTGATAGTACTTCGCCATTTTCGCGGGGTTCGGTTCGAAGGGAAGAAAACGGATCTCGGCATTTCCGATATGTTCTGACGGCGATTCCTGGCCAATTGCTAGAAACAGTAGTGGTTGGCCGGCCATCCGCTCCGCCACAGTGATCACCGCTTGATGCAGGGTCTGGAAGTCCTTCCACCTGTTGTGGCGGACACCGTAGGCCGCGAACATGAGGATCGGCGTATTGGTCGGCAATCCCAATTCCTGGCGGATTGGTCGTTGATCGGCGGCCGTGAACACGCGCAGATCCACGCCGTTGGGAATGACCCGCTTTTCGACGATCGCGGGCATGAGGATCGACTGTTCGACCTTCCTCATCAACCAGTGCGACGGTGTGGCAACGTAAATGCGTGAATTCTCGTAAATTTGCTGCTTGCGGCGCCAGTTGTAAGCGGTCCCGTCTCTCTTAAGGGCCGGGTAGATGGTCAGATCAGGGCACTCGCCACAGCCGGTTTTCCAACGGTCGCAATCGAAGGAATGCGCGCAGTGACCGCTCAAAAGCCAGGCGTCGTGCAGGGTCATCATCAAGGGCGTGCGCCTACTCAACCAGGGCAGCATCCGCAGATCAAAGTATTCTTCGGTATGGGGGCCATGAAGGTTATGGCAATGGACAATATCGGGACTGCCGGGTGTCAGCGCCAAGAGATCGCGTGTGCCTGGAAAATCAAAATACTCATGGCCGAGTTGCCAACTGAGCCAGCGGCCCGGTTGCGAAAGGGACTCCGACCATTGTTTGGTGCGACCGGCTCCCTTCGTATTGCCGGCATACGGATCTAATTTGGCAGCGATATGCGCCCAGAGACGATACCAGAAGTGCTCGGGTACGGCATGATCCAGCGCCACCACATTCGCATCCTGCGTACGCCTGGTGCCCACCGCCAGCCACGACTCGTGCCCAAGTTCGCGGTATCGATCAAAGAGCCCGAACGCAACGCGCTCCGCGCCGCCCGCGACATCAGCCGTACTAACTTGAAGTATTTTCATTGGCCATTGCGAACGCAGGCGTATAACTGTCTGCCGAACTCGTCCCCGTCCCAGTCCCGAACCATGAAACGGGGCAACTGGAAAAGGTCTGATTCGCCGCGCGTGGGCCGTTCGCTACAGGTGCAGGCGCTGCTGTAACCACACTGGCGAACCAACTCGATGGTCGGGTCCGAGTAGAACCCGTAAGGATAGGAAAAACTGTGCACGGCGCGCCCGATCATCTGCTCGAGGGTGGTTTTACCGCTGCGAATCTCCTCCTGTTGAACCGCCAGCTCCTGGTCTGGCAGCTGTGGATGTGTCACGGTATGGCCTCCAAAGTCGATGAGATTGGTCCTTGTCAGGGCCGCGAGTTCCTCGGATGAGAGCGCCCGGTATGATGGACGAGCCACGCAGGAAGCCCCGGACCATTTCAGGAGCGCGTCCATTTTTGCCGTTCGCAGTCCCGACGGCAAGACACGCAGGAGCTTGTGGATAGCGTGAAACAACTCGAGGCGGGGACTGGGCAGAGCGCCTTCATTCGCCTGCTTTGTGCAGTGCGCACGAAACTGCTCCTCGGTATATTGTGTAGCGCCGTCAAGGTTCCAATGATAAGTGTGTCCGTTGATTTCCATGTCCAGGTGTTGTGGCAGCGTGCCAGGCAGTAGAAATACTTTCTCCAGTTCGTCCCACCAGAACTCGCGGGGGTTGCTGATTTGGCCGGTGGTGATGAACAGGCTGGCCGGAAGCCCATGGCGTTCGAGCAGCGGCTTAGCGGCATGGAGATTATCGGCATAACCATCGTCGAAGGTGATTACGGCAGCCCGACGCGGGAGGCGACCCCGGCCCACTGCCGCCACGCACTGTTCCAGGGTCAGGGGTGTGTACTGTTGCGCGAGGACGGCAAGTTGTTCCGCGAAGTGCCGGGGACTAACGCATAACAGGTGCGGGTCGATCTCGGGATCCGCGATACGATGATACAAGAGGATAAGGGCCTTCGGCCCCGCCAGATCCTTGACCCGCCAGATCAGTCCATTCAATTTGCGAGAGAGAATCATTTCTAAGCCTGGGTCAGGTGCTTCTCCCTACGGGCGACATTACGGACGGCTGCTTTCACGCGTCGTGCCTTTTTAGAAAGTTGAAATAAATGCGGATGCCGATAGGGCCACAATTGTACCTGCAGGGACGTCCAGACTTCAGTCCCGACCAATCCCACACTCTTCAGATGGCTATCCAGCCAGAATAGATACTCACCACGTGCCGGGCTTGGCCCATCATAACTAAGCAAGCCCGTACGGAGCGCTATGGTGCAACTATTGTCGGAATGCTGGCGATACCAACCCCAACATCCATCGGCGACAAACACCGGGTAGCGGAGAAGGATTTTCTGATTAAGCACCATGTCGTCATACTGATCGCGGAACACATCCTCAAATCCGCCGACGGCCTCGATGGCGTCGCGACGGAAGAGCATACTGCAAGGGCTCGGCAAAAAAGCTTCACTACGGATGAAGGTGTTGGCCAGGGTCGGGGGACTGACTAATGTGTTCGGTGGTACGCCGGTTTGTGTCAGGTAATCCTTGGATTGGTCCTCCGGATTGCCCGACCAACTAAACCAGACAAGTGCGGGGCCATACATCAGGGCCACTTTAGGATGCGCCTCCAAGACCGGTACCTGATTGGCCAACTTGCCCGGCAGCCAGATATCATCAGCGTCCAGCAAGGCCACATATTTTCCACGCGCATGCCGCAAGCCCAAGTTGCGCGAGGCGCTCTTACCGCGGTTCTTGTGATCGGAATGTTCCAGATAATGTATGCGATCCGGATGTCTCGCGGCGTAGTCGCGAGCCAGTTGCGTACTGCGGTCGGTTGAGCCATCATCCACCAGCCATAGCTCCCAGGTCGGGTAGGTCTGGGCCAGGACGCTTTCAACGGCTTCCGCGAGGAATTTCTCCGCGTTCAGAAAAATGATGATTGTCGAAACCAACGTTTCCTTGCCGGGGCGGTTTTGTTTTTCTGTGGCCATGACCGGTACTTGGAAATGATCGGGCATTACCCCCGATGGCGGGGACGGAATTTCAGGTCGCCCAGGTACGTCACTTTGAGGTTGTCTGGAGAACCAGGAACGAGCCGGATCTTGTGGCCCGCTCGTTTGACGATGGCAGCGGTGCCTTCCTCATTCCAATCGTTCTGTGCTGCCAGGCGATCCGCGCGAAGGAGGATCTCCCGTCGATACGCATGCGGAATCTGTAGTGCGACAACCGAACGGCGGGGCAGAATCATTTTCAGTCCTTGTTTCTCCAGAAAGCCAAGACTGTCTCGCACCGGGACTTCCGTGTACAAAGCCACCGCACCGTGGCGTCGAACCTCTCGCAGCAGCCTCTCGAATAGCTCAGGCGTGACAAACGGTCTGGCGACTTCATGCAGCAGGACAATTGGCTTCGTGCAGCACTGCAGGAGACGGGACAAGGTTTCCTGGCGGGTTGCTCCGCCGGCGACTACGTGGACGGTTTTCGGCACGAGCCGACGGGCTCGCGCCAGATCCTCGGATCGCACCCCGACGATGATCTCAGTGGCGAAGGGCGACACGATGGCCACTGCGCGTTCCAGAAGGGTCTGGCCGTCAAGCCGGAGAAATGCCTTGGGGCGGCTGCCGAGACGGTCTCCTGATCCAGCGGCCAGAATCAGGACGCAGACACGTTCGGGTTTCACCGTGGACGTGGGAGTTACAGCGGCCATAATTGGGTGATTCCTTGTACGATACGACGGGTTGCCCATTTGACTTTTCTGGCAGCAAGTCGCGCCGCGGGTATGCTGGCCAGATAGGACAGGTGATCCGAAGCTGCGGCGCTGGCCAATTTGTCCACGTTTTGGCAAAGTCGCTCCACCGCCTTCCCGTCGGTCAAGTCATCGAACAGGAGTTTACGGTAATGCGTGCGGCGGTCGGAGTTCAGACGGGGATCAGACAAGGCCGCGTTTACCGCCGCTGGCAACTCCTCGACCTTTTCGATCTGCTTTCCCATATCCCGCCAGGTCCATTCGAAACCACGCGGGTCGAAATACTCACAGCCGAACCGATCGGGATTGTTGATTAGGATCATGGGTCGATCCAGCGCGAGGTAGTAGAGCTGGACACTGGAGGCATCCGTGATAAGAGCATCCGCGGCGCGGAGGTAGGGCATGACATCTTCGTTTGCGTCTGTCGTCAGGTGAACTTCTTCGTGCTCGCAGGCGAGACGACGCCAGATCTCCATCCATT